>Ga0116194_1000351_pt1 | contig 45663 bp, 43 predicted proteins | sample AD_SCU001_MetaG_FD_89887 | JGI IMG/M metagenome (GOLD analysis project Ga0116194, IMG submission 89887) | Active sludge microbial communities of municipal wastewater-treating anaerobic digesters from China - AD_SCU001_MetaG | ecosystem: Engineered > Bioreactor > Anaerobic > Digestate | place...
GACGTTTATTGATCTTTACAGTAATTCTCTGTTGTTCCTTTGCTACTTCCTCACAGATGCACAGTTCTTTTGGCAGTCCGCATGTCGGACAGATCCCACCGTTCATTGCATGTACCTTTCAGCTCTCGTTATATATTATTTGGCATGGTCATCCGTCGATCTGGCATACGTCACACCCGAGGGATAGCACCTGGTCAGGTCTGCTACGATAACGATAGACTGTAATGCCTTTACAGTGGAGGTCATGAGCAAGGGAATAGATGTGGCCGATCTCCGCCACAGTTGCGCGCTCAGGGAGGTTCACAGTCTTCGAGACGGCGTTGTCCACGTGCTTCTGGAATGCGGCCTGCATCCTGACGTGGTGCTCGGGGGTGATCTCAAGGGCCGTCTTGAAGAGTTCAAGGGTATGGTCGTCCAGAGGAAGACCGCTGACCGTGCCATGGCGGCGGACGTGTTCGACCACGTCCTTTCCACCGGAAGTCCTGGGCAGGGACTTGGTGACGAGATCACTTACTATACTGACTGCCTGGCCGTCGATCGTCCGCTCGTAGGCAAAAGAGAAGACCGGTTCTATACCGCTCGTCGTCCCGGCTATCAGATGGATCGACCCCGTTGGGGCGATGGTTGTGACTGTTGCGTTCCGCATATCCCCCCGGAATACCGATCCATCGATCAGCGGAAACGAGCCTTTCTCCCTGCCAAGTTCCTCGGAGCGCTCCCGCGCCGTGGTCTGAATCTTCTCCATCAGGTTCTCGGCGAACCTGAGCGCTTCCTCCGACTCGTAGGGGATACCGAGACGTATGAGTGCTTCTGCAAACCCCATCAGACCAAGACCGATCTTCCGGGTAGCCAGAGTCTTCTCGCGGATCAGGGAGATGGGAAAATGGTTAACGTCTATGACCGCATCGAGGAAGTCGACACCGCACCTGACCACCCTGACCAGCAGGTCCTCATCGATCTCGTTCTTCCTGATACACCTGGCCAGGTTAATGCTCCCCAGGTTGCAACTCTCGTAAGGGTAGAGCGGCTGCTCACCGCATGGGTTGGTCGCCTCGATGAGGCCCAGATGCGGCGTGGTGTTCCGCCGGTTGATCTCATCGAGGAAGAGCACCCCCGGTTCACCTGATATCCACGCTGACTCCGCAATGAGAAGCCAGAGCAACCTGGCGTCGATACTCTTCCATATGCTGCCGTCGCGCGGGTTGACCAGGTCATAGTCGCGGCCCTCCTCAAGGCACTTGAAGAACCGCTCATCGACACCGACCGAGATGTTGAAGTTTGTAAGCCCGCCCTCACGTTTGCAGGTGACAAACTCCTCAATGTCCGGATGAGAGGCGGCGAGAACGCCCATGTTTGCCCCTCTCCTCCGCCCGCCCTGGCGGACTGCCCCCGTAGCTGCATCGAAGACCCGCATGAACGAGACCGGGCCGGTTGCGGCGCCCCTCACACCGTTTACGACGTCACCACGTGGCCTGAGGCGTGAGAACGAGAAGCCCGTGCCACCACCGGACTGGTGGATGAGAGCCATGTTAGCGAGGGTCGCAAAGATCCCCTCGATCGAGTCCTCCACAGGGAGGACAAAGCAGGCAGAGAGCTGCCCTCCAGGTGTCCCGGCGTTCATAAGGGTTGGCGAGTTCGGGAGGAAGAGAAGATCTGAGAGGAGGGAGAAGAACTCTCGCGACCGTTCCGTCCCGCCAACAGCGGAGGCGACACGCCAGAAAAGACCCTCAGGCGTCTCGTCGGGGAGGAGGTAGCGTCGTTCCAGGAGGAGACGGGCTGCTGGAGTGAGTTCCATATTATCCTTCATACAACCCCGCCCTTAATAATCCGTCGTGTCCAACTCTTCTGTTGCGATGTCTCTTATCGTGCTCGGAACCGCCTCCCACGTCGGCAAGAGTGCGACTGTTGCAGCACTCTGCCGTGCGCTCTATCGACGCGGGATCCCGGTTGCACCTTTCAAATCCCAGAACATGAGCCTCAACTCCTACGTCACCGCCGACGGGAGTGAGATCGGGATTGCTCAGGCCGCCCAGGCCTTCGCTGCCGGGGTCGAGCCAGAGGCCGATATGAACCCGATCCTCCTTAAACCGAAGGGGGAGGCGGTCTCACAGGTGGTGCTGCTCGGCCGACCTTACAAGGACGTGCGGATCCGGGACTACTATATGGAGACCGACAAACTTCTTGCAGAGGCCGTTGCCGCTTTCGATCGGTTGCAGAGACGGTTCGGAAACGTGGTGGTGGAGGGTGCCGGAGGGGCGGCTGAGGTGAACCTGTATGACCGCGACATTGCAAACATAAGGCTCGCCACGGCGCTTCGTATCCCTATTGTCCTGGTTGCAGATATAGAGCGGGGCGGTGTCTTCGCCCAGGTCTATGGCACGCTTGCCCTCCTGCCTGAAGAGATCCGATCGCTTGTAAAGGGTGTTATCATCAACAAGTTCCGGGGCGATCCCACACTATTTGAATCGGGTGTTACCATACTCGAAGAACTCACCGGTGTGCCGGTCCTCGGTGTGGTGCCCTATACAGATATCCGTATTCCGAGCGAGGACTCCCTCTCGATCGGCGAGCGGCGATCCGGCGTGGCACAAAAAGCGATCAGGATCGCAGTCATCCGACTCCCACGGATCTCAAACTTCACCGACTTCGAGCTTTTAGAGAGGCACGCTTTGGTGGAGTATATCACGCCCGGGAGATCGCTTGCCGGCTATGACTGCATCATCCTCCCAGGGACGAAGAACACCGTTGAGGATCTCAACGTCCTTCGCAAGGAGGGAGTGGAGAATGAACTCAGGCTTTCCAGGGAACGGGGTGTCCCGATTATAGGGATCTGTGGAGGATACCAGATGCTCGGGAGTCGGATCATCGATACCGGCATCGAGGCTGGCGGCGAAGCCGCCGAGTATCCAGGTTTTGGACTCCTCGACGTTGTCACGGCCTTTGCCGGGTACCGCAAGACGACGGTGCAGGTAAGAAGGCAGGCGACAGGTCCTGGCCCCATACTCCAGGCCATGGGAGAGGTTGAAGGCTACGAGATCCACATGGGCGAGACCGAACGGCGGGGACTGCCCGAGGCGTTTGCCGGTGAGGGTGCTGCGACACCCGACGGCCTGGTCTTCGGAACATACATGCACGGGCTCTTCCAGAACCCCGGTGCTGTAAACGCCCTCCTCGCCTATCTCTCGGAACGTCGGGGGCTGCCGTTTGAGCCTCTGGCGGAGGGAGACGGGGGCACACTGGGCGCATCCACAGCATACGATGACCTGGCCCGTCACTTTGAGGCGCATATTGATATGAATGCAATCCTGACCTATTTCACCAGATGAGACTATTTTTTCTGCATTTCCAGCAAATGATTGACATTATTCCCGGAGATTCAGGAAGAGCGCCTACCTCTGAAGATGGGAAAAACCGATATCTGAAGAGGCCATCGATTGCGTTCTGAAACAGATCTCCGCATTTTAAGGGGTCGAGCCAGATCAAAAAGAAGAACAGCGCGTCCCTGCCACTTCAGAGGAAGAAGCGGAACGCAACCCAGGCAATCAGCACCATCAGCGCCGAATACTTCAACCCTGAGACCACCCGGCCTTCGCCCATTACACCTGCCGCAAGCCCCGAGAAGAACCCCTGGATAAGCGCCGCATGGCAGAAGACGCGGTTGTAGAGGAAGATATCCACACTACCCATGAACGACTGGGCGGACGTTGATCCTGAGGCCGCAACAGTCTCCCCCGCCTCTGCCATCGTAGCGAGGAAAGTGCCTGAGAGCACCGCGATGACAAAGAGGAAGACAAAGAACGACATAAGGACGATGATCATGTAGATCATCATTCCTGTCTTTCGCTCCGATTTCAGGTTGAAGAACTCATAGGCGTCGTGCGCAGCCGCCCGCAGCACCCCACTGACATCGCCGCCCGCTGAACTCGCTTGAGCGATCAGTTCGGCACTCCGCTCCGCAAGCGGGGTGTTCACGGCCTTCCCAAACCTGCGAATGGCCTCCACAAACGGGACACCCCAGGACATCTCAGTATCGAGTTTGTGGATATGGGGTGTGAGTGCCCCATAATCGCCTTCCGAGACTATATGGATGGCATGCGGGAGCGTCATCCCTGAATCGTTCATCCCGGCCACATCCCGAAAGAAGTTCGGGAGGGAGGCCTCGACGCTCGATACGCGCATCGATTCCTTGAGATCGAGTATGGCAAGAGGCACGATAGCAATCAGTATCGCGAATACAGCGACATCATCAAGCATGGTCGTCCCGAAGATTGCCGACATACCGTAAGACGTCACTATGCTTAAAAATCCACCGATGAAGAGGAGGAGAGCCGCAGGAACGGATATGAAGAGGACTGTGTAGGGGTCATCCATCATCACCCTGAGCGGATGTTTGAGGAAGTGGTAGAACCCTTCCTGGTACTTCCGTCGTCGCCGGATCCCCCTAAAGATCTCCTCGTCCCGCACAACGAGCGGATCGGACTGAGGTATCTCCTCAGGCATATCAAACGGCTGCGGCCGGTTTCGATTCAAAAGATCGTCAAAAAGGTCTTTAAATCCCATATCACACCTCCGGCGTCATTGAACTGATCAGGATGACAAACATCAGGCTCCCGAAGGGCACAAGCAGGTAGATGATGATGTACAGAAAGAGTGGGTTTGAGTCGCCCGACAGGATCGTCATGACCGATTGCAGGATGATCAAAAAGAGCATACCAGCAACAATCGCGGTGACGTAAGACTCCGCGATCAACCCGAGCGTCTCCAGGAATGCCTTCTGCTGCTGGTTGTTCTCAAGTGTATACTGATGGGCCTTGGCGCGGAAGTACTCCGTCAGGTTACTCCCGCTCGAGATGCTTGCAACCGCCCCCTGGAGGAACTCCCGCATCCGATCACTCGGCGTCGCCTGCGCAACCGTCCGCAGGGCCCCAAGGAGGTCTTTGCCGAAGAAGTCGGTCTCGCGGGTGATGTAGCGCGCTTCTACGGCGCTCTCCCCATATATCTGGCTCTGACCAAGCGACCGGAAGACCTCGTCGGGTGTGATCCCCGCCGAAGACATGGCTGTGACATAATTTATAGCGTAAGGGAGGGTGGCATCGATATTCCGACGGCGCTCGCCAGCCTGTATACCCGGGTAGATGATGAAGATCAGGTATGTGAGCCCTCCGAATACCATGAGAGCGATGAGCGTAATGACGATGGTACCAAGCACCATCTTGTAATCGTTCAAAGCATAGAGAAACCCCGGGACGGCCCCACGATATACGATCATATCAGGGATGCGCAGGAGATATGTCAGAAGCCCTATCAGAACAGCCGCAACCAACCCGACGATGAACGAGGTAAAGTATGCGGTCGCAAGGTAGGCCTCGAATGGCGTTGTCATTCGCGCCCCAACCATATCGTTGCGGAGTTTTACATAATCCGCCCGTTTATCCTTTAATCTGCGGCCGAGCAGGTTGAAGCAGAAACGCTCGTAACTGTTCATGCAGGACCCCCCTCCCCATATAAGTCAGCGCGTACCCGCTGTATGACCGCCTCCGGGTCCCTGAAGTAGGAGATCAGTATCTTGCTAACATCCTGATAGTACCTGATCTTCTTGATGCGCATCCACTCAAGCACTTCCTGCCGCCGTTTCAGCTCCTCGCGCATACGCTCCTCGCTCCAGCCACGGTCTTCCATGATCTGCTCCAGGATGTAAGATTTACCAGAATACCGGATCTCGTCGGTCGCCTGGTGCCACCGGAAGACTTCGTTTGTGATAAGTTCGTTTGTGCGGGGATCGACGTCCAGGATCTCGATGAGTTGTTTGTTGCGCCGGATCCGCTGGCCGCCCACCCGGGCCTGCACCTGGATGGACATCAGGTCAAGCGCAGAGAGCATGTTCCTGGGCACGCTGATCGGCGGGTTCTCAAGACGGTGGACCGCACTTGCCACCGAGTCTGCGTGCATCGTCGCGTAGGTCACGTGACCGGTGCTCATAGCCTGAAAGAGGGTCAGCGCCTCGCGACCCCGGACCTCGCCAACCAGGATATACTCCGGACGCTGCCGGAGGGCGGCGCGAAGCAGTTCATACATATCGATCTCGCCCCGCCCGTCCTGCGAGAACGAGTCACGGGTGACACTCGGGATCCAGTTCGGGTGAGGTAGTTTCAATTCCCGGGTGTCCTCGAGGGTGACTATCTTTGCAAGTGGCGGGATAAATAGCGATATGGCGTTCAAAGTCGTGGTCTTCCCGGAGGCCGTCCCGCCAGCAAAGATACACGACTTGCCGTTCTCAACTGCCAACCAGAGGAAGGCGATCCCGAGGGGAGAGAAGGTGTGCCACTCGATGAGGTCTGTTGGAGTGATCGGTTCCTCCCGGAACTTCCGGATGGTGAAAGTAGAACCGTGAGCGGTAACCTCCGAGCCGAGAGTCATCTGGATACGCGATCCATCGTTCATCGTGGCATCAAGCATCGGTTCGGCGATCGAGATATACTTCCCCGCTCTCTGTGCAAGTTTCGTGACGAAGGAGTCGAGGTCCACTGCATCGGTGTACGCAAGATTGGTCTTCATGGACTCATAGGTCGTGTGGTAGACGAATATAGCGCTACCAACACCATCACAGGAGATATCCTCGACATACTTGTCATGCATAATGGGATCGATCAGGCCATCGCCAAGGAACTCCTTCTCCACCAGGTAGAGGACTTTCTCCCGGCCGACAGGATCGAGATGAATCCCATAATCGGCGATGATGGCATTAGCCGCATCACGTAGCACCCTGCGCGCCTCTTCGCGACTGAGGTTCCTGGAGGTGATGTTGAGGGTCTCAAAGAGGCGCTCTCTGATCTCCTCCAGGAGGTCACGCTCTCCTGGAGTGAGGACAGGTTCTATGACGTTGTAGGTGTACTCATGTGTCGAACTGTCATATGTCACGCGGATGTAGGCGTAGGGCTCGTTCACGGGGTAGACCTCGATCTCCTCCACCCCCGGCGAGGGGCGCAAGGTGAGGTCGACGAGGGGGCCGTGCAGAAGGGGATTGTAGTCTTCAACCCTCTGTTCGAGGCCGGGTACCGGGAGCTTCCTGAGGAGTCCAAACCTTGGTTTTGGGACCTCTTCCCTGGGGATTGCCACCTGTGCAGCGGCAGCGGCAAAAGATGATGGAGCATATGACTGGAAGAATAATTCGTCAAACTCCGATACTACCCGGGCGTTATCGACAAAGTCATAGGAGTGCTCGTTGCGGTTTATGCTCAGTTCATCGATGGAGAAGGTAGCACTCCGGGGGAGGATCAGGTCTGCAAGGTTCCCGAGTTCATCGACCGACTTCACACCCTCAAACGTCTCTTCGGATGAACTGGATTCATCGGTCTCTCGCCAACCCCTTATGCGATCACGTATACCACCGCGAACGGGGCGGCTTGAAGCGGTGGGCGTGAACTCCGGTTCAGGCTGGAACGTCTCCTCCTCCACCGGGGATAGACCTGGCGATTCCAGATCTCTGTCGACCTCATCAGGCACCTCATCCACATCATAAGGGAGAACCTTTTCCTCGATTGTAACCTTTTTCTGCCCCTCGATACGTTTGAGAAGTGACTGGATCGGGTCTTCATCAGGGGTTTTGCGCCGTTCTGCCGCTCTTCCAGATCTTGCCACGCTGTCGATTATTACCCGGATCTCATCATCCTTCTGGATCTCTACCTTTACGGGCTCAGGGCGCTCGTTCCACCACATGTCGATGAAAGGCTTACCCTCTCCATCCTTTGATATAGCATCCCCCTCCCCAAAACCCAGTTTCTGGGGCTGGGAGAGGAGGCTTCTGACCGTCGCTATTAATTCGCGCTCTTCGTCATCTTTTTTACTCATCCGGTGCCCTCCCAACATCAATACCTGCCTCTACCCTCGGTTCATGAAACTCTACGATGCAACGTGTACGCTCCCCTATCCGGTCAGATACGATACACATATACCGCCCGTTGAGCAACCGGAAACAGACCCGTCCCCGCGTGTCTGTCACATCGCTTGCCAGCATAACCTTACCCTTCCTGATCGTGACGCGGGCCCCCACAAGAGGTGTCCGGCCGTCATGCACAATAAGACAGAGCACACCAACCCGCTGTCCATCAGTAGCCCCTACTGTCGGAATATCGAGGCGACCGTTCTTCTTCAGGTGACTCTTATCAAACACCCTGCACCGCGAGGTAAGAGCATCGACGATAGTCTGTGCAACCAGATAGAACTCGAACGTTTGGTCTACTGTCAGGTGCAGTGCTGCCTGGTCTCCGAAGAGTGTCCCCTTTCCGTCGACAAGGATGGCACCGTCCGGTTCGCCCTTTGATATAATGAGGAAAAAGTTACTCGTCTCACCTCTCGATACAGCTATCCCGCTTGGAGAATGAGCAGCGCTGTAGTGCAACAACTCCTCATAAGTAAAACGCCCCTTGCACACCGACTGACCGAGGACCTCTGCCATAAGGTCGTTTATATCCATGGAGATCTTCAGGCAAAAACCTGTGTTTTCATGTAGGTAAGGAGATTTGTGCACCTATCACAATATACCACATCTGTATGCAATTATTAATATCTTATGATTATCAAACATCAGGCTAAAACAAAAGATTTCCCGGGAATATATCGGATATAAGAGCGAAAGAAACAAGTTTGCTGGCAAGGAACATGCCTCCTGCCCTCCTTGCCGGAGAGAATGAAAGTAGAGCATACGAATCTCCAGTCATCCCGAAAGTACATTGAAAGACTCTGCAAGGCTAAACCGCCAGAAATAAGAGATAAGACGTAAAAAAAACTACCTATCCATGATTCTTCAACCCATGGTAGCCATTCCACTTATGATTGCAGCATCTGCGATCGGGATCACGCTCATATATGCCTCGATCCTGGACCTGAAAGAGCGGCGGGTGCCACATAAAACATGGCGCCCCGCTCTCGTGATCTCGGTTCCTATGGCCATCTGGGTCTATGGGCTGACATTTGTCGCGGACTGGCAGATGGCAACAGGTTATCTCATCCTGGTCGCGGTATTTTGCGGCTTTTTTTACCTTTTCCAAGCGATGAACCTCTTTGGGGGGGCAGACGCGTATGCCCTCATCGTCATCACGGCATGCATCCCGTTCCACCCGTTTGAACCCCTCTCTGGCACCTCACCTCTCGGGTTCTTCCCGTTTACCGTGCTGATAAATGCCGTGCTCATCAACCTCGTGGCACCTGTTGCCATACTTCTGAAGAATCTTATTGAAGGGAACCGGGCTCCACTCTCCTGTCTATTCCTTGGTTTTCCTGTTGATGGAGAGAAGATCCAGAACGAGTTTGGTTTTGTCATGGAAGATATCGAAGAAGGAGAGGATGGTAGACTGATTCGACGTTTCATCTGTTTTACCGAGTCGCTTCGTCGCATCATGCGCGGAGATAGACGGATATACACGAAAGAACTCAGGCAACACCCCGACGAATACCAGAAGGAACTCACACTCTACAGGAAGGCCGGCAGGGTCTGGATATCTTACGGCATTCCATTTATCGTCCCGATTACAGTGGGATTCCTGACAGCATTGTTCGTGGGGGACATCCTCTTTGTGATCATGAAAGCAATCGCGGGAATGTGAATAGATATGAAGATAGATTTCAAGAACGGTTTGATCCCTGTCATAGTACAGGATAGACGGACGCGTGATGTCCTGATGCTCGCATACGCAAACGCTGAGGCGCTGGAACTCACCAGAACCACCGGATATGCGCACTACTACAGCAGAAGCAGGCAGAAGATCTGGAAGAAAGGAGAGGAGAGTGGCCACGTACAACGGGTCTACCGGGTACTCGTCGACTGCGATGCAGATGCCCTCCTCTACGAGGTGGAGCAGACAGGTGCCGCCTGCCATACCGGCCACGCATCCTGCTTCTTCCGGACGATCGATGGGGAAGAGATCGCCGGACGGGTCTTCGATCCGGAGAAGGTATACGCTAATAAGGATGAATGACTTCATAACTATGGTGATTTTTTATGAAAATTGTACCCGATACAAGCGTCGTAATAGATGGACGTATAACCTCGCTGATAAAAACCGGGGAATATAAAGGAGCAACAATAATCATACCCGAGGCGGTCGTCGCTGAACTTGAGGCTCAGGCAAATCAAGGGCGTGAGATAGGTTTTTCCGGCCTGACCGAACTTCAGGAACTATTCAGGATGTCTGAAGAGGGGCTTATCGAGCTCCAGTTTGCTGGAGAGCGCCCCAGCCTTGACCAGGTGAAACTCTCAAGCGGTGGAGAGATCGATGCACTTATCCGGAACGTGGCGATCGACCATAAAGCCCGGTTTATCACGAGCGATCTGGTGCAGGCGGAGGTTGCGAAGGCAAAAGGGCTGGATGTTGTCTACCTGCGGCCGCAGATAGGCGATTTCTCACCGCTCTCGATCGACCAGTTCTTTGATGAAGAGACTATCGCTATCACCCTCAAAGAGCGGGCTCTGCCAGTGGCAAAGATCGGCAAACTCCAGGCAACCAGGCTTGTCACACTCAGGGACACTCCTATGACCGAGCACGAACTGAAAGTGATGGCACAGGAACTGCTGGAACGGGCAAAACGCGACCCGGACGGTTTCATCGAACTTGAAAAGCGGGGGATCACAGTCGTCCAGATCGGGTCGCTCAGGATCTCGATCGCAAGGAGACCTTTCTCAGACGGGATGGAGATCACGGTGGTCAGGCCGCTTGTCGACCTCTCGCTCGACGATTATAATATGGCACCTGAGATCAAGCAACGGATCCTGGGGAACCGCCGCGGCGTCCTGATCGCAGGACCTCCGGGTGCGGGGAAGACAACCCTTGCTCAGAGCCTCGCCACATTTCTCGCCGACCATAACTTTATTGTCAAGACCATGGAAGCACCCCGAGATCTTCAGGTGCCCGATAACATCACCCAGTACACGGCGCTTGAGGGCAGCATGATGAATACCGCCGAGGCCCTCCTGCTTGTCCGGCCTGATTACGTCATATTTGACGAGATCCGGAAGAACGAGGACTTTGCCGTCTACGCCGATATGCGGCTTGCCGGTATGGGCATGGTCGGCGTGGTGCATGCCATGGAGGTGCACGACTGCATCCGGAGGTTCTGCGACAGGGTTGATTACAGCATCCTTCCTCAGATCATCAACACCATCATATTTGTGGTTCATGGCACAATCAAAAAGATCTACGACCTTGAATTAACTATCAAAGCCCCTGAAGGCATGCCAGCTGACACGCACGTCCGTCCGGTGATCGTCGTTCGCAACCATGCTGCGGGTGAACCAGAGATCGAGATATTCCGCTACGAAGGCGAAACCCTGGTGATGCCACTTGCAAATAGGGAAGTTCCAGAGCCAGCGGGTGTTGCTGAACCGCCGACCCTCGTGGCACCAGTAGCAGAATCCAGGGAGAATGCCCCCAGGAAGGTTGCAGAGAAAGACGTCCAGCGGGAGATGGGGCGCTACACAAACGGTCCGGTGGACGTGAGGATCATCAACGACAACAAGGCTGTAGTCTACATCGAGGACAGAGACGTTCCAGCGGCGATCGGGAAAGGCGGTAAGAACGTATCGGCGATCGTGAACAAACTGGGTATAGGTATTGATATAAGGCCGAGGAGTGAACTCGAGGCAGAAAAACCAGCGGAAGAGGAGATGCACCTTGCAGGTGGCATCACGATCCGCCTTGACAAAAAGCAGCTGACCATAATCTCCCCGGAGCACAGGGGAAAGATCGTGGACGTTTTTGCCGGAAAGGAGTACCTCTTCACGGCAACGGTTAACGAGGATGGAGAGGTTATCCTGGCCAGAAACAGCACGATTGCCCAGGAACTGATGAGGCGTTACAACGATGCTGAGACGATCCGGCTGCGGCCGGTGTGAGATGTGGGGAGTGTGAAGAGGAGATATCTGGAGGAGTAGTGTGAGTGGACTTGATATGCAGAACAACGAAAAAGAGTGTGTCGACCTGTGGGAGCATGCGTTCGAGGCTGATCCTGCAAATAAGGATAAGTATTACCTGACGGTGGCCTACCCATACCCCAGCGGGGCGATGCACGTAGGGCACGGACGGACCTACATCGTTCCGGACGTCATCGCCCGCTACCAGCGGATGAGTGGAAAACAGGTCCTCTTCCCGATGGCGTTCCACGTCACCGGTACGCCGGTTATAGGGATCTCAAAGAGGATTGCAAAAGGCGACGAACGGACTATTGGGCTTTACCGTGACGTCTACCGGGTGCCCCAGGATATTCTCGACCGGTTCATCGACCCGATGGAGATTGTCCGCTACTTTTCGGATGAGTATCGGCGGGTGATGCAGGAATGCGGTCTCTCGATCGACTGGCGGCGCCGGTTCATCACCGTCGATCCGCAGTACAGCAAGTTTATCGAGTGGCAGTACAAGCACCTGCATGAGAGGGGGCACGTTGTAAAGGGTGCCCACCCGGTTAAGTACTGCCCCCAGTGCGAGAACCCCGTCGGAGACCACGACCTCCTCGAGGGGGATAAGGCCGAGATCCTCAGGTTCACCCTTGTGATCTTCCGGCTGGGCGACACAAAAATCCCCTGCGCGACACTCCGCCCCGAGACAATCTACGGCGTGACGAACCTCTGGGTGAGACCCGATGTCACATATGTCCGGGCGACGCTCGATGGCGATGAGTGGATCCTGAGCAGAGAGGCGGCAGCAAAACTGGCGTTGCAGGATCACGATGTCCAGATAAAGGGGGAGGTGGCCGGTGCGTCGCTAATCGACCGGACGGTCTCCCACCCGCTATGTGGTGATGTTCCCATCCTGCCGGCGACGTTTGTTGACCCGGACACGGGTACCGGGATCGTGATGAGCGTTCCAGCACACGCACCCTTTGACTACATCGCGATCCGCGACCTGCAGCGGCATGGGAAGTACACGTCCATACGTCCGATCCCGCTCATCTCAGTCGAAGGATATGGCGACATCCCGGCAAAAGACGCGGTCGAACGCGCAGGCATCCATGACCAGAACGACCCGGAGATGGAGAAGCTCACCCAGGAGGTCTACAACGCCGAGTTCACCCGCGGAAAAGTCTTTGAGAAATACGGCGGTAAAACGGTGAAGGAGGCCAGGGACGATGTGGCTGCACTGATGATGGAGCGTTACGGTTCCATCCCGATGTACGAGTTTGATACCCGTCAGGTGATCTGTCGTTGCGGCAGCAGGGTCTATGTGAAGATCCTTCACGATCAGTGGTTCCTGGCCTACAGCGACCCCTCCTGGAAGGAGGAGGTGAAGACCGTGCTGGAGGGGATGACGCTCGTTCCGCCCGAGGTCAGGGCAGAATTTGAGCGTACAGTCGACTGGCTGAAAGACTGGGCATGCACCCGGAAGGTTGGACTCGGGACGAAACTGCCCTGGGACCCGACCTGGATCATCGAACCGCTCTCTGACTCGACAATCTACATGGCCTACTACACGATCGCCCACCACCTGAAAGGAATACCACCAGAGAACCTTACACCAGAGGTCTTCGATTACATCTTCCTCGGTGAGGGAGAGCCAACAACCCTCGATCGCAGCACACTTGAGCGACTCAGGAGCGAGTTCCTCTACTGGTACCCCTACGACTATCGGTTCTCAGCAAAGGACCTCATCTCAAACCATCTCACCTTCCAGATCTTCCATCACTCCGCGATCTTCCCACCGGAACTGCAGCCCCGGGGTATGGTGGTCTTTGGCATGGGGCTCCTCAACGGAGCGAAGATGTCCTCCAGCAAGGGCAATGTGTTTCTCCTGGAGGACGCCCTGTCGGAGTTCGGCGCCGATACCGTCAGGATGTTCCTGGTGGGAAGCGCTGAGCCCTGGCAGGACTTTGACTGGCGTAACGATCTTGTATCGTCGACGAAAAAGCAGATCGAACGGTTCTGGAATACTGTCCAGGAGATCAGAGGAGGTGAAGGCTACTGCGAGATCGATGCATGGCTGGGAAGCAGGCTCCAGCGGCGCATAGAGAGCACAACGGCAGCGCTTGAGTCGTTCCAGACCAGACAGGCACTGCAGGAGGCGTTTTTTGGCGTTGAGGCCGACCTCAAGTGGTACCGCCGCCGCCTGCCTGAGGGCGTGACCGGCGGGGCGGTGCTACGCGACCTCGCCAGCACCTGGGTCAGGTTGCTTGCCCCATTCATACCGTTCACCTGCGAGGCATTATGGAGGGATCTCGGCAAGGAGGGAATGGTCTCTTTCGCTCAATGGCCGGAGGTCGACATGACCCGGATCAACCCGGCAGTCGAACTCGCGGAGGAACTCCTCGCCCGTACGGTCGAGGATATCGAGTCTATCATGAAACTCATCCCGATGGAACCGAGATCGATCAGTCTCTATGCCGCACCGGCATGGAAGCACGAGATCTTCCGGATCGTTGCAGCTTCGGCCGACAAAACGAAAGTTATGCGCGAGGTGATGCAGAACGAGGAGATCCGCAGGCGCGGTCGTGAGGCGACGGATGCAACCAGGCAGATAACGAAACTCGTGCTGAAACTGCCACCACTTCTCGTGCAGCAAATCGCAGAGTTAAAACTCGATGAACAGGCGGTTCTTGAGGGCGCACGGAAGTTCCTGGAGAAGGAGTTCGGCGTCCCGGTGAGTGTCCAGGCCTCCGGAGAGAGTATCCACCCCAAGGCCTCGGGTGCGTTGCCGTTTAAGCCGGCGATAGTGATAGAGTAGGATCCCTTTTTTCTCCTGCCTGTTTTTTGTGGTTATATTCAGGGTCATGGTCCATGGAAAAAAACCGGGCCAGATATCTTTAGCCTCCTCCAGATTTCACCATTCAGCCACCATCTGAGTCTTCGTCTTCTTTTTAGCGCCATCTGCAATGGTCGCCCCTACCAGAAGTACACTCGCAACAGCGGTATGTACAATTATGCAGAAACTATAGCATAATTCTCGTAAATAAGCCCTTTAAACTACCACGATCTAATATCATGCCTTAGAGTGAGTGTACTTTTGCAAGGGGAGCGATCTTTGAGTCTGAAGTGCGGATCTAACGGTAAAATAAGGCTGAAGATCCAGGTAGTTTTGAAGGGGGCCGGATGTCTTGGATTTCAAGATCCTCGGGTCATCCCCGCAGGAGTGTCTTTAATGCCTGTTCTGGCCGCAAAATAGATTATGGTACTCTGTGGCTGACCCTGGCCACGCCTAATCCTCTCCCTTCACGGCTTGCTGGGCTTTCTTCGCCCGCTCCTTTGCCGTGTAACCGGTTACCTGCTGGAGATAGTTGCGAAATCTGCGGTTCGTGTCCAGGATCGTCTCATCATCGACGGATGCGTCCGATTCGGTATGGACAAACAGCGTCTTCCCTCCGGCACCGGCCCAGACTTCAAGGCGCTGGAGCGCTCCGTATGATATGACGCAATGCCCGTCCTCCGTAAGACGGGGTTCGACACCGAACTGGTCGCGGAGACCCTGTACCATTGATTCTGCAAGCTTTTTCGTGTATCCGCGTTTGATCTGGTATTCTTGCATAATATTTTTAAGGGATATTCATCTATCTTAACCTAACCGAAGAGCGAGTGATTGATCCCATGGATGACATAAAGGTTACAGCCAGAGAGCTTGGTGGCACCGACGAGACTGTGCTGATCGGTTTCCCCGGCAGCGGGCTTGTAGGGAGTATCGCCCTGCAGTACCTCGTTGAGCAGATGGAGTTTGAGCAGATCGGGGCAATCACAAGTAAATATTTCCCGCCTGTAGCCCTGATGGCGAAAGGTGTCATCAGCGCCCCGGTACGTCTGTATGAGAAAGAAAACCTTGCGGCACTCATCTCCGATGTTCCCATTCATCCAGCGATCTGTTACGAGGTGGCAAACGGCATCATGGACTGGATCACCCAGTTTGATATAAAAGAGGTTGTCACGATCGCAGGGATCATCACAAACGAACCGGAAAAGAGAGTTTTCGGGGTTGCAACCACCCCCGAAGCACTTCAGCACATCGAGGATAAGGCGATCATCCTCCCAATGGGGAGCATATCTGGTGTGGCTGCAAGCATCCTCACGGAATGCAAGACGCGTGGTGTTCCAGGGGTAGGGCTGCTCGGGGAGACAGTGAACACGCCAGACCCGCGGGCAGCTGCGGCAACGATTGAGGTTCTGAACCAGATCTACGACCTTAATCTGGACGTCCAGCCGTTACTCGAACAGGCGGTTGAGATCGAGGCGGCAATGGCCCAGATCGCCGAGCAGGTGCAGAAGACAGAGGGGCAGCCTCGAAGAGAGCAGCTGCCGATGTACGGGTGATCTGCATGAAATATGCAGCGTTAACAGGAATCTCACCATCAGTAATTGCTGAACTCAAGAGCGGTAAGCCCCGAACACTTGAACTGACCAGCGCTCATAACATAATAACCCTGACAGGGAGCGCACCAGGAGACTGTGTCTTCATGACCTCGATCACAGAGGAAGACCTCTCTCCAGGAGACCCGGGGATTATGGTCGATCTACTTGCACTCAACATCAGCATGAGGCGAATTGAGGTTGCCAACCCGGTATTTTACGAGGAGAGGGAGCGGATGTCTGCAAGGATCAAGGTCCGCTTCCGGGGTGTAACCATCGCCCGCAACGTGGAGGGACGGAAATGGGGTGAGCCAACCAGGGTAGATATCGTCCCCTCAGCGTGTTACCGGGCGGGATGAACACCATCTTTTCCTAACACGCCTGACACCCTCAAAGGGTTAATATCACCGGCCAACCAACATATAGAACCACCACGTGGGTCTGTGGCTTAGCCAGGATAGAGCGCCGGGCTTCTAACCCGGATGTCGGGGGTTCGAATCCCTCCAGGCCCGTCTGACCGCCGCTTCTTATAAAATTACAGTTCCAGAAAGCTCCTGGCCGCGGTATAGCGGTTACCTATTATTCATCGAGGTGGAAAAGATGCATCAGTCCTACCTCACCTTCGTTCCCGCCTGAACCGGGCGGAGCGGAACCAGAAGCGAGGCCTCGTCCCCGGCGGCAAGTATCATCCCCCTGCTCTCGATCCCGAAGATCTTTGCCGGGGCAAGGTTTGCGACCACAGCAACCTCTCTGCCCACCAGGTCCTCGGGGGTGTAGAACTGCGCGATCCCGCTGACCACCACACGCTTCTCACCCCCGAGGTCGAGGGTGAGTTTGTAGAGTTTTTTTGATCCCTTGATCGGTTCGGCCGCAACAACCCTTGCTATGCGGATGTCGAGTTTTGAAAACTCATCGATGGAAACAGTGGGTGCTTTTGCCCCTGCGGCTCCTTTTGCCTTCTCAACCCTGGCATTGAGAGTTTTTTCAAGGGCACTGACCTGCTCCTTCTCGATCTTTGTAAAAAGCGGAACTGGTTTTCCAAGCGCTCTCGCCCCGATCGGTTTTGTGGCCTCGGCGATCGGATGATCCGCGATATTGTCATCGTAGCCCAGCATCGTCCAGGCCCGCTGCATGGAGCCCGGCATCAGTGGCTGGAAGACCAGTGTAAGGGCCTTGACGATCTGGAGGCAGTCAGAGATAACCTGCTTTGCAGCGGCCCGATCCTCTTTGATCAGTTTCCAGGGGGCGTTCTTCTGGATGTAGGCGTTCCCGAACGAGGCCAGGGTCATCATACCGTCGACGGCGCTCTTGAAGTCGTAATCGCGCATGCGGGCATCGATCAAGGCAAGCGAGCGCTCGATCTCCTCGATTACAACCTGTTGCGGGACAACGTCTGGCACGCCGGAGAACTCCTTCTCGGCGAAGTACATCGTCCGGTAGACAAAGTTCCCGAGCGTCCCGACGATCTCGTTGTTCACCCGCTCAGCATAGACCTTCCAGGAGAAGTCCAGTTCCTTCGTGTGGCTGGTGTAGGAGAGGAGATAGTAGCGGAGGTAGTCCACCGGGAGCCCCTGGTCCAGGTAGTCATCGTTCGTCCAGACGACATAGCCGCGGGACTTCGAGAACTTCTTGCCCTCGATCGTGACCATCCCGCTTGCGACCACCGCTTGCGGGAGACCGTACCCCGCCCCTTTGAGGAGCGCCGGCCAGAAGATGCAATGGTGGTAGATGATATCCCCGCCGATGAAGTGAGTGACCCCCGTCGCCTCGCTGCACCAGTAGTCTTTCCAGTCGACCCCGGCGGTTTTTGCCCACTCTTTCGTAAACGAGATGTAGCCTATGGGCGCGTCCACCCAGACATATACGACAAGGTCGTCTCGCCCCGGAAATTTAACGCCCCAGTCTAGCGTCCGCGTGATGCACCAGTCGCGCAGCCCTTCCTTCACCCAGCCGAGAGCGTAGTTCCTGGCAGTGGCCGTGCCCTGAAGGCCGGGGAGGTAGTCCAGGAGGAAGTCCCTGAACGCCGAAAGTTTGAAGAAAAAGTGTTCCTGCTCGCGATATTCAGCCTTGCTTCCACAGATCTTGCAGACCGCATCCCTGAGCTCACCTGGCTCCAGGTGCTGCCCGCAGCCCTGGTCACACTCATCTCCCCTCGCAATCGCCCCGCAGTGAGGGCAGACACCCTCCACATAGCGGTCGGGGAGAAACCGCTCGCAGCGGGGGCAGTAACTCTGGCTGACGGCCTTTTTGTAGACATAGCCGTTATCTATCAGCCGTTGCACAATCGAGCGGGTTGTATCGTGGTTCGTGGAGTCGTCGGTCATACCAAAGTGATCGAAGACAACATCCATCCGCCGGAACGTCTCATAGAAATGCTCATGATAGCGCTCGGAGAGGGCTCTGGGTGTCGAACCCTCCTGCTCGGCGCTGATCACGATCGGTGTTCCGTGGTTGTCCGAACCACATATGAAAGCGACCTCCTCGCCCGATCGGCGCATATAGCGGACGTAAAAGTCCGCCGGCACGTATGTCCTCAGGTGCCCTATATGACAGGGACCGTTCGTGTATGGGAGCCCGCACGTTACCAGCAACGGCTTAGCACTCATCCTTATCTACTCTCATTGCGATGCTAATAAAGATACCAGCGTATGCCAAGACGAATAACGATACCGGTCAGGTCATTCGGCTCAGAGGTCGGGAGGCCTGACGTCCCTGAACTTGCGGAATGGTTGAATAGAAAAAGGGGGACGGAGGTGGATCTCACCACCTACCGGCTTGAACGCTCGCTCGATGCCCAGGAGGGCGTTACAATTCCGGCCGCGGGCGGTCTATTTTACTCCGAGCGGTTGATGGAGGTGTTTACCGGCATGAAAGATGGTGTGCTGGTCGATGAACCCGGTGTCGAATCGGCTGCAGCGACGGCGGATGCCCTGTTTGTGCGGGAAAGGTGTAAAGATGCCAGGATCGCTCTTCCCGCACCGCACATCCTGGGGCTGCGTGACGACTACATCGGAGACAGGGAAGATTTCTCCGAGACGATTGCAGACCTCTACTCCAGACTCATACGGGAGATGCGCGATCAGGGTGTCCAGGGACATGTTCTGATAGCAGACACGGCGGACCTGATCGAATTCGAGCGTCTGGCGGGCAGAAAAGTCCTCTTCTTCCCTCGGGACCCGGCGAGGTTTGACCTTGAACTCCTGCTCGAGTACCAGGACGTTCTCATCCTCCCGACGACCGATCTCGACCGCCTTGCCGACCTTATGGAAAGGTTCCATGTTCGGAAGTTAGTCATGCTCGACCCCGAGGAGGGGGAGGTTGTGGCAGCATCCGAGATCGTAGACGCTGACAGCCTCGAGGTGGGTGGTTACTGTGCAGACACCGCCCCGGGGGACTACTGGAAGAGACTTCTGGGTCGGGCGTTCATTTATCGATAGACTCCGCAACCGCCACAAGGTCGCGGTAATGCCGGTTCCGCTTGATCAGCCAGAATAAGAAGCGGTCAAGCAGGCTGAATGTGAACGACCCTCCTGCCGCGTGAGGATGACCTCCGCCGGAGAACTCCCTCGCGACAAGGTGGCTTATCGGCGGCACGGAACGGATGGAGATTCGACCGTTTGGAGATACGATCACCTCGATATCGCTCCCCAGTTCCTGGCGGATGGCGTGGGCAGTCTCGCTCGGGTAGCCATAGAGCGGTGCAAAAGCGATCCTGTAGCGCCCATCCTGCATGACGGTGGCGTGGCGGATGCTCCTTTTGATGTCGCGTTCCATCTCCTGGAGGATCTCATTATATTCTTTCTCGATACGTCCATCCAAGATGATGCCCCGGACAAGGTTGTCGCGGACGTAGTCCCTGAAACCCTTCCGCATCACCACCTGGCCGAGCACCTTCGATCTAGGGTCCAGGTGTGTCCAGAGGTCGTAGTCGCAGACAACGCGCGCAATCTCTTCTGCCACCGCGTCGCCTGGAGCAAGGTCGCGGGCGACTATCCCGGTCGCGCAGGTGGCAACGTCGATGTGGAGGATGTCTGTCCTCTTCTCGACGAGACGGATCTCGTCCCCCGTCCAGCGGTGATGATCGCGCCACTCGATCCGCCAGCCGTTTGACCGCGCTCTGGCCAGTCGCTGCTCAACTCCGCCCTGGTAACCGATATCCGATATGCTGAGCAGGTCGCCCCGCCCGGGGGAAGCGGCGACAGCATCGAGGAGGGGGAGGAACCTCCCGACCGAAGACCAGATGGTGAAGACGTCGTTTTCCAGGGCTCTACGATGAATGGCGTCGCTCCCGACGGCGTCGAGGTCGTTGTGCGTCAGGTGCACGACACTCTCCGTCCTTGAGGAGAGGGCCTGCATCAGGTTCTCTGGATAGGCATCAGGTTTTCGATCGATTCCGTCCATCACCAAGTATGTGGGTCCAGGAAATGATAAACAGGCGGTTTGATCCCCATCCATTATCACAGGATAACACAGAGTTTATTAAGAACAACCGACAACACTCTTAGACAGGAGCCCCTGTAGCTCAGACTGGGAGAGCGCCAGACTGAAGATCTGGTTGTCCCCGGTTCAAATCCGGGCGGGGGCACTCCCGATCACTTTTTCTGATCCTGCTACATCAGATCTTCTGATGCGCATTAAATTCTGCGGAACCGCCAGCCTTGCTGATATGCAATGTGCAATCGCTGCAAAATGTGATGCTATGGGGTTCATCATGGGTGTGACCCACAGGAGCAGCGATGTTGTGACACCCGAAGAGGCAGCGAGGATGATACGACACCTCCCGCCGTTTATCGAACCGGTCGCGGTCACCCATCTCCAGGAGAGACAGGCCCTGATCGACCTGGTGAGAGACTCACACTGTACGACACTGCAGGTCCAGAACACCGTTGAACCATCCGACCTGGAGGTCATCCGCCAGGCTCTCCCCTACGTAAAGATATTGAAGGCAGTCCATGTGATGGACAGGTCATCTATTGTAACAGCAAGACTCTACGAGCCCTATGCCGATGCCATCATACTCGACACACGGACGGAGGAGAGGATCGGGGGGACGGGGATCCCTCATGACTGGGACATAAGTGCAGAGATAGTGGCGAATGCGACTGTTCCTGTCATCCTTGCGGGCGGCCTCACTCCAGAAAATGTCAGAGAGGCAATACAGAAGGTTCGCCCCTACGCTGTCGACGTGCATACCGGTATCAAGCGGAACGGTGTCCGCAACCTGGAAAAAACGCTTGCCTTTGCCCGCGAAGCAAGAAATGCCCTGAGTAAGACCACCTTATAGTCTTTAAGGGGCCGCGAAAATCAGGCCTGACCAGGCTCTGAATGATATGGCCCCATCAAGATTCTCAGACCTCCTTTGGTATCCTGATCATGAAGGTACTCCCCTTGCCAACCTGGCTTGTCACCGTTATCTCCCCTCCATGCAACCGGACGTACTTATTTGCGATCGAGAGGGGCGGGTCGGCCCCATCAACCTGTTGATCCTGATCGCATGCATCTCCAATGTAGAACGGATCGAAGATCGATCTGATCTTCTCTTTCGGGATGCCTCTGCCGTTATCGCAGACCATGATGTAATGGTTTTCAGGTGACTCCCTGTACCTGATCCATACCTCCTTTGGAGGGTCGTTATACCTGACCGCGTTTGAGATCAGGCACTCCAACGCAACGGCAAGCCTCCCGGCATCGCCCGGTATGTGAACGTCATCGGGTATCTCGTTTCGAATCAGTGCCTCACGCTCATAACCGCCCCTGGCTATGACGGAATTGACCAGATCGCGAAGCGCTATATTCTGAATGTTCAGGTCGATATGATCGGTCGCAAAGACGCTCAACTCGACAGCCCTCTCCACAACCGCCTGCTCCTGGATTGCGCAGTCCAGGCAGACCTTGAGGATGGATTCGGTCTTTGGGGTGATGCCGTAATACCCAGGATCATCCAGGATCAACTGGAGATACCCGATGAGCGGTTGCAACGGTGTTCGCAACTCGTGAGAGAGGGTGGTTGTAAGCCGCTTCCAGCGGTCAACCTCCCAGGAGAGTTGCCTGCAGGCAAGCCTCTGTCGCCGCGACTCGGTGACGTCGCGTGCCGATCCAATGACACCCATGAGAGAGCCGCCAGCCCCGATATAGGGGCAGAGGTTGACGGAGAATGTGTGCTGGAGGCCCCCTATAGTCAGATCAAGGCTGTAACGGACGTCTTTTCGCTCATTGATCACCTTCCAAACCTGCGCCATGTGTTGCCGGGCAATGTCCTCTGGCACGATGGCTCCCAGATCCCGTCCGGTCAGTTCGTCCGGATCAAGACCATACTCCGGGGCACGGGCCCAGAAGAAGTGCAGGATGCGGCCTGAGGTATCCTGCATGAAGAATACATCATTTGTCTGCCGGACGAACTCGTTCAGGCGACTGTCTGACATGAGAAGATCATCGCTCTCATCCCTGAACCTCCCGCAGTCCACAACATTGCACTCGAATAGCCCCTCGCCGGCCAGTGCCCGGCAGGAGAGGAGAACCCGCAGAGTATCTCCGTCTTTCGTGTAAAAAATCGTCTCTGTGTTCCCGATGTAGCCTTCACTCTTCATCTCCTGGACGAACCGGGCTCTATCGGTCTCATTCGACCACAATTTCTCCAGGGAGATGCCAACAAGTTCCGCGGGTGTGTAGCCCAGCATATCGACAAACTTCTTGCTGGCACAGATCACACGGAGTCCCTCTGGTTCACAGAGGAACCTGGCATCGCGGTTGTTCTCGAGGATCTTCCTGCAGTGGGATGCAGTCAGATAGGAATCCTGTGAAAATAGGGTTACAGCACCAAAGACCCAGAAAAATAGGAGTGCGTGTAACCCCACAAGAAGAGGGGCGACCGGGGATCCAAGAATAGAGAGGTAGGTCTGGCCGAGCACGAAACCGGTGACGAGGATCACGGTCACACGGAACGCCTGTAGGGGGAACCAGAGAGCAGCAAGAAGTATCGGGATGCAGTAGATCAGAGTGCAGGGAGTGGAGAGATTCACAGGCGCAACCACAGTGAGCATAAGAGATACCACTGAGAATGATGATAAAACGACCATTTTGACGAGATCTGTCGCGGTGAAGCGATCCTGATGCAGGCGACTCAAGAGGCGCCAGTTCCCCGGCATACGCAATAGGGAGTATCTCAACATCTCATTATTTATAGGTTTTTAAATCTTTTACAACTTAATAATACACATTATACGATTTAAGTGGATAAGAGGCGACTTATTCTTGATTTCGCAAATTCATCGAGAACTTCAGGAGAGGTGGTACAACCCCTCTGATGATCCATACGAAAACATAGAAGAGCATATATGAAGTTAGTCGTTCAACCATGAAACATGCGTCCTTTCGTCTTTGTCAACGTCGCTATGAGCGCTGATGGGAAGATCTCGACCGCTGAGCGGCGGCAGGTAAGGATCTCAGGCGATGATGATTACTCGCGGGTCGACCGGGTAAAGGCAGAGAGCGACGCCATCATGGTCGGGATCGGTACGGTGCTCTCCGACAACCCCTCGCTCACGGTCAAATCACCACATCTCAGAGCATGGCGGAGGGAGGGCGGAAAGGATGAGGACCCAATCCGTGTCGTGGTGGACAGCAGAGGTAGGACCCCTCCCGACGCAGATATCCTGCACAAGGGGACGGGAAAGCGGATCATCGCAGTCTCACGGACGGCATCGCCAGAAGCGGTGAACGTCCTCAGGGGCTACGCCACCGTCGTCGTCACCGGCGATGAGACCGTCGATCTTTTGGCCCTGCTCGAAGAACTCTACCACCTCGGCGTCCGACGCCTGATGGTCGAAGGTGGGGGAACTTTAATCTGGGCGCTTATGGAGCTGGGTCTGGTCGACGAACTCCAGACCTTTGTCGGCAACATCGTCATAGGCGGAAAAGATGCTCCCACCCCCGTTGACGGCACCGGTTTTTTAAGGGAAGAGGATTTCCCGCGGCTCACGCTCATTGAAGCCAGTCGGCTTGATGACGGTCTGCTTTTAAGGTGGAGGGTTGAGAGAGAGCGGTGATAGGGCTCGAGCGACAAAAAAAGAGGCTGGTTTATTTGACTTCTACGATCCTGTCCACGACCTTGTAGGAGCCTCCTGTGACAAGGGACACAGTTATCTGGACGCGGTTTTCACCTTTAGCATCACTGATGATGAGTTCTTTGCCCTTGATCGGCTCCATCGTGCCGGTGACAACCTCACCGGTCGACTTGATCACAACAACGTCGATACCCTTCACAAAGTCCTGACCTTTACCGCCGCTGAAGACGATCCGCAGGTCGTCTGTTATCGTTGGGGTCAGGCCTTCCGAGACCTCGAACGTAACCTCTTTTCCTGGCGGCAGGGTCTGTGTCGGTTCGGGGATTAGTGATGGTGGTGTTCCCGTGGGCGCAGGTGTTTCCTGGGCAGTCTCCGTCGGAGACGGGCCGGAGGGTTCTTCTGTTCCCGTGCATGCAGCGCTGAATGAGAAGATGAGCAGGAGCGCAACCAGTATGGGTAGCAACCGGACATTCATATGCCATGAATAGATATCAATATATTTTACCTTTTCGCCGCTTCTCACTCTAAGGCTAAGGCCTTATACCATCATGCAGTTGTATGCCACCGTTCGACCAGAGCAATAGATAACTTTTTAAGCATAGGAAGGAAATTCCTATCCATACCAATAAAGGTGCAACCGATGAATCTACGAAGACCAAACGCCAACGAGGCGACAGGAACAACCAACCGCTCGCGGGACGTTGTACCGATGTCGGGCATCTGCAGCAGGTGTGTGGACGGGTGCAAGGGGGCCTGCGAGGTCTGGCTCTCCTCATTCCGGGGTAGAGAAGTTCTCTATCCGGGTCCATTCGGCGAGATCACTGCAGGTGCAGATAAGAATTATCCGGTCGACTACTCACACCTGAACATCCAGGGCTATGCCCGGGGTGCTAAAGGGTTGCCGGAAGGCGTCGAGGCCAACCCGGACACCGCAGTCTTTCAGGAGGTCAATACCCTAACGGAGTACGGCTGGGACATAAAGGTCCCGATGCGGGTTCCGATCTTTACCGGAGCACTCGGTTCAACCGAGATCGCCCGGGCGAACTGGGAGCACTTTGCCATCGGGGCTGCCATCGCGGGCATAACCCTCGTCTGTGGTGAGAACGTGTGCGGTGTTGACCCCGACCTGGAACTCGACCACAACGGCAAGATCAGCAGGTCGCCCGAGATAGACCGGCGTATCGAGATCTACCGGAAGTTCCACGACAGATATGGCGAACTCCTTGTTCAGTTAAACGTTGAAGATACAAGGCTTGGAACCGCAGAATACGTCTCATCGAAGCACAACCTGGAGACGATCGAACTGAAATGGGGCCAGGGTGCAAAGTGTATAGGTGGCGAGATCAAGGTCAAAAGTCTCGAAAGGGCCATCCAACTCAAAAGTCGCGGCTACATAGTCCTCCCTGACCCAACCCTGCCAGAGGTCCAGGCGGCCTTCAGGGACGGCGCCATAAAGGAGTTCGAGCGCCATTCACGTCTTGGTTTTATAAGCAAGGAAAATTTCCTGGAGGAAGTCGATCGTCTCCGTGATATTGGATTCAAGCGGGTAACCCTGAAGACCGGTGCCTATTCGGCTGTCGAACTTGCGATGGCACTGCGCTACGGTGCTGAAGCAAAGATCGACCTCCTCACCATAGACGGTGCACCCGGCGGCACGGGAATGAGCCCCTGGCCGATGATGAACGAGTGGGGGATCCCAACATTCTATATCGAGTCACTTGCCTATCAGTTCGCCGAGCGGATGAGAGCACGTGGTATCCGTGTTCCTGACATCGCCATCGCAGGAGGTTTCTCGGATGAAGCAAACGTCTTCAAAGCTATAGCCATGGGCAGTCCCTACGTCAGGGCTGTCTGCATGGGCCGTGCCCTCATGATCCCGGGCATGGTCGGGAAGAACATCCAGAAGTGGCTCGCAGCCGGTGAACTACCGAAATCTGTCTCGAAGTACGGTAGCAGCGTAGATGAGATCTTCATCTGTTACGAGGAACTCAAAGAGAAGTATCCCGACCGGATCGACGAGATCCCGCTTGGAGCGCTCGGCATCTACACTTACACCCAGAAGTTCAGGACCGGGCTCCAACAGATCATGGCCGGGTCCAGAAACTTCAGCCTTAAGACGGTCTCCCGCAACGATCTGATGGCTCTGACCGAGGAGGCAGAAGCGGTCTCCGGTATCCCTTACGTGATGAACGCCTACCGCGAGGCTGCCGAGGCCATTCTGGATTCGTGATCTGAGATCTCCACCCCTACCGGGGATGAGACCTGCCACATCCGCTGAGGCATTGGGGTCCTATCCAGACCCGGCGGCCAACATTTTTTTCTGCGTAAAAGATCGATGGCATAATATGCGCGGCATAAGCATCCGGACGTGGGAGGTGCGACTCGGAATTGTCCTTGTTCTTTCGTCAATCATCGTCTATACCGTGAAGTACCTCCTGCTTGGCGACCCTGAGAACACCTACCAGTACATTTTCAACGCCCTGGGGTTTCTGCCAATAAACGTTCTCCTGGTCACCCTGATCCTGAACCAGCTCCTGAGCGTCAGGGAGAAACGCAAGCGACTGGAAAAACTGAACATGGTCATCGGCACCTTCTTTTCGGAGGTTGGTACCGGCCTTCTGAGGTTCCTCTCCGACCGCGATCCGACCCTTCCCGAGATTCGGCATGACCTCATTGTAACAGACGCCTGGACACCGGAGAAGTTCTCCAGCGTGCGCGAACGTCTCAAGAAACGTCACTCCAGGCTCAAGATCGATGCCGCAGACCTGCAGGAACTCTGCCACTACCTGAAGGAGAGACGGGATTTCCTCCTCCGACTCCTCGAGAACCCCGTGCTGCTTGAGCACGAATCGTTCACAGAACTCCTCCGGGCGGTATTTCACCTTGCCGAGGAACTTGAGCGACGGGGAGAGTTTACCGGTCTCCCGGCAAGCGACGTCGGCCACCTTGCCGGGGATGTTGATAGAGTATACGATCGTCTGATCGGAGAATGGCTCGCCTACATGGAGTACCTCCAGCGCAACTACCCATACCTATTCTCGCTTTCTATGCGGAGCAACCCCTTCGATGAGACGGCGTCACCAATCGTGAGTTAAAGACCGGGGATGTTGAGGGCCGCAAACAGCAGGGGGTTCTCTCCCTCTTTTTGCATTACCGATGGGCCAACAGTATTTTTGCCATCCCTGATCAGATGCAATCTCACGAGTCAGGGGGAACATATTTATCCATGGGTGGACGACAGGAGGTCTGATCACCATGCAAGAATACTCGTTACTCGTCGGTGGAAAGGCCGGCGAGGGGATCAACACGGCCGGCCTCTCTATCGCCGGTCTCTTTTCCCGCCTCGGTTACCACGTCTACATGTACTTCGATTACCCATCGCTCATCCGGGGCGGGCACAACTTTGCGATAATCCGCGCCGCAGATGAACCGATAGGGGCACACCGCACAGGGGTCGACGTTCTGCTGGCACTTGATCGAAAAACCATTGAGACCCATAAGGAGCGGATCGGCGGGAAGACGACGGTCATCTACGACTCCTCGCAGGTGGGGGAGGAGAGGGGTTACGGCCTCCCTCTTGATGAAATCATCAGGGAGGAGAAAGCACCACCCATAACCAGAAACACCGCGATGCTCGGAGCGCTTTCCCGTGTGGCGGGGATCGACAGGGCGATACTCGAGGACGTCATCCGCGCAACCGTCCCGGAAAAGCACCTGGATTCAAACCTCCGGGTTGCTGCACGGGGCTACAATGGGGTGGAGGGCGTCTTTTCCGTCAGGCCGCTGGATGCCCCGAAACTACCTGTCCTGACGGGCAACGAGGCCACGGGGCTTGGACTGGTCTACGGCGGGCTTGATACCTACGTCGCCTACCCCATGACTCCCTCTTCCGGGGTTCTCCATTTTCTGGCCGGCCGAGCCGATGATCTTAGAGTCAGGGTGGTCCACCCCGAAAACGAGATAAGCGTCATCCTGATGGCCCTCGGGCTTGCTTACGCCGGGGAAAGAGCAGCGGTCGGAACCTCTGGTGGAGGATTCTGCCTGATGACCGAGGGGCTCTCGTTTGCGGGGATGTCGGAGATACCGGTGACGATAGTGCTGGCGCAGCGACCGGGGCCGAGCACCGGTGTGCCGACCCACACTGCACAGAGCGACCTCCACTTCGCCCTTAACGCCGGCCAGGGTGAGTTTCCAAGGCTTGTTGTCGCCCCTGGCGACCCGCATGAGGCCTGCGCCTGGTCAGCGACCGCGCTGATGCTCTCCTGGCGCTACCAGGTCCCGGCGATCATCCTGATTGACAAGACGCTTGCTGAAGGTGCCTATTCCTTCGATCTCGATGCATCAACTCCACCGCGGGACCATGAACCGGTGCTCCGGGATGGCGGGGAAGAATACCGGCGCTACCGCCGAAGTGAGGATGGAGTATCTCCCCTTGCCTTCCCGGGAACGGAGGGGGTGACGGTCAAGGCAAACAGCTACGCCCATGACGAGACCGGGTTCACAACCGAGAAAGCAGAGGATGTCGGAGCACTCCAGGAGAAACTGCTCAGGAAAGCGAGGGGCCTGAAGACAGAACTTGGAGGGTATAAGACCGTGAAGACCTACGGTGCACCTGAGTCCAGTAAGACAATCATATGCTGGGGTTCGCAGAAATGGGTGTGTATAGAAGCCGCCGCAGAAGTAGGGGCAAGAGTCGTCCAGCCCGTTGTGCTTGCGCCGTTCCCTGTTGAGGCCTGGAGCGAAGCTATTGCCGGCGCAAGCGAGGTGGTCTGCGTCGAGAACAACGCCACGGGTCAGTTTGCCCGTCTTCTCAGAGAGTATGGATTCGATCCAGGCACATCCATCCTGAAGTATGATGGTCGACCTTTTGCGGTTGACGAACTCACTGCAAGGCTTGAGGGGGTGTTTGTATGACACCCGATCGATCTGCCGCTGGACTTATAACGCCGGCGCAGAACACCTGGTGTCCTGGCTGCGGTAACTTCTCGATCCAGCACATGATGAGATCGGCCATAGCAGAGATCTCGGAGGAGGAGGGGGTACCCATCGAGAGGTTCGTCCTCCTTGGCGGCATCGGGTGCCACGGGAAACTAATGGATTACCTGAACGTCAACAGCCTCTACACTATACATGGCCGTTCTGTTCCGGCGGCCACCGGGATACGCCTGGCAAACCCTGATCTCCGGGTAATCTGTCACGTAGGCGACGGTGACATCTACGCCGAGGGACTGGACCATCTAATCTTTGCGGCGAAGCGGAACACTGATATCACAGTGATCGTTCACGACAACCGGGTCTACGGCCTGACGACCGGACAGTACACCCCGACGTCGCCCACCGGGTTCCGGGGGCGTTCGACCCCAAGAGGGGTGGTGGAACACCCCATTAACCCGCTCGAGGTGATGCTCGCCGCGGGGGCCACCTACATCGCACGGGGTTACACCCGGAAGACCCGGCACCTCAAAGAGATCTTCAAAGAGGCAATAATGCACCGCGGATTTTCTTTTGTCGAAGTCCTCCAGATATGTGCAACATACTCCAACCTGACCGACTACTACGACGCCCGGGTCTACGAGATCCAGGACGGTGATCTCAATACAGCCCGGTTTGAGAGCGCTATTCAAAAGATCAGGGAATGGGATTACGACCGGGATGCACCTATCGCGATCGGGACTTTCTACTCGGTTGAACGCCCCGTCTATGAAGAGAGTTTCGGAGTGCCACGGGCAGGGCTCGAAGAGCGGCGCAACCGCGTCCGGAGGTTGGTCGAGGACTGGAGGTGAGATGAAATAATTTTTACACCCCCGCACGGTTTTTTGGCAAACAGCCCTCAAAACAATTTTTCCGGGACACTTAATTCTTTCTGGCGGATTTTTCTACCCTATGACCTGTGACTCCAGCCGAAACCGACGGTTGCTGCAGGGTGATACAGTGGATCCCCCCTAACCCCTCGACCAGTGCGGTGCAGTCGATCCCGATAACCTTCCTGCCAGGGAAAGCCTGTCGGATCCGTGTAAGGGCCGTCACGTCATTGGGGTGCTTGAAGGTCGGCACCAGCACAACGGTGTTTCCTATGTAGAAGTTCGCGTAACTTGCAGCCAATCGCACTTCACCGCCGACCCTCCCCGGTGTCGGGAGGGGGATGACCGTTAAAGGTTTGCCGTCCTGATCGGTTGAGGATCGGAGGATCTCGTAGTTCTCCTTCAGCGGCGCGTAATTCTCGTCATCCCTATCTTCTTCAATGACGCAGAGAACGGTTGTCGGGTTCACGAACCGCGCAATGTTATCGACATGACCATCTGTTTCGTCGCCGGCGATCCCCTGTTTCAGCCAGATGACATGACCGACACCGAGGTATGCCTCCAGATAAGCCTCGATATCCTCCCGTGTGCCCCGTGGGTTCCTGTTGGGATTCAGGAGGCACGACTCCGTCACGATCGCCGTCCCGGCACCGTTAACCTCGACCGAACCGCCTTCGAGCACGATACCGGGGGTGAACACAGGGAGGTTCAGATCACGATTCATGATGAGCGGGATCTGCGAATCCTTCACGAGCGCCGGGTACTTCTCTCCCCAGGCGTTAAAGTTCCAGTGCACCATCGCAAGGCTCTCTGTCCTGCGGTTGACCACAAAGGTCGGCCCATAATCCCGGAACCAGACATCGGCATAATCGAGTATTTGGAACCGAACCCCGGACGCATCGACGCCATCCTCATGGAGCATTGCCTCAACACGGGTACGCATCTGCTCGCCGGTGACAAGGAGGTTGACGGTCTCCGACCTGCGTAGAGCCGCTATGATCTCAACATAACTCCATTCCACGGCGGCAAGGTCGGGGAACATCTCCCGATCGTAAGGCCAGGCGAGCCACACTGCGTCGTGCGGTTCCCACTCTGCAGGCATCCGGTAACCCAATGCGTGGGGTGTCTTATCCGGCGGGAATCTCCGGATGAGCGCCCTGTAGGTCTCCGGCCTCCGGTCTCGGAAGAAGTTCCACCTTTCCCGGGCAACCTCATTCATAGAGAGGTCAACCTCTGCGACGAGAACCTCTTCATCAGCATCGCTCGCACGGGCAATGATATTTCCGAACGCATCAGCGATGAACGAACTCCCGAAGAAACGGATACCCCCTTCCTCGCCCACCCGGTTTACGGTAGCGATGTGAATGCCGTTTGCAATCGCATGGCTGCGCTGGACGATCTCCCACGCCTCACGCCAATCGCCCTTAAATGGCTCATCAGCGACAGCCCGGCCGATTGCGGACGGATAGAAGATCAACTCCGCGCCCCGCAGCGCAACCGCCCTTGCAGCCTCGGGGAACCACTGATCATTGGAGATAAGCACGGCAATCCGACCACAGCGGGTGTCATATAGCCGGTAGCGGTCGCCCGCGCGGACGTATCTTTTATCGTAGATGGGGGGGTCATTATGGAGGTGTACCTTCCTGTATGCAGGGAAGAGCACCCGACCATCAGCATCGATCACCACTGCGGAGTTATAATATTCACCGGACGCGGCCCGCTCGTAGATCGGCAGAATTATCACCGCACCATGCTCCCTGGCCAGCGCCGAGAACGCCTCTGTCGATTGTCCGGGGATCGTCTCAGCGTAGGCCGAGGCATCCGTATCCTCATACTGAAGGAAGTAAGGGGCCCGGTAGAGCTCAGGCAGACTGATGATCCGCGCCCCTTTCGAGATTGCCAACCCTGCCATGTCCAGGGCGTGCTTGAGGTTGTGATCGGGGTCGTCGCTTACCGCGGTCTGGATGAGGCCGATCGTTTGCTTGCTCATCGCTATCATCTCCTCATACCGTAGGACGCTCCAGCGTATTATAACAATCGCCGTAGCAGAGCGTTTTATCCGGTATCCCACCGGATCTCTATAGATAATGGACGCGGCCACAACCATCCTCATCGCCATTGGGCTTGCTATGGACGCGTTTGCCGTCTCGATCAGCGGTGGGACCGGTATGCAGGAAAGAGGAAACCGATGGCCCATCATCGCCGGCACTCTCTTCGGCGGGTTCCAGGCCGGGATGCCGGTGCTCGGCTGGCTTGGCGGAACGGCTGTCGCAGAGTTAGTCGGATTCTACGGCCCCTGGATTGCGTTCCTGCTGCTTGTGCTGATCGGTGGAAAGATGATCCTTGAGGCAGTGCTGGATGGAGGCAAGAGCGTGCGGTTTGCAAACGGAAATGCAACCACCCTTCTCCTGCTTGCCGTCGCGACAAGCATCGATGCTCTTGCTGTCGGTGTCTCGTTCGCCGTACTGGGTATCCCTATCCTCTGGCCTGCGGTCATAATCGGGATCGTGACATTCGCATTCTCTGCTGTCGGAGTGGTTCTCGGGAGGTCGATTGGCCGGATTGGCGGGCGAAACGCCGGGATCTTCGGCGGTGTGATCCTTATCGGTATCGGTCTGCGGATCCTGCTCGACCATCTTCTATTCTGAGACGGAGACAAACCGCGATACCGCCACCCTTCCTGGCAGGTTAAGTCCGTGTATCCCATTCGACACGTATAAGAACCCACCAAACGCAATACGTAGTGAACCTCAAAAAAATGTATAGACCGCGCATACTGCGTGGAACGCTTCCGAAAGCCGTATTTGGAAGAGCAAAAGAAATGAGGCCAGTTCAATCATGACTTCCAGAATGCATACCCCCCACACCACCTGTCCAAGCTGCCATGAAGAGGTATTCCTGGACGAACTTGTGGGTGGGCGCTGTCCCCTCTGTGGGTATTCCCTCGATGATGAAGATGGAACATGCGGTGAATACGAGGAGACTATAGAGCGCTCCGATCTCGGCTGGATGATCTTCCAATATTATGTCTTCAAGCGGTTCTGCGGCGAGGGGGCAACCCCCCTACATGTCATGCGGATCCTCGCCCGCTACGAGGAGGTCTGCCAGTGCAACCCCCTGGAAGCGGAGAAGATGCAGTTCAGTCTGGAAGTACCAATGCGACGCCTGGAACGACTCCTCCCGAAGAGATGTGAAAAGTGCGGGAGAATATTCTTCCGGGGAGGAAAAGCGGTTATCGCGGGAGACCTTGCATCTCCCGACTATAAAAGGTACCATATCTGCCCCTCCTGCTGATCAGTAGGTCCGGGCAACCAGAGTTGACGTGCCGTTGCCACCACAGGCGATACATGGCCCATTCGAGACGGGGATCAGGTCTGAGCGGATCTCTGACCCGATGATGCTTGCATCCACCACCGCCTCAATCTTTTCTGCACACTCCTGCGAGCCGCACCAGTGAACCACCGCAACCCCGGTCTTCACCGCTTCAGCGGTCTCCTCAAGATTCGCTGCAACGGTGATCCGATCGGCCATTGCCTGCCGCACAGCGTCTGAGATCTCCTCACCAAACTGTGCGAGGATCGAATGGATCCCTTCAACAACACCCCTCCGATCGAGTGTGGTCCTCCTGCCGGTGCGGGTGACGGCAACAACGGTGTTTGCATCGATGTCCCTGGGCCCGACCTCAATCCGCAACGGGACTCCGCGCATCTCCCAGTGATAGTACTTCGCCCCGGGCCGCATATCCCGGTCATCCACCTTCGCGGTGTAACCGGCACCCCTGAGTTCCGCTTCAAGCGCCCTGGCCGCCGATATAACCTCATCGCCCCTCTTTCCGACGATGATCGGTACAATTACTATCCCGATCGGAGCCACCTCCGGCGGCAGCACCAGCCCTTTGTCGTCGCCGTGGACGCTGATTACGGCTGCAATAGACCGTTCTGAGATGCCATAGCAGGTCTGATAGGCATACTGCTGTTCCCCGTTAACGTCCTCGTAGGTGATCTCGTAGGTGCGGGAGAAGTGGTCGCCGAGCATATGAACCGTCCCGATCTGGAGCGTCTTGCCATCGGGCATGATGGTATCGAGGGCGATGGTGTAGTCGGCGCCCGGGAACTTGTCCCATGCCGGACGGCGGGAGACTATCACAGGCACCCGCAACCGTTCGTAGAACTCGCAGTAGAGGCGAAGCGCGGTTTCGACCTGCTCAGCTGCCTCTTCCCTTGTCGCGTGGACGGTGTGTGCCTCCTTGAACGATGTGATCTCCCGGAGACGGATGAGCGGACGGGTGTGTTTTGTCTCGTAGCGGAACGTATTGACGATCTGGTAAAGTTTTAAGGGCAGATCGGTGTGTGACCGGATCCAGAGTGAGTACATCGGGTAGATGGCAGTCTCACTCGTGGGTCGGAGGGCGAGCGGAACGTCGAGTTCGGTCCTGCCGCCGTGGGTGACCCAGTAGACCTCGTCCTCAAACCCCTTTATATGCTCGGCCTCTTTCATGAACTCGGTCTTCGGGATGAGGAGGGGGAACATCGTCTCAGCATGGTCACGGTCCATGATCTCCCGGAGAATCGTGTAAGCACGCTGTCTTATGCCGAACCCATAGGGGTACCAGACATACAGCCCCTTGACCGGGTAACGGACATCCATGATCTCGGCTCGCCAGAGTATCTCGTTGTACCAGCGGGAAAAATCATCCTTCCTGGGAAGTGCACCTGTCTCTTCGTCCATCCGTCTCCTACCTCAAAGAACTCTTGATCTGCCAGTATTAAGCTATCATAATTAGGATTGCTGGCGTAATAAATGCCTCTACAACCGCAGCGACTAAAAGGAGCGGGAAGACAACCCGGAGAAAGATGCGGGCAAGCGAGCGGGCTTCTGCAGCGGCATCCCCAAGACCGTGCCACTCTGAGATGATCGCACGTGCAAGAAGAAAGCCGAGTCCCCCCGATATCAGGACAGCAGGGATCTCGAAGACGCCATGGGGGACTAAAGCTGCCACTATGTAGAGTGCCCCCTGCTGAGCTCGCACAAGCTCGGTCACCACACCTATCAACAGTCCGTTGACCGAGAGGATCAGCATCGTGACCAGGCCAAGGGATGCGCCCCCCAGGAATAGGAGGACGCAGGTAGTCAGGTTGTTCAAGAAGATCTTGAACGCCAGGATTGCCTGGGAATCAGAGAGGATCTGGCCTACCACCTGGTCATTGAATAGTGACATGACCTCCTCCCCGAACCCCGGGTTAAGGATGACGATACCCACGCCGATGAGAATCGATACAACAAAGAAGACTGTAGCAAAGATTGTTCCACGTGTAAGACTGTTCTCAGACATAAAGCACCATCCGTGTGAGATCACGTATCCCCGGCGCCATCCCGACGACGATCATTGCAAGCAGTATGAGGTGCCATAGGCCGGGATCTCCCTCACGCCGGTAGAGTTCCAGGACATACACGGCAGGTATGATCACCGCGATCTTCAGGAGGAACATCGAAAACGCGGTGCCGGTCGCATCGATAAGCGCCCCACCAACAATGTGCTGCTCGACGTAATGGATTGGATGGAGGTCTATCCCGTAACTTGTTGCGCTCGCATCCAGCATATGCCCGAAGATCAGGAGTTTGTAGAGGATGTTTGAGACATAACTCCACTTCAGCACGTATGCCAGGAACGCCCAGAGGGCAACCGAGGTGACCGCTGCAACGGCCAGGATGGCGGCGAGGACGCCGAGCGCGATCGTGGTCTCGGTGAGACCAAACCAGAGAAGCGTTGCGCCTGATAGGAGGCACCCGACGATCCCGACACCAGCATAGACGCGGCTGTAACGTCTGGTAAGACCGGCATTCTCCGCGATCTTCCCTCCAAAGAGAGAAATACCTGCGATCAGAGCGACTACAAAGAAGATCAATGGCGTGATCAGGAGAAACCGGAGATCGGAAGTGATCATCCCGGTATCCTCAACAACCCTCAGGAGACCCCCAAAGACAACGTAGGGCAGGGTCGCAAGCACCAGTTCTTCATCAACAGCAATCCCGTAGCGGCGGAGCCCCCGATAGAGAAGATAGACCGCTAAAACGAGTATCAGGGCGTAGGTCAGCGTATCGACAAGTGTATACGCTTCACCATAACGGATTGGATCAATGTAATATTTGTAGAGGAACTCCCTAATCATTGTTGATCTAAATGAGCGCAGACCGCATAAACCTACTCAGAACAAAGGTCTTCGACAAGTCCAAATGGATGCAGCTCCCGCGTGATGTCATCATCGGTCATGGCGTCATCGAGCAGATCCCGGCCGTATGCGAAGACCTTGCCCTCGGCGACTCTGTGCTCATCGTATCGGGGGGCCGGACGCGGGATGTTGCCGGAAGGCGGGTTGAGTCTCTTCTTTCAGCTTCATATGACGTCAGGACGTTCACCGCTATAGATGGTGAACCTCTCGAGACGATAAGAAAGGCCGAGGCTGCGGCGGCAGAGGTCGCATTCGTAATCGGTGTCGGTGGAGGAAGGATCATCGACACCGCAAAGATCGCATCCTACAACACCGACCGCCACTTTATCAGCGTCCCGACCGCTGCGTCGCATGACGGGATAGCCTCGTCAAGGGCATCGGTTCCTACCGCGGAGGGTAACGTCTCGCTCGCCGCTGAACCTCCCATCGCTGTGGTGGCCGACACCGCCGTCATCGCATCGGCACCACACCGGTTGCTCGCATCGGGGTGTGCGGATATCATAGCAAACTATACCGCGATCCTCGACTGGGAACTCTCCCACCGCCTCCGGGGCGAGACCATATCAGAGTATGCCCTGACACTCTCCAGGATGACCGCCGAGATCCTCTTTAAGAACGCAGACCTCATCAAGCCGAACACCGAGGAGAGCGCCTGGATCGTGACGAAAGCCCTGGTATCCTCCGGCGTCGCCATGAGCATCGCAGGTTCGTCCAGACCGGCAAGCGGCGGAGAGCACAAGTTCTCACACGCTCTGGAGCGTCTCGCACCGGGAAAAGGACTCCATGGCGAGAAATGTGGTATTGGTGCGATCATCACAATGTACCTCCACGGTGGGGACTGGAGAGGGATTCGCGACTCGCTGCGAAAGATCGGCGCTCCGACAACCCCTGCGGAGATCGGGGTCGACGATGAGACTGCCGTCGAGGCTCTCCTTGCGGCACGAACGATCCGGCCGGAACGGTTTACGATACTGGATATGGGGTTGACGCGCGAGGCTGCGCGGGACCTGGTGAAGATGCTCTATCAGGAGTGAGAGTGGGATGACAGAGGAGAAGGCAAAGGTAACCCTGATCGGGGTAACACTCGCAAAACCGGGACTCGACTTTGTCTACGAAGGCATTTTATCTTCCGAGTGTGAGGGCTGCAAGGTGCGCAAGATCTGCCACAACCTTCAGCCACAAAAGAAGTACCGGATCGCTGCTGTCCGTCCGAACACCAGGCATAACTGTCCTGTCCACCACGAGGGGGTGATCGCTGTCGACGTCGTGGAAGGGCCGGTTGTCGCGCTGATCGGCGCTGATATGGCGATCGTGAACTCGAAGGTCAGTTACGAGTTTACCTGCCAGCGAACCGGATGTCGGGGCTACCGCCTCTGCCACCCTGATGGTGTCATCGACGGAGGGAAGTACATCGTCGATGAGGTTCTTGGCAACGCTCCTGATGTATGCGAGCGGGGCTGGACGCTCAAACTCGTGGAGCTGCGGCCAGCTTGAGAGACTGCTGCGTCAGGCCCAATTTTTCTCTAACCAGAATTTTTGCGCTTCGAGGGGCTGCAGGGGCTCATCGCTGGAGTTCCTACGGTCTGCTTGCCCCCACAAGTCGCCAGGCGAGAGAGAGGAGTTCGTCGCGGTCACGGAGTCTGGCAAGCCACGATGGCGGGATGGCCTCAAACCCGAACCTCGCCCCGGCAAGCCCACCTGTGATCGCACCCACCGTATCTGCATCGCCCCCAAGGTTGACCGCCGCGATCACCGCATCTTTAAGCGACCGGGCATCCATGAAAACCCTGACAGCGCAGTGGGTGCAGACTACAGCATCAAGCGATGGCACCGGCGGGTATGCCCGATAATCCTCGAGTATCCCCTGAAGTTCATGGTCACGGCAGGCTCTGAGCGCCCGGCCGAAGGCGGTTGCAGCCTCCTCGCCCCGGCACATCCCACTGACCATCCTGTTGACAAACGCCGAGGCCTCGCCGGCCACGGGATCGAAGTGGGTCACACGGGAGGCAGCAAGACTCACCTCACGCACTTCACCCGGTGGATAAAATATGCCGATTGGGATACCGCGCATAACGCAACCGTTACTCCGGCTACCTCCTAGCTCCTCGTGGACCAGCCTTGTGGCGATCCGGGGTGCAACACCCCTCTCGATCAGGTCGAGGACGGCACGCGACGTTGGCCCGAAGAACTCCGGATGGATATGATACACCCGAACCAGTCGCCAGGCAAAGTCATCGGGGTCGAAACCTCCACATGCAAGAAGGGTCTGCGCCAGGGCCACTGCCTGGAGGGTGTCGTCGGTGTACTGCCCTGGCAGGACGTCATGAATCCCGCCAGATTCCATCTCTGTTACGGCTATCGGCGGCGCAGGGAGCCCTTCCAGGGGCGCGCCCATGGCGTCCCCGATTGCAAGCCCGATAAAGGCTCCAACCCCACTTGTCCTGAGCATATAAAAAGATCACCAACAAAATATATCTACCCACGGGCAGTAGTATTCTTCGAGGAAAGGTGATAATCGTGCAAAAGGAAGAGCTGCTCCACCTGCATATGCTACTAGTTCACATCAAGAAGTACTATGAGACCGTCACCGGGGAAGAGATCCAGACCGACCAGTATAACGCTCTCCACATATCCCCGGTACATATCCACAAAAACAAGGTAACACACAAAAAAGCCATTTTGACTCTCGGAAACGAGATCGTCCAGCACATCAGGGCCAACCACAACCCTTACATCCAGTACCAAACCGATTTTCAGCCACAGTCCGAACGTATTGCAACCGAACAACACTAAACGATGAGCGATACCGATACATACCGGGAGATCATCTCCCGTATCCTTTCTACCGGGAACTCCCCTCTCGACGTCCAGAAGATCAAACTGGAGTTCTGCCGGGAGTACGGGATCGATATGCCCCGAAACTCCGCGATCCTTGCCGCCGCTTCACCGGACGAGCGCGATCGGCTCAGGCCGCTCCTCCAGGTGAAACCAACACGAACGCTCTCCGGCGTTGCTCCTGTTGCTGTTATGACATCCCCACACCCATGCCCTCACGGCAGGTGCCTCCCCTGCCCCGGCGGGCCTGAGCACCCGTTCGGGTCGCCACAGAGTTATACAGGTGAAGAGCCAGCTGCACTCAGGGCAAGGGAGCACGGGTTCGACCCCTACGCCCAGGTGCAGGCACGTCTTGCCCAGTTTGAGGCGCTCGGCCACCACATCGAAAAGGCGGAGTTGATCGTGATGGGCGGGACGATCACCGCCAGACCGATCGATTACCAGGAGTGGTTCGTTGGCGCGGCCGTTCAGGCGATGAACGATTATCCGCGGCTGGGCGCGGCACCAACAAGACCCGATCTCAATGCAATCGCCGCCTCAAACGAGTCCTCAAGGGTCAGGTGTGTCGCGGTAACCTTTGAGACGCGACCGGACTGGTGCCGTGAAGAGCATATTAACCGGATGCTTGCGATGGGCGTGACCAAGGTGGAACTAGGCGTCCAGCACCTGGACGACCGTATCCTGGACTATAACCGCCGCGGGCATACCATCGCCGATACAGTCGCGGCGAACGGTCTCCTGCGCGACGCCGGGTTGAAGGTGGGGTTCCACGTTATGCCGAACCTGCCGGGGGCGAGCACGGCCGATGACCGCCGGATGTTTGAGGACCTCTTCGCAGATGAGCGGTTCAGACCAGATTTCCTGAAGATATACCCAACGCTGGTGACGCCAGGCACGGAGATCGAGAGACTCTGGGAACGCAGCGAATATCAGTCCTACACAGAGGATGAACTGATCGACCTCGTCGCCTATGCAAAGTCTCTCCTCCCGGAGTACGTCCGACTCCAGCGTGTCCAGCGGGATATACCGGCAAGGTTGATCACCGCAGGTTCCAGGCACAGCAACTTCCGGCAGCTTGCCGGGGCGCGGCTCCGCGAGCAGGGAGGTCAATGCCGGTGCATCCGATGCCGTGAGGCGGGGCGGTCACCAGCGCCGGAAGAGGTGGCTATCTCGACTCTGGTCTATCGTGCATGCAAGGGGGAGGAGCGGTTCATACAGGCAGGCTCAAAAGACGCCCTGATCGGGTTTGCAAGGCTCCGATTTCCGCAGCAGACGTTCCGCGAGGAACTCACCGACGCGGCACTCCTGCGCGAACTCCACGTTTACGGGAGTCTGGTCCCGATCAGCGCCCGCGCCTCTGCGGCGGAGTGGCAGCACCGCAGTTACGGTGCGCAACTCCTCTCAAGAGCGGAAGAAGAGGCACGCGACCATGGTTACAGCCGTATCGCCGTGATGAGTGGTGTGGGTGTGCGGCCCTACTACAGGAAACAGGGATATGAACGAGTGGGGCCATACATGATCAAGACGTTCTCATGAAACCTGCGACGCTCGAGTTCGTGAAACAGAGGTTTGCCGACTATTACCGCAGGTTTAGCCTTATCATCCCATCCTCCCTTGAGCAGCGGGAATGGGGCTTTGTCTTCTTCGACGTCACACCGGAACTCAGGATGCGACGGCATATGGCATTTGCAGACCGCGAAGAACTCAACGCCTACGTGAAAAACCTGGTCCCTGCCCACGTATATTACTCGACGGCCTACTACCAGACACCGTCGGCGCCGAAGATGAGCGAAAAACATTGGGCCGGCGCCGATCTTATCTTCGATCTCGATGCCGACCAGATAGTACATGGCCCCTATGCGATGATGCTTGCGCGGGTCAAGGAGGAGACACTGAAACTGATCGAGATGCTGACCGAAGAACTCGGGTTCTCGCGCAACCGTATGCGGATCGTATTCTCGGGGGGACGGGGCTACCACATACACCTCACCGATATCGCTGTTTCAGGCTGGGGAAGCCAGGAAAGGCGCGAGATCGTGGATTACGTATGCGGGATAGGACTCGATCCAGAGATGATGCTCTCTGCCGGCGGCGAACAGAGGGGATGGCGACGGCGATACACGGAGACGCTTCGAGGCTACCTCTCACAACTTGCAACCCTCGACCCGGCGGAGACTACGGCCCGCTTGACAGGTTTTGAGGGTATCGGCAAACGGACGGCAGCGCAGTTTCTGGCAGACGCTGAGGCTCTCTCCAGGGCCCCGCCAGAGGTACTCCTCCAGAACAGGGTTGTTCGGGCAATTACAGCCTCTCCCGAGTTTGAGAAAAGGCTCCGTGATGCCGGTGCGCACGCGGATGAACCGGTCACGACCGATATCAAACGGCTTATCCGGACACCGGGATCGCTGCACGGGGGCAGCGGGATGAGGGTTGTCCCCCTCGATCTCCACGACCTGGAGGATTTCGATCCCCTGGTGGACGCGGTGGTCTTTGGCGAGAGGGATGTCCGCGTGGACGTGAGAGCAAACTTCGTCACATCAATGCTCGGGAACACCTACACGCTTAAGGCGGGGATCCAAACGGTCCCGGAAGCGCTTGCGATCTTTCTATGCTGCAGGAACATGGCAGAGATAGCTGGAGGTGCATGATGGTCGCCGATATACTGCAGAAACTCCGACAGATGCTGCTGGATATGCAGCACTCTGGAAGGCTCTCACATATCGAGCCCGGTCTCTACGAGAATGCCAGAGCCTACATAGAGAAACTCAAGGAGGACTACTACAGCCTTGAGAACCCTCTGGAGAACCGGGAAGGGAGTCTGATCATCGAGGCTATCGGTAGCGTCAACGACACCGTCCAGGAGATCTTCTCTATCCGGACCAGGCAGATCCTGGACCTCGCGTTCCAGCAGATCGAGGGAGAGTATGCCGATAAGGAGGAGACCCGGAAGATGCTCCCAGAGGAGCGGGTGATGTTCAAACGGATCGTTGAGGCCATTGAAGAGTGCAGGGAAACGCTCGTCCAGGGGGAGGTAAACCTCTTTACCGGTGATGGGGCGGCCGCCGTCGAGGTGACCGATGAGGCTGGCTATGAGGAGATAGAACCCTCAGCGGTATCGCCACCACCGGTCCCCCAACACTCCGGGCTGACATCATACGCCCTTGTACATGTGCGCTCGGATGTGGAGTCGTTCATGGGACTGGACGGAAGAACCTACGTGCTGAAAGATGGGGATATCGTCACAATCCCCGAAAAGAATGCTGAACTCCTCTGCGAGCACAACATAGGCTTAAATATCAGGCTTAACAAGTAATATAGGTACCCGAATCTATTGAATAGAGGTTAATATCATGAAAATGCCGTCCAAATTCAAGACGTATTGTCCGTTCTGCAGGAGCCATCAGGTTCACGAGGTTGTGAAGGTGAAGAGGGGCAAAGTGCGTCACTTCAACTGGATCGACCGCCAGAAGGCACGCAGGAGCACGGTTGGCAACATGGGGAAGTTCAGCAAGGTTCCTGGCGGCGACAAACCGACAAAGAGGACCAATGTCAAGTACCGGTGCACGGTCTGTGGAAAGTCCCATCTCCGCCCAGGGGTCAGGATCGGCAAATTTGAACTTACGGAGTGAGAATGACATGGTCAGGGTAAGCAGAGAGAACAGGAGCACGTTCCTGAGGGTAAAGTGCCCCGACTGCGAGAACGAGCAACTCGTCTTTGAGCGGGCAAGCACCGTTGTTGAGTGCAACGTCTGCGGGCGGGTTCTTGCAGAGCCCCTTGGCGGAAAAGCCGATATAAAGGCTGAGGTTGTTGCAGTCGTTGAGTGAGTGTTCCATGCACGAGAGAGAGTGGCCCGAGGAAGGAGAACTTGTTGTCTGCACCGTCTCTGACGTCAAGGACTTTGCGGCGTTCGTGACCCTCGATGAGTACAAAGGCCGTAGAGGGCTCATACCGATCTCCGAGATTGCGCGGGGCTGGATTAAGTACATCCGGGACTACGTACGTGAAGGACAGAAGGTCGTCTGTAAGGTCCTGAACGTGGACCCAGAACGCGGTCACATCGATCTCTCGTTAAAAGACGTGAACGAGCACCAGCGGCGCGAGAAGATTCACGAGTGGAAGAACGAACAGAAAGCCGCAAAATGGATCGGGTTTGCCGCGGAGGCTGCCGGGGTGGACAGGGTTGTCATCGAAGAGGCCATATACCATGAATACGGCCAGTTATACCCTGCATTTGAAGAGATCGTCGCTACCAGCGGTGAGGCTGCAGAGAGGTTGAACCTGGATGAACCTGTGAAAAAAGCACTCATCAACGTCGCAAACGAGAACGTGAAAATCCCGCGCGTGACGATCAGCGGCTACCTCGTACTGACAACACCGCGGCCTGACGGTGTCAACGTGATCCGCCGGGCTCTCCGAAGTGCGCAACCGAAGATAGATAACGTTGATATCGACCTGGTCTACGTCGGTGCCCCGACGTACCGGATAAAGGTGACTGCACCTGACTATAAGGAGGCCGAGAAGGCGATCGAGAGGGCGGCGAACGCTGCAATCGGCGTGGTTGAAAGAGCAGGCGGCACCGGCAAGTTTGTCCGGAAACAGAAGACCGGGTAGGTTTTCATCATATGAACAGTCGCATTCGCCGCTGCCCACACGAGGGGAGATATACGCTCTCAACCGTCTGCCCGGTCTGCGGTAGGCGATGCGGGCCGGCTCATCCGGCACGTTTTTCACCACAGGATAGGTACGGGTATTACAGAAGGATGCTGCGCAGATGGAAGACGTCACAGTAACCTTTACGAGAGATGAGGAGATCGAGGCCTCTGTCCTGATCGAGGGGCTGCCCGGTATAGGACATGTTGGAAAACTTGTTGCCGAGCATCTGATTCATGAACTTGAGGCCGAGAAGATCGGGGAGATCACTTCGATCTATTTTCCGCCCCAGGTGGTGGTCGATGAGCGTGGCGTCACATCTCTTGTCAACAACGAGATCTACCGCTGCGAGAAGAACGGCCAGGCAATCCTATTCCTTGTGGGTGATTTTCAGAGCACCTCGGCCGAAGGCCATTATATCCTGACCGAATGTTATCTGGACATCGCACAGGACCTTGGGGTGCGGCGGATATACACACTCGGGGGCTACGGTGTCGGCCACCTGGTCGAGAGCCCGAGGGTGCTTGCCGCAGTAAATACGGAGAGCCTCCTGCCAGAGGTCGAGAGCGCCGGGGGATCGTTTGAGGGCGGCGGGATGATCGTTGGAGCTTCAGGCCTTCTGCTCGGCCTTGGCCTTGCACGGGGCATAGAGGGTGTCTGCCTGATGGGCGAGACGAGCGGCTATATTGTCGATCCAAGGAGCGCCGACAACCTTCTCACAGTGCTCTCCCGCCTCATCGGGATCGAGGTTGACCACACCCTGCTGCAGCAGCGTGCCGAAGAAATGGAGCGGATCATAGCAAAGATCCAGGAAACCGAAGAGGCCAGAGGTCGGGAAGACCTGACCTATATCGGCTAATTTTCTTTGCAGATTCGCAAAAAACGGATTCATCATCTCCCCTGGCCTGGCAACCTGAGGGACATGACCAGGTACACTATCTCACTATCTCCGGTGGGTAGCCGTTGCTGTAGCCACAGGCCGCACCAGGGTCTTTCCGGACTTTTTACCTCTCACATCTGCCCAGGCGGACCGCCGGGATGATCGCCTCAGAGAGGTGGCGCCAGTCCGCTGTCAGTTAGGCCTCCGCATGCAGGGGGTCCTGGCAGACGCCTCCCACCGAACAGGTCCCTATTTCTGCAGTTCGTTCGGGGTGCCAGCGAAAGACCCGGGCCCCGGATCTCCATGATATTGTTGAAACGCAACCGTTCGTAACTGCCAAGGAGGCTTATGAACAGGACCGCCCATTTCCGGGCCAATAGTGGTGATGCTACCCTCGAAGGGATCGAAACCTATTCCATCGCCACACTTTTTCATACTCGTTATTAATATAGACCAGGTAGTATTATACCACATAAATTATAATGCTTGTGTAAGCAATTGAGCGGAGGTGAATCAGAATGTGTAATCCGGTTCATCAACACGGTCACGGATGCTCCTGCCAGGGACCATGCGGATGGATGCAGTCGCTCACGGTCGAGGAGGAGATCGCTATGCTGGAAGCCCAGAAGACGCGGATGCAGGTCATGATCGATATGATAGACCGAAGGATCGAGAGCCTGAAGAAGAGGGCCTGAGGTAGATCTTTCGTATGAAAATGACCCCCGATTTTCATCCGGTATGCCTGTAGCCCTGACGGGCATCATGTAGTTTCGTATGAAAATGTCAAAGGGGGCGGGTGGCCCTCTCCGCTCTCACCCCCTTACCGGTTGACTTTTGGTTCTCAGGCGAGTAAATTCGGTACCCCGCACTCAACAGGGTTTCGACGGCATC
>Ga0116194_1000354_pt1 | contig 45336 bp, 49 predicted proteins | sample AD_SCU001_MetaG_FD_89887 | JGI IMG/M metagenome (GOLD analysis project Ga0116194, IMG submission 89887) | Active sludge microbial communities of municipal wastewater-treating anaerobic digesters from China - AD_SCU001_MetaG | ecosystem: Engineered > Bioreactor > Anaerobic > Digestate | place...
GACGAGGCATGATCCCGAAGTGGCTTTTAGAGCACTTCGGGTTTTTCGTTAACCACAAACGTAAAAATGTGGGCATCCGGTTGGAACAGACCAACTCAAAAAAGATAAGGTGAAATGAAAGGGAACAGATAATGAACAAGAAAGATTTGGAAAAACTCGGCTTGACAGCCGAAGCAATCGAAAAAGCAGGTCTTGGATCTGATGTTTTGGATCAGATTATTATCCTGCACGGCAAAGACATCGAAAAGCACAAAACCGACCTGTCAGCAGCTCAGTCCGAATTGGATGGCGCGAAGAAGCAGCTCGAGGAAGCCAATAAGACTATCGAGAGCTTCAAGGCTATGAAGCCGGAAGAGCTGCAAAAAGCGGCTGACGATTGGAAAGCGAAAGCCGAGGTAGCTAAGGCAGAAGCTGACAAGACCATCGCGGGGTTGAAGTTTGATCATGCCCTGGATGGTGCGCTTACAACCGCGAAAGCGAAGAACGCGAAGGCGGTCAAGGCACTGCTGAAAACAGACGATCTGAAGCTGGCTGATGATGGCTCAATCGTTGGGCTGAATGAACAGTTAGAAAAAATCAAATCCGAAAACGATTATCTGTTCGAATCGGACACCCCCGATCCGAAGATCATAACGGGCGGGAAACAAACTACGGACGCGCCTACAGGATCCTTTGCAGAGGCTATCCAAGAAAGGCTGTCCAAAAAGAAATGAGGTAAGTTATGGCTCTTACATTAGCAGAGGCAAAACAACTTTCACAGGATAAACTCACCAATATTGTTATTGATGAGTTTAGAAAATCCGCCTTGCTTGACGTGATGATCTTCGATGACACGGTCAAGCCGCAGGGCGGTGAATCCCTAACCTATGCGTACAATCGCATCACCACGCAAGCGACCGCTGCTGGACGAGCGATCAACAGTGAATATGGCGCTCAGGAGACCAAAACCACGCGCTACACGGTCGATCTAAAGCCTTTTGGCGGTAGCTTCAATCTTGATCGCGTGATTATTAACCATGAAACACAGGTCGTCAATCACATCCAATTTCAGATCGAGCAGAAGATCAAGGCAACCCGCGCGTTGTTTGCCGATTGGTTCATTAATGGCAATTCAGCTACCCCCACCCAGTTTGATGGTATTAACAAGGCGGTTACAGGCAGTTCGACTGAGCTTGAGCCGACCACAACGATTGATCTTTCAACATCGTCAAACATTGACACCAATTGGAAGGTCTTTTTAGACCACCTGCGGAAATTGCGCGCCAAGCTAGATGGTGCACCTAGCTTGTACATGATGAATACTGATATGTTTGGCATATTTCAGTCAGTCATGGATCGCGCCGGAATTAATCTTGCCAATAAAGAAAACTACGGCGATGAAGTTGCTGTTTGGGGTCCGTCGCTGGTCATGGCACTGGGCGACAAACCTGGCACTGCGAACCCGATCATCGGGGTGGATGCATACGGAGAAACCAGTATTTACTGCGCAAGGATCGCGCTGGACGGCGTTCATGGCGTATCACCCGAAGGATCTCCCCTTGTTCAGATCTATCTACCCGACATGACGGTACCTGGTGCGGTGAAGTTGGGTGAAGTTGAGATGGTTGCGGCCGTGGCCGTCAAAGCCACGAAATCCGCTGGCGTTTTGCGCGGCGTTCAAATTGTGGCTAATGGGGCTTCAAGTTAAGCAGAATTTTAAATTCAAGAGGGGGGCTGAATCGCCCCCCTCATTGGAGTAAACATGAAATTTGAAAATCTCGCTGATTTTGTTGATTTGTTTGGTAAGGTGTTGATCTTTGCCGGTTTGATTGAGGCGGTCGTTCAGAACCTGAAATTGGTCTACGACAACAAAACCTTCAGACCTAATCCCGACGTGCTGGTAAGTCTGGCTGTATCGGTGTTCGCCTGCGTTTTCTTCAAAATTGACATCTTCAAACTGGCTGCGTTCAATTCACTGTGGGAACCACTAGGCAGTATTTTTACCGGTATCCTCATCAGTCGCGGCGCTGGCGCTCTTCATGATCTGCTTGAGTTGGTATTTTATAAGTCATACCAAGCGCTTCATGAAAAAGAAGTTGCACGCAAGACATCTGCCAAATCGTAAGTAAATGCGATTCTACGTTTACGAGCACCAGCACAAAGCCAAACCATACGTTGACGCGCTGATGCACGCAGGGTATCGAGTTAAGCACAGAATAGCGGAGGGTATCGGTTTTGTTATGATTGACCATGAGTGGGACGGGCTATTCGCCGGCTATATACCAACTAAATTCCGCAGTCAAATTGCCGAGTGTGAGCAGTTGGGCATACCTGTTTTTGTTTATCCACACAGTGTCCGTCCCAACATACCGTTTGACTTGACCAGGGAATTTCACCCGAATATTCGTGCTTTGTTCACTATAGCAGAAGGTCATAAAGTGGTACTGAAAAAATTGGGGTATCCAAATCCAATCGAGGTGGTCGGTTGGCCATATACAGAGATTTGTTCGTTCAGGTGTAATAGCTCGATTGAAAAAGTGCGCGTGCTGTTTGCCCCGCTCCATCCAGTAGGCGGTTCGTTTTTGCCGGATATTGATCGTGAGCTGAACGTAAAAACCTATAAATTGCTACTCGGACTGTTGGACAGAATTGATCTCACTGTGCGGCATATCGGTTCGCTGAAATACAACAACATTGAGCCTGATCAGCGCGTTAAGTTTATCGCTGGGCAAATGGATGGTTCAACGGACGACATGGATAACGCTGACGTTGTGATTGGGGCATACACATACGCTTACATGGCAGTGGCGTTAGGTCATCCACTGGTAATGCTCGGCGAGGGTGTGAGACCCCACAACAGTCCACGCTCTGGCGGCCAGTTGTTATGGGCAAAGAACTGGGAGAAATATAGGGATTACATGGCTTACCCGTTTAACGTTGAGGACTGCCAGACATCGGAGGATTTGTACGACATGTTGAAACTGGCAATGGGCGGTGATCAGGGTATTGATAATTGGAAACAGCGCTTCATTGGCGAACCGTTCAATGGACAGTCGTTTGTAAAGACTTTGGAGAGTTATTTATGAGCGTGAACTTCACTAAACGCGTTATCGACCTGCCAAATCTCAAAAATATCAACAAAGCCATTCCTGGCGGTCGTGTGGGCGTCAAAACCATCGAGGGCTGCCGGCTGGCAAAACTTGCGCATGATAGAGAAACCATCGTAGAGATTGGCGCGGCAACGGGCAGATCTGCGGCGTTCATGGCGTCCGGTCTACGCTATGCCAGGACCAAAGGCACTATTTACAGCGTAGATATTTGGGATGATGAAAAATGGCTGGCAGATTATAAGGCGAATCTCAAGAAACTTGGACTGCTTGATTATGTTGTGCCGATAAGGAAGTCATCCGCAGAAGCCGCCGCGGAATGGGATAAATCCATTGATCTACTGTTCATTGATGCTAATCACTCATATGCGCATGTCAAACAGGACTTTGAACTATGGTTTCCCCTCGTTGTCAAAGGCGGCTTGATCGCTTTCCACGATTACGGCAGCGAGGCATGGGAGGGGGTTACACGCTTCGTGGATTCAATCCCCAATAATAAATTACGGTGCATCGGAGTTCATCGGACGCTGTGGGCAGGGGAGGTGCAATGATCAGCTTGATTATCGTGGCTAATAACAAATGGGGCGACTTTGCGACTCCCTATATCGAATCGGTATTGAGGTATGAGCCGAATACCGAAATCATCCTGGTGGACAATGGTTCTCCGGAGCCTTATCCGTCCAGTTGTGATTACCACCTGATCCGGATTGATCCGACTGAACACTATAACTATATGGCGGCACTCAACGCTGGTGCACGTGCGGCACACGGCGATTGGCTAATGTTTTCCAATGATGATGTCCTGTGCAAGGGTGCGTTTGCAAAAACAATTGAGAGCCAATCTTTTAGCTGGCTGTATGGCATGGAGGTCAGGGAGAAACCTGCCAAGTGGGGTGCAGGAAAAGATTTTTGCTACGTCTATGGCTGGCTGCTGATCATGCACCGCGCCGTGTGGGAGATTGTGGGCGAGTTTGACGAATATTATCTGCACGCCGGCTTTGACGATCTTGATTATTCCTGGCGTTGCCAAGAGAAGGGCGTCCCATTAAAAATTTTAGATTTGCCATTCGTTCACCTAGCTGATCAACCTGGTAATTTTCATCGAAGAATGACTGTTGAGGGATACAAGGAAAATATGAAGCGTTCCAAAGCACACTTTCTGGAGAAGGTACTATGACCGCTTACGCAAATTGGGAATTTTACAGCACTACTTATCTCGGAACAGCCATAGCACAAGCTGCGTTTCCAGCATTGGCTTTGCGTGCCAGCGCGAAGATAGACCAGATCACCTTCGACCGCGCGGCTGCAATTTATGAGGCGGCAGAGGACACCGAAACCATCACCAAGATCAAGCTTGCCACCTGTGCGGTAGCAGATGAAATGCAGAGACAGATTAGCCAGCCGCGTGAAGTGGCTAGTGAACGCGTTGGAAACTTCTCACAGAACTATATCGTTACCAAAGACATGGAATTGACCAGCGATCAGCGCCTGGCGAACGCGGCAAAATTGCATTTGGGCAGCACGGGTCTGATGTTTGCTGGTTTTGCGGCTGGTGAGTATGGAGGAGCAGCAAATGCGAACTAATACCGCCGCAACGCTTTATTCAAGGTCAGTCGTAAGCGGTTCGGAAGTCTGGGCGCGCTCTGTTATCCCTGCCGTGTTTTGGGAGCAACGTAAGGCGGCTAATGTGATCAAGTCCGGGCTGCTGGAGGCCGATAAAGCCGCTGTGTATATCCCTGACATCAGCATTGCCATCAAGATTGGCGATATGCTGGTCAAAGGGACGGCGGATAAAGTTATTTCACCCAGTTACACCACCAGCAATCTAAGGGCTGATTACGAGGTCATTCAGGTCCGGAGTGTGGATACGATGGACTACGGATCATCGCATATGCAGCATATCCAGGTGGGAGGTAGTTAATGGCAAAAGGACCCGTTATTAAGACCCCGCGTGGAAGGATATTTATCAACAAAAATGGAAAGGCTGAATTGGTGTGGAATACCAACTTTCAGCCGAAATGGCAGAAACGCTATTCGGAGGCGCAAAAGTTTGTAGATTCCGAAGTACTGCGGTTGTGTGAGCCATATGTTCCATTGAGAACCGGTATGCTGATCAAATCTGGAATTTTAGGAACAGAGATCGGTAGTGGTGAAGTGAAATATATTGCACCATACGCTCGCCGGCAATATTACAGCCGGCGCAAACCAGGTAGTCAAACGGGTCCGCTCCGCGGTCCATACTGGTTCCAACGTATGAAAGAGGTTCATGGGCGGCGCATTATTGAAGGCGCTCGAAGGATAGCCGGAGGTGGCAAGTGAGTATTATCAGCGCAATCCAGGACTATATCAAAACCTATACCAGCTTGAAACATGGTGCGCCGGTTTGGGTAGATTTTTTAGGTCCAGAACCTACGCAGTACGCCATCACGCCCTTACCTGGTACGCGCGTGCTGGAAGAAGATATTGTCGGAAACAAGATCATGAGCTACCCGTTTGCCTTCCAGACGATGGAAAGCACAGCGGATGATCTAGAGAGGCTGGAAACGCAGGGATTTTATGAAGCATTTGCGGAATGGCTGGAGTTGCAGTCTGAGAGCGGCAACCCGCCAGTGTTGGGAGAAAGGCAGATTGCCGAGAGCATCGAAGCGACCGGTTGGGGCTACTTGTATGAACAAGGCGACAGCCAGACCGGAGTTTATCAAGTGCAATGCCGGCTTGTATACACACAAAAGCCGCGCGAAGAAGAATCAGAAGAAAGTTCATAAGAAAGAGGTAGAAAATGGCAAGGATAGACCGAACCCAGTTTGTCACATTTTTAAATGTTGGAACCCAATCTATGCCGGATTATGCTCTGGTTGGGCAGGGTATCACCTCGGCGCCTGTGAATTACCAGCCGCAAACCGAGGAAGAGCAGTATATCCATCAAAAATCGGGCACAACATCCATAGTCGGATATCGTCCGACCATGCCAATAGAGATGAAAATGGACACCGATGATGAGGTTTGCATGTTTGTTGATGGGCTGCGCAGAGAGCGAGCAACTCTAAGCGATGCTGAAACCGACATCATTATGGTGTATCTGTACGAAACACCGGTCGGCGGTGAGTATCCTGCCGAAAAACAGACCGTACAGGTTCAGATAGACGAATTCTCTGGAGAGCCAGGCGCCAATCCACTGAATTTCACATTCCTTTTCCAGGGAGATGCAGTGCAGGGTATGTTTGATCCAACTGACGCCACCTTCACGTCTGAAAGCGAAGGCAGCAGCTAATGAGCAATATGAATACTCTGAAAATATCTGGCATTAAACGGATTGCTATCAACGACGATCCAAACAATGTCATAGAGTTCAATCCAACAGACGTTCTTTTTGTTGAGCGTTTCTACGCAATGTGTCAGGAGTTTCAGGTCAGGCTGGAAGAATTCGATCAGCGATATGCGAAATTGAATGAGGTCGGTCTTGATGAAAATGGTATGTTGACTGATGCGAATGATAATTTCGCATTGCAGAAAGAATTCTGCACATATGTCCGTAGAAAAATAGATGATCTGTTTGGTAATGGAACAAGTCAGAAAGTTTTCGGAGATGCGCTCAGTGTGGATATGATTACAGACTTTTTTGAGGGAATTACTCCATTTATCTGGGATGCCAGGAATGAGAGAGTGAAAAAGTATTCGAATTCTGTTACGGATAAAAGGCGGTCTATGAAGTGAACATTCTGACTGAAAGTCTTCCCCTTGCTATCGAAATTGATGGAATTGAATATGAGATCAATTCAGGCTTTCGCTCCTGCCTGCGGATTATTCTGGCGTTTGAAGATAATGAATTGGCGGATGCTGAAAAACGAATGATCTTGCTAAATAACCTGTACAAGTCCATGCCACACGATATCCCGCAGGCGATTAAAAAAGGTATCAGGTTTCTTGACGGCGGCAAGGATAGCGGCAATGGCGAAAGCAATGGTGAATCGGAACTGCGTTTGTATTCGTTTGAGCAGGATGCGTCGTACATCATGGCAGCATTCAAACAGACGCACGGTATTGATCTTGACGCGGTTGAGATGCATTGGTGGAAATTTCTGGCTCTCTTCATGGATTTAGGCAGCGAAACTACCTTCAGCAGTTTGGTCAGTTTGAGAAAGCGTGTAAAAACTGGCAAAGCAACCAAAGAAGAACGCGCAGTCGCCAGGGAAATAAAGGAAATCTTTGACTTGCCAGATATTGATCGCCGCACACTAGAAGAACGCGAAGCAGAAGCACACTTTATGGAACTGGTAGCAACAGGAAAGAAACAACACAAACAGGATATTGAGTATCCCGAAGAGGCAATTAATGATTAGGATTTTGTGCTATTTGCCTTTGATATGTGACCTGATACTTTTCCGGCTTACGCCCCAGAAGCGCGAGAGGCAAAAAGACCAAACCGAGACAGCCGGTCTTGAAACAACCATATCCTTGAGGAACATTTTGAACGGAAAGAACCGTCCAGCCAAGATCCTGTTCTTTTTTCATTCCTTTTTTCAGGTCGTGCTTATTTTTGTAGATTTCAACTCGCACTTCAGTTTTAGCACCAGCAGTGGTTGTTTTGGACATGTTTTCTCCTTATGTACGAAACGATGATTTGTTAATTATGATACAGATTTTATTATACGAGGTGTATTTTGGCAGCAGGATATGATGGAACGATCAGAATAGATACGCGCGTTGATGAAAAGGGATTCAATGAAGGTGTCAAACGGTTGGGCGGCACACTTAAAAATATTGCGACCGCAATATTGTCATTACTAAAAACTGCCGCAATTGGCATTGTAGTTCTTTCTGTCGCGTTTGTTGGATTAATTGCTGTGGTTGGCAAATGGTCGCAAGAACTAACCGAAACGCTGCATAAAAACCTGTCCGTTACCACTGCCATGCGCGATCGGGTCGTTCAGCTCAAAGGTGCGTTTGATGGATTAAAAGGCGCGGTTATGGCTACTGGCGCGACTTTATTAAATGCTCTTGCCCCAGTCTTGTTGAAAATTATCGATTGGCTGGTAAAGGCTATCAACTGGGTAACCATGTTTGTAGCTGCACTAACCGGTCAAAAGACAGTTATGCAGTATGTGTCAGGTGCGGTGGATTCTGCTGCCGGATCGACTGCCAAACTGGCAAAAGCCACAAAAGACACGGAGAAGGCTGCAAAGGGTGCTTTGGCTGCCTTCGATGAGATCAACGTCCTGCAAATGGAATCCGCCGATGAAGCCGATACGGGAGGTGGAGCAGGTGGAAATGTTATCATGCGAGAAGTTGCGGTTCCTGAGGATTTTATCAAAGATTCGTGGATAGGGTTTAAGCAGTGGTTCAAGGAAGACATAATTGATGTAATGAGTGGTTGGCTTGCCGATGTATGGAAAAATCCATTCGCAGAGGGTACTAATCCTATCCAGAATCTATTAGAAACACTAGGACTGGAAGAAAATCCCATTAAATTGTTTTGGGAATGGGGGATCAGCGAGGGTACAAATCCTATTCAAAACCTTTTAACTTTACTGGGAATTAATGCATCAAACCCGCTAAGGCTTCCCTGGAAGCTCGCAGAGCCTGGCACTAATCCTATCCAGAATCTATTAGAAACACTAGGACTGGAAGAAAATCCCATTAAGCTACTCTGGGAACTTGGTACAAAAGATGGTTCTAATCCGATAAAGAATTTGTTGGACGAGACAAAGCGCCGATTTGACGAGTTTGACTGGAATGCTCTGTGGACGGACTTGCAAATCGGTGCAGCAAATGCAGTTCTACGCGTTATTGAAAGCGTCTCTAATTTAAAAGCACGCATAAACGAAACATTTGATGGAATCAAGAACTTTGCAAAAGGCACGATAAATTCAATCATCGATTTCATCAACGGAATGATTCGAGGGATAACCACCGGAATCAACGCAGTGATCCGAGCGCTTAACACCATCAAAATAGACATTCCAGCAACATTCCTTACGCCGGCGTATTCTTTCGGTTTAAATATCCCGACCGTAACCGCCCCCCAGATACCGCGTCTTGCCACTGGTGCAGTCATCCCGCCCAATGCCGAATTCGCTGCAATACTCGGAGATCAACGATCAGGTCGCAACCTCGAAGCCCCTGAAGGACTTATACGCCAGATCATCCAAGAAGAACTTGGAAATATCCAGACCGATATCGAGATAAAATTTGCGGGGTCGTTGGGGGCGCTGGTGCGCGAACTCAAGCCATACATCGACAAAGAGAATACACGCATTGGCAATAGCCTGGTTAGAAGGAGTGCTGCGTGATCATCATAGACGGTGTTGAGTATGATATTCCAGTCATCAGCATAGAACGCACGGCTGACTTTTTGGATAAATTTGCAGAGCGCACTGTTGATGGCGTTCTGCACCGCGAGCTGATCGGTGTCTACTTCAACTACCGCTTGCAGCTCGGCTCTATTACAGATACAGCGGTGTATGCCGCGCTATGGGCAAAACTGACAGAGCCGCAGGAATTTCACACTGTAACTGTTCCTGATGAATCGGGCAATTATACGTTCACGGCTTACTTTTCGAATGTAGGAGACAAGCTGCGCAAATCACAAGGGATACAGAATTACTGGAAAGGGTTGACCGTTAATTTCATCGCCAGGAGCCCTGCGAGAACATGATCACCAAACCGCTCATTCGCCTGACTGTGGGAAGCGAAACACTGGAATTTTCCGGTGAAGAGGTTACCAGCGCCACGCTCGTTGAAGAGACCAATATCATCGGCATGGAACTTCCTATCAGCGCGCTAGAAGCGAAAATCATGAACTACGATGAATCGTTCTCCATGTTTTCCGGATCGTATTTCAGCTTATTGTCCGAACGCTTGCCCGTTGTGGCATACGAGAATGTAGATGGTGAACTTCAGTTTTTGGGAAAGTTCTATTTATCAGAGTGGAAAAACACCAGCGAGCACGAGTTTGAGTTCCGGGCGGTAGACATCATTGGTATATTGGATGCCACAGATTACGACGGCAATTTTTGGAGCGCGGATACTCCGCTCGGAACAGTGTTGGCGCAAACGTTTGTACCAATTAATGTACTGTACACCCTGGATGAGTCTCTTCAAAGCGTGCCAATCAGGGGCTGGATTCCGCCGGGCAACTACCGAGAAGCTTTGCAGCAGATCTGCCTGGCTGCCGGCGCCGCCGCCATCAGTGTCAGAAGCGACAGACTGCAAATTCGTCCGGTCGTTATACCTACGCAGCACTTTGATTACAGGGTGCGAGATACAGACAAACTCATGGAGCAATCCATCGAGCTGCAGACTCTGGTGACCAGTATAGAGCTGGTCTCACATAATTACACACAAGGTAGTGAGCTGGAGGAAATATTTAATAAGGAATTGGAAGCCGGATCGCACAAGATCATTTTTGAAAAACCCTATTACAACATTGTGGTTGACGGTCCTGGATATGATCCAAGTTATCTAGTTACTGAAGATGAAGAATACATCATTACTGAAGCCGGCGATCAAATCGAAGTGGGCGGAGAGTATGTTTTTGGACCAAATGTCCTTTACCTTGAAATGACACAGAGTGGGATCATAACCATAACTGGATATCCCTGGTTGGATAGCAAGCGTGCGTATATTTTTCGTGAAACGGGAATCACAGAATATGCGAACAAAAATGCTTTGGTGGTGGATAGCGCCACGCTTGTGAATATGGATAATGCGCAAATAATACTAGACCGCGTGCGCGACTATTACAGGCAGCGGTACAGAAAGACAATTACGTTATTACCATCTGAAATCACGTTGGGAGATATCGTACTAACGAGAACACTTTATCAGAAGAATATCCTGGCTACCGTGCAAAAGATGAGCACGGATTTGGCAGGTGGATATTTGGCACAAACGGAACTACTCGGAATTGAGCCAGCATACATTGAACCGGTTGATCATCCAGCCAGACGCGCCAGGTCAGGCGTAGCTACATGCGGAGCTGATCTGACCAGACAAAACATGTTCAGGGAATACGATCATGAATGAGAGGAAATATGAGCAAGAAATTTTCAGATTTTGAGAGTAATCCGGATACCGTGTTAACCACGCCGGCACCTGGTGATCTATGCCTGATCTACGACCAGAGTGAGCCGCTAGAAGTAAATAAAATCAAGGTCATTTCATATCAGAACCTAGTAAATCTTGCTGCCCAAGCAGCATTACAAGCATTGGTATCTGGTCAAGCAGCTGGCGATTTATTTTATGCTTCCGGACCCGCGTCGCTTGCACGTTTAGCGAAAGGAACAGCAGGACAGTCCTTAAAAATGAATGGAGGGGGAACAGCGCCTGTGTGGGGATCGTCATTATCGTGTTTTGGAAGTGTATATAAATCGAGTACCGATATTGCTACCACAACATATGCGGACATACCAGATGTAAAAATTGACCTGACGGTTCCATGCACTAGTACACTAGTTGCCATATTGGGATTTCACGGTCTCAAGTATGGCACCAGTGGGCGCCTGTTTGTGCGATGGTCAATTGATGACACAACCCTTAATGAGGTTTCGCTGGAAAGCCATAGTGCGAGTTGGAGTCACCCTGTTACGGTTATCGGATTCAAACAGAGTGTTGCGGTAGGTAGCAGGGTTTGTAAGGTTCAAGCCTATGCTGCCGCAGCACCTAACTACGGATACATGGAAAGCATAACTGGAATTGTTCTGGGATTTGCAGAATGATGGAGTAACGATGGGAAAGAAATATACCAAAAACACGTGGACAGATGAAGAACTAGTAGATGATCCTCTGTACAACATCCTGCAATCTGATGATACTCCTATCAATGAAGAAGTAAAGATCGAGCTTTCAACAGAGGTCATTGCCGCTGGATCGCCGGTCAACGCGTCCAGAATGAACAACATAGAAAACGGCATCGATGCGTTGGATGATGCGCTCGATCTTGAAAATGCGCCAGAAAAAGAAGAGCCAATTGCAGGAGATTTATTGTTGCTGGCTGACTCGGAAGATGATTATGCTCATAAGAGCGTAGATGTAAGCGCTTTGGGTGGGGGAAATGCCCCAGAGACTACCGCAGAGAACGATTTCCAGGTAGGAAATGGATTAGGAGCATGGGTAAAGAAGACACTGGCAGAGGTCTTGACAATCTTGGGAAAAGCTGCTGCCAATGGTCTGGCGTCCCTCGACGCCTCGAGCAAGGTGATACAAGACCCTGCTAACGCCACGTCTACCCCGACCGCATCAAAAATACCAATAGCGGATGCCGGCGGGAAGCTTGATGGGTGGGTTAAAAGGATCGTTGAGTGGCGCGTAATTGGAAAAGACGCTGCATTGACAACTGGTGATGGCAAGGATTATTTCATTGTTCCAGCAGATCTGGATGGCTATAAGCTGGTGGATTTTGATGTCGCAGTGGATACCGTCTCCAGTTCTGGCGCTCCGACAGTGCAGCTGCACAATGCCACGGATAACCAGGATGTATTATCAACCCCGGCCACGATTGATGCCAGCGAGTATACCAGCTACACAGCGGCAACTCCACCGGTCATTGATACCGACCATGATGACGTTGCCACCGGTGATCGACTCCGCTGCGATGTAGATGCAGCTGGTACTGACACAAAGGGATTAACGCTGATCATGGTGTTCCAGGAGAATTAAAATATGAACTTTGAATCTGATCCTGGTGATGGTGGAATTTATGGGTTTAGCGCATCTTATGCTATTGCGCGTTTAACGTCCAGCGCGTATTTCGGCGGCGAGTTCTTTACGGTTGGACAGGCTCAAACTGGAGGGGCAGTATCTTATGTATACCGATCTTATTTAAAGTTTGACACATCTCCTATCTCACCTACGGCAACCATCTTACAAGTTAATCTAAGAATGGTTGCGATTTTAGTCAATGTTTACACGGGAACAGATTTTGATATTCAAATTATTAAATGCGATTGGTCCGCTTTCGATCCAGTAGATGATACCAACCGAGAAAATGTTTACGATCTAATCCTTTCTGAGAATCAAGACAACTCCATTTGGAGAAATACATCCGGAATGGCTATAGATACCCAGTACACCAGTGGAAACCTTGATACGGATTGGATAAATAAGGATGGATATACCTATTATGGTTTGCGAAGCAGCAGAGATTTTAACTCCGTTGGTCCTAGTCTTACAAGGAATGAACTTGTGAGAATTGGCAGCGGTGATAATGCTACCGAGGATTATCGTCCAGCTTTGATCGTTTCCGTTGAAGAACCAGGAGCTTTTGTTCCACGCACCATGATATTTTTCGACCGCTCTTTCGATTGGGGATGGCGAAAAAAAGACGGTCTATGGCAGCCACAGAACCCAGGACTGGTAACAATATAGAGGTGAAAGATGATATTAGGAACTGACATTTCACACTGGCAAACAAACGATGCAAGCAATCCGCAACACTTTTTTGATCCGGTTATTGCAAAAGAGAAAGGCGTAGAGTTTGCCTTCCTGCGCGCGTCAGATGGAGCTACGAACGATAAAGCGTTCCAAACATTCGCACGTACATTCAAACAAGCTGAGTTGCCGTTTGGAGTGTATCACTATGCCAGACCGGCAGGCACTATATACGGAACAGCTTTGCAGCAGGCAGACCGATTCTGGAACCTGATAAAGGATACCGGATTTACCTTATCCCCTGCTTTGGATTTGGAATGTCAGGGAGTTGGGCTATCGTTTACTAAAGTTTTTTTAGAAAGAATAAAAGAGCTTTCTGGCAGAACGCCAATCATTTATACATCGCCGGCGTTCTGGACTGGCTTAAAAGATTCTGGCAATGCACTTTGGGCGGCTGATTATCCTCTGTGGATTGCTCACTATTTTTCCTCGCTGATATTCCCCCAATACGGAATTCCAGAAAAAGTGATTAATTCGACCACATTGCCGAGTGTTCCTAATCCGTGGAAAAAGAAAGATAAGATGTGGTCTATTTGGCAATTTTGCGCGACCGGAGACGGCGAGTATTATGGCGGCGATTATGCAAAGCATAGCGAGAACAAAGTTGGTCTTGATCTAGATGTCTATCATGGCACGTTAGAAGAATTACTGGATGAATTGGGAAATGGAACAGAAAGCGGGGAAGTGATACAGCCGTCCGAGCCATTTCCAAAGCGCGTAAAGATCATTTCGGCTTTCTTGCGGGGACGCTCTCAACCGCGCTACTTTGAAGGTATATCAGCAGTGATCTTTGAAAAAGGTCAAATTCTCTATCGAACAGATGAAGAGCCGGTGTACGAGCCAGCCAGTGGTATCACTTGGATACAGGTGCAGGTACCCGATTGTCCATGCTGTGGTATGTGGATCAGCTCCAATCCAAAATACATCAAGGAGATATAAGCACATGGGAGAACGAACACTCGTAAAAGACCTGGTTCCGGTGCTGGACGATCACGGCAAGCGCATAGAGAAGCTAGAAAAGTCCAAAGACTGCTTTGATGACCATCTGCAAAAACACGCTGATGTTTATGATGAGAAGCTCAAAAACCATCAGGAAGTTTTATTTGGTGTGAAGGGTGATGATGGGCTAGTATTTGATGTGAAACAAATCATCCAAATGAAGAAGAATCTGAACAATCTGACATGGGCGGTGATCACAGCTATCGTGATTGAGGTTGCACTACGTTTGCTGAAATGAAAACGAAGTACACCAATTCGCTTGAAATATTTCATGTAATTTTATTAAAAGTGATTCTGAACTAACGGGACAGCAATTTGTCCACTGGGCTACCGCTGTTATATGCCCTTAATGCATCATCCTGGGTGACTCTCAAATACCTTTTCAGCACCTGAATATCTTCATGCCCCATGAGTAATTGCAAAGTATATATATCCACTCCGTTTCGGAGCATAGTAATTGCGAACAACCTTCGGAAAGAGTGGGGAGGCTGATACTCAACCTTTGCCCTTTCGGATAACCTGCACAGTATTTGCCTCAGTCCCGATGGTAATAATCGTTCTTTATGCCGATTGATAAATAATGCCGGATTCTCATCCGTTCTACCGTTTAGATATCTTCTCAACGCGATCCTTGTTTTACGCCCTATGTATACTGTTCGAAATTTACCGCCTTTGCCATGTAATACTTGCACAACTCCCGTTATCGCATTTACATTCTCAAGGTTCAATGCCAATAATTCGGAAGCTCGTATACCGGTATCCATCATAACCATCAATATCGTTTTGTCTCTCGAGCCAGCACACGCGATCATTTTCTTTATTGCTCCAACGTCTGCCGGTTCAAGAGGGATCAATTGCGGTTGCTTTATCTTTATCTTCAAAACGGAATTAGCCCAACCAGGCAGATCGTTCTCTCTTTCATACCAACGCAAAAATGTCTTGACTGTCCTGTAATATGCGTGGATTCCTCCTTGTGTATGGTTTTCTCTTTCTTGGAGCCACAGAAAATAATCCCTGACAAGGCTTGAATTCAGCGATTCCATATCATGTGCTTCATTCAAGAAACAATAATCAATGAATTTCGATAATTTCTTTTGGTAAAAACGAATTGTGCCCTGCGCTAGCCCCCGTGCTTTGCGGTCCAAAATGAACCCGTTAGCCCAGTCCAGCAAAGAACAAACTCGAATAATCCCTCGCTCTTCAGACAGAACTTTCTTTTCCTCGTTCATTTTTTTTCAAGAGAAATGCTGTCTATGAGCTCGATTATCACCTCCCCACCCTCAATCTGACCCTGATCGAGTGGGAGCGGATTTACAACCATGTCCGTCCGCATCGCGCCCTTGCCAATCTTTCCCCTGCCGAGTATATTCAGACTCATTACCCAGGGATGTCCCCGCTCCCTCTCACATCTATTGAACCCATACATTCTCTTTACACCTTCCGATGCCCATGATAAAATATTGGGCACTTGGCGAGGTAGCTCAGCGGTAGAGCAGGGGACTCATAAGCCCTTGGTCGTGAGTTCAAATCTCACCCTCGCCATTTTTTGTTGCATGCTACAGGTGGAATGAGATAGAAAAAACAAGCCAGAATCTTCATATAGTGATTGGTTGTTTTGCGAAAGGATAAAAAGGCTTAGCAGGGTAACAATTAATAAATAGAATGAATCCCTTTGCGACAATCGAACAGTTAACCGATGCGCTGGAGGTGTCGGTTGGTGGGCTTTGAAATAAATTCAGGCAATGCTATGCTTGACATGCCTGTTCAGCAGCGCTAGTATAAAAGTATGAACACCACGAATGGCAATAAGAAGGAGTTGTCACCAGAACAACGTGAAGGACTGCTCAGAGCGTTGAAAGCCCGTTTTGAGAAACACATGAACCGCCATGCGGGTCTTGAATGGGCTCAAATACAAGCCAGGCTGGACGCGAACGCTGAAAAGCTATGGTCGCTCCATGAAATGGAAAGAACTGGCGGCGAGCCGGATGTCGTTGGTTATGATGAAAAGACGAGCGAATACATTTTTTACGATTGTTCAGCGGAAAGCCCCCCAGGACGCAGAAACGTCTGTTATGACCGTGAAGCGCTGGATGCAAGGAAGGCAAACAAGCCAGAAGGCAACGCTGTTGATATGGCGGCTGCCATGGGCATTGAGCTTTTAACAGAAGAAGAATATCGAGGGTTGCAGAAACTTGGAAATTTCGATGCGAAAACGTCGAGCTGGGTGAAAACACCTTCCGATATTAGAAAACTCGGCGGCGCCCTCTTTGCTGATTACCGCTACGGCAATGTTTTCGTGTATCACAACAGTGCGCCCTCTTACTATAGTTCCAGGGCGTTCCGTGGTTCGCTAAGGGTCTAAATTTTCGCAGACAGCAAAAAGAGGGTATTCTTTGTTGTGCGTTTCAGACAAGTGCCATAGGTTTAATAAGCGGATTCAAAGAACACTGGGCGCTAAGTTTTTCAAAGTGTCCTGTTAAATGATGCCAATGGCATTCTCGCCAAAGCTGAGAGAATACACAGGCAATACGCCTGATGCGGTTCACTTCCTTCCAGGCTTGGCTTACGGGCATGAATTACCCCTGCCAGAAAATAGAATGCCTGATGAAGCTTCTTGTTGCGGTTACCGACTGAAACGCATCGTGCCGCTGTCGAATTTCCATTCGAGGATCAAATCTTGACCATCGAACAGGTATGACGCTACCTCTGCCAGTTCATCAAGGTATTGGCGGTCTAAGGATGCGGAAGGGCACCCTACAAACGTGATAGCGCCCAGGATGATCGTCAGTTGGTTGTCGTCGAGCTGGTAGCTGCCTGTTCCGGTGTTGCAATCTGCCCGGAGTGCGATCGTCCCGTCACTTTTGAATTCGATGGTGTACTTTTCCGGTTCCGAGACGGTCGTGGCTTTATCGTTGTTGTCGAGCGATTCAGTCCACTTCCAGATCACATCGGTTATCGATTGGCTTTCAGCACCTGCGCCAAAAGTCAGTATCGTCTTGCCATCAGCAGATGACAACTGCAGGCTGTCTGCGGCGATCTCAAATGAAGAGATTGTTTCCAGTGCAGCGAAGAAGTTCGTCTCCTGATCCATGCCGGTCTGGCATAACATCAACGTAGCCGCTGCTGCACCGAGCGAGATGGTGTTCCCCTGGAGCGTGTACGATCCAGTGTAGCTGTTACACCCACCACTGCCGCCGTACTTTCCATCTGCGGCAAATCGGATCGTCGTTGAAACACCGCTTTCCAGAGCGATTTCCGTTCCGTCAATGATCATCGATTGCAGCGTCCATTCCTGATCCGGTATGCCAACGTCTCCGCCGGGCACCCTGTTGACGATGATCTCAACGGCGTTGGTCGGTTGACCTTGCGTTAGCACAGGGTAAACTTGCTCGGAAATCCAGCGTAATTGCCCATCGACCAGGATTCGGGCTTGCAGCGAGTAGCTTGATTTTTGATCGATCTCAGCAGGATCATAATCTAATTCAAAGGGGATCGGAACCTGTTTGCCATCTGACTTGATCGTTTGTGTGGCGATGACTTCGGCTGGAGCATCGGCTTTCGAAACATCCAGAAGTTGCACTTCGATCACAGCATCGGCTTCGAGCGCGATACGCTCGCGGTAGGTGACGGTTCCTGTCAGTTTCCCAGACATTGCGTCGGGTTGTTGGTCAGCGTTGCCGATGGGTGTGGTGCATGCTGCAAGCACGGCAACAGCCAGCAACATGGGAATTGCTTTGGTTGATATTTTATTTGACATGCTTCCTCCACTTTTTCACTTGTGTGGTTCGCGATATAGTCCATCAAAAATTTTCGTCCCATCTATAAAGCTGCATCCCGGCAGCAGGTCAGCAGGAATCCACGAACCACAGAAACTTTCCTCGTTCAAAGCAGGGTCAACGACCTTTGTTGTCATAGTGTCATTAAAATATACCATGCCTCATCCACTGTGCTCTCTTTCTCAGTGGTAGAGAGAATCTTCGCCTTTCCATAAGGGAAGCGGAACCCCTTGTAGTTTAAGGTGCGGAAAGAACCAACGATCATGGTCAAACTTTCCCCAAAGGAAAGGCGATCGTTCTGATCTCTAGACCTTTGCTATTGAAGAGCATGCTTGAACTATTGAGGAATGACGGTGTTGCTGTGTTTTTGTTTCTTGAGTTTTCTCTTCTCTTTGATCGTCAGCTTCGGTTTTTTCCTCTGTTCCTTCTTGCTTTTGTCTTTCTTTCCAGATTCACCCATTCTGACCTCTCTTTTGTGTGCTGCTTCCAAAAAGAGCATTTTCCTTAAACAAGAGTATAAGATTATGAATGTTTTTGCAACTATCCGATCTCCCTCAGTATACTATTGAATGCAATACGTTTCACCAGATTCCAGGTACCAGGCGATATTTCACGCGCTGCATGTATTCCTGATAGCCTGCAAGATGGTTTTGCAATGAGGTTTCCTCATCTTTTATTCTGAAGATCATGAAAGGAATGAGAAACAAGGCAGGGATCACGGCTACCCAGGAGCCCAACGCCAAGGGGGTGAACAAGAAGAGCACCAGCATGCCAAAATACATGGGGTGTCGAACAATAGCATAAGGACCGCTGCTGATGACCTGCTGATCTGCCTGCACTTCGATGATGCGCGAGGCATAACTGTTCTCTTTGATCACGAGAAAGAAGACGCCGTAGCCGATCAGCACGAGGAGGTCAGAAATGACGACCACGCCCAGCGGCAAGTCGGACCATCCAAAGCGCTTGTCAAAACCAGGGAGAAGATACATGATAAAAAAAACGGGGTGGATGAATCGAAAAATGGCGCGCTGTTCTGTTCTTCTTTCTTTGTATTGAAGCCGGTGGTGCAACAAACCAGTATCTTTTTTCACTAGATAACCGAGGACCGCCATCATCCAGGAAAAGATCAAGAACATGTATACCCAAGCTTCCCAATACTTCCATGTTCCTGCGGGGAGAAAGAACATGAGGGCGAAGAGGGCAAGGATCAGGAGCGTTAATCCACCTGCCTTGACAACCAACCTTTCATCCCCTGACGAGCTCTGGTGCATAATCCCTCTGTAAAAAATTAATCCTTCGTATTGCGTTTGATTTTTACGGTCGCAATTTATCCTGTGCCGTATCCGTAAGGATAGTATATACCTACCTGTTTCTTTCCAGCGACCGGGCAGACTGGGTATAATCTGGGTAAAAGAGCGTACCCTGGGAGAAGTTATGGTCGATGCAATCACACAATTCGAGCGGTTGCTTACGTCTGAAGAATTGGCGCAACTGCAATCAATGAAATCCCCTTTCCGCATCCAGACATTCCTTGATTCCACCCTTTACCCGCCCGGCGAACGCAACCGTTCTCCCAGCGAGGTGCTGCGCGAGCGCCAAGCGCACTGCCTGGATGGGGGACTTTTCGCAGCGGCGGCTCTGCGGCGCATCGGGTACCCAGCGTTGATCGTGGATATGCAGCCAGAACCCGGCACAGACGATGACCATGTGCTGGCGGTGTTCCAGGAGTTTGGTTGTTGGGGAGCGGTAGCAAAATCCAATTACAGCGGGTTGCGCTATCGTGAACCGATCTATGCCACCATCCGCGAATTGGTGCTTTCGTATTTTGATGACTTCTTCAATGTTCATGGGCAAAAGACCCTGCGCACCTACACCGCTCCCATCGATCTGGCAGCCTTTGATGACTGGCAATGGATGACAGAAGCCAGCGGGGTGGACAGAATCGAAGAACTCTTGAAGCGTGCCGACCTGACCGCGCTCATCACAGAAGAACAGGCAAGATATCTCTCACCTGTGGACGAGCGTTCGTTTAAAGCGGGCACGCTGGGAATCAATCCAAAGGGAACCTATAAACCCCAATAATGCCAAGACAGATAACAAGCACAGTTGACAAAACTTGACAAAAGTTGACAGTAGCAAAAAATGCAAAAGATTTGATCCTTAGGATCAAATCGGGTAACGCATAGATTAACGGCGATACTGTTGTGTATGCAGAAGAAGCTGGTAAAGGTTTTAAAGTCGATGGTTCCTTGCCCTTTTTCCCTTACCTGTGAAGAGCCGAATTGTGTGCTATACTAACCCATTCATCTATTCCAAGGCAGCATCATCATGGACCGCAAAAGAATCGCAATCTTATCTCTATCGCTACTCACCATCATCTACACTGACACCATAGCGCCCCTGGTACAGCAAATGTGCGCCGCCTTCCCCCAGATCAGCCCAACGCTGGTGAAGATGACGGTGACCCTGCCGGCGTTGATGACCATTTTCTTCGGTTTGATTGCAGGGCAGATGGTAAAGGTGATCTCCAAAAAAGCGGTGCTCGCCATCGGGCTGACGATGTACAGCGTGGGAGGGGTGGCAGCCGGCTACGTGCACAACTTCACCATACACCTGGTTTACCGCGGTCTGGTAGGGGCAGGGGTAGGGTTGATCACCCCCATCATCACTTCTCTGGTTGCGGACTACTATCAGGGCAAGGAACGCGCGGATATGATCGGCTACAATTTTGCCGTTTCGCATTTCGCAGCAGTGATCACCCCAGCGCTGGCAAGCTATGTAGGCACGGTGAGCTGGCGCAACGCATTTCTGATCTTTCTGGTGGTGCCACTGGTGTTTGTGGTGGCGATGATCTTGCTGCCGGGAGCTTCTCGCAATAACCAGCCGGGCAAGATAAAGGAGAAAGCGCCCATCACGACGCGCGCGATGCAATGCGCTGTGATCGCCATGCTGCTGATGGTGTTTTTCTTCGTGGTCGTGACCGACCTTTCTTACCTGCTCAATACCAAGGATGTGGTGAGCCCTTTCCTTGCAACATTTGGGCTATCCACATTCACGTTCGGCTTTGCCATCGCCGGGCTTGCTTTTTCGTGGATCTACCTGAAAATCCAACGATGGGTGATCCCGAGCGGTTTCGTGGTGTGCGGAGCGGGTTATTTTCTGGTGACGTTCAGCCAAACCAACGCGCTGATCTTGGCAGGATTGCTGAGCATTGGATTGGGAATGGGTATGTTGATATCGCTGCTGGTCCTGCAAACCACCAATTCTGTAGGAAAAGCCGACAGCACAGCGGCTGCAGCGCTGACCAACGCCGGTTTCTCGACCGGCATCTTCCTTTCCCCATTCTTTTACGAAAAACTGCCCAGCATTCTCACAGGTATGGAACGGATCGAGTTCAACTTTTTTCTGGCGGGAGGAATCTTCTTGCTGGCAGGGGTGATCACGTTGACGGGCTTGATCGTTCGACGCAAAAAGCTGGCAATCCAAGCATAGCATTACAGAAAAGCATATGAAGAGAGCGTGCTACACAAGCAAGTGTGCTCCCTTTATTTACGGCTCCCACACATTTCTAGCCGGATCGTAGCTGATATCATCCAGCCAATCACCGATCACCACGCCCATCACCAGACCCTGGTTGTTCTCATCCATCCTGACATACAGGCTAACCGGCATGACCCCCGCACCGGTCTCACGTTCGGTGGTGACAGACGCGCCACCCATGAGGGAGGCAGCATTGCGCTGCGCGATGGAATTCGTGGCAGTAATGATCCACTCTTTGGCAGGCCAGGAATCGCCAAAGATGGTACTGATGAGCAAAATGAGGTGTTCATTCTGCGCATTGGCATATTCGGCGCTGGCGTCAATCGAAAGGTAGATAAGGCTGCGCGCAGCCAGCACATCCTCACCCGATACCACGACCTGCAAAGAGGACATGCCATCGGGTGAGACCCCAGTGATGAGTTCAGACCCCTTATAAGCGCGGGACTCTGAAAAAGTGAAAGCGGGCGCCTGAAACGCGCTCAGAATATTTTCGAGCGTGGCATCCGGAAAAGCGCTGGTAAGCGGGATGGAATTGATCTTAGCGGAACAGCCGGCAACCAATACAAGGCAGGCAAACAAGCAACACAACGCAATGGGGTGTAAGGGTGTCTTTTTCATGGGTCCTCTTCTCAGTAAAGATATTTAACAAACGGCTTTTGATTATGCCATCAAATGACGAAAGCGTAAGCGCGCAATTTGTATTGCGCATAGATAGAATATTGGGAGGGCGCAAAGACGGAAAAATGCCCAAGTATTCAATGCTGCATAGCCTTTCACTCACTTTCACGTTTCTGGCTTTTCGAAATAAGCCGGATCATGCAATTCTCCTGGGGTTGAACAAGCCGCAGCTTTGATTATAATCACTGTGTGACTATCATGAAGAATATTTTTCTGGCGGTAACGCTATTTGTGCTAAACAGCCTGAACGCTTTCTCCCTTGCCGATGAGGGAAGCCAGCCCACAGCTTATGATCTGATAGCGGAGGTGAACGCATATCGGGCGGCCAACGGTTATTATCAGCTCGCACCCAATTCGCTGGTGATGGCAGCAGCGCAGACGCACGCTGAATGGATTGTGGCGACCGGACAAGGCGGGCATATCGGGGCGGGCGGCAGCGACGAGACCATGCGCGTCTCCTGGACAGGCTACGGCGGGGGTGCTGAAATCCACTGCGATGAAAACTGGGCGAGCGGGCGCACCGTCAGCGACGTGGTGTACGGAGCCTGGTCTGATTGGACGCACCAGGAGGTCATGCTCAACGCCTGGGGCAATCGGTATACGGATGTTGGCGCTGGCGTAGCGGCGCGCGGGAATGGCAGTTACGTGTTTGTACTGAATGTGTGTATGGTGGTGGGGCAGGGATCGAGCGGATCGGTGCCAGGTGCCACAAGCAACCCACTTGCCACGCAGGATCTGTCGAATTACGTTTATGGGGTAACGAAAGCCACCCCCCTGACAGATGGCACGATCAAGCACAAGGTGCTGTATGGTCAGACCTTAACGACCATCGCTGAAGCTTATGGGGTGAGCATTGAAACCCTGCAAGCGCTCAACGACATGACAGCGGACGATACCACCATTTGGGTGGATCAGGAGCTCCTCATCCAGATAGGAACTGGAACAGAAGAGGCGCAGGAAAGCCCGACGCCCAGCGCGGCAGCGACAACGCGTCCGACACAGACGGCGAGCGTCTCATCCAGCACGGCTACCCCCCAGAGTTCTCGAGAAAATTCCAGAGTTGGGTTATCTGCCAAAACACTGGGGATTTTGCTGGTGGGAATCTCAGTGGTGGGGCTGGTGGTGGTTGTGTATCTTTTCTTCATCAAGAAATAACCGGATAGGCACTTTCCTGCTGCTGACAGAAGGAATGAGCCGTCAGCGACTACATCATCCATGGGTTCCTTGGAATTGAAGCAGGTCAGGATGGAATAAGCCTGTTTGTTCTCCGTTGGAACAGACCGTATCAAAGCGGCACCTGGTTGATTTGCGCAAAACTTTCCTCGACGGCGCTGCGCAACCATGGAAACGGATAGAGGGCGCGGGCTGTACTGACGGGAAAGTGATGCGCATAGCACTGATGCCGTATAATTGAAACATCCGAGTTAGAAGGAAGGGAAGACAGGCATGGCTAAGTATATAGGAGTATTGACCGCAGGGGGGGATACCCCCGGGTTGAACGCCGCTCTGCGGGCACTGGGAAAATCAGCGCTGGGAGAATACAACCTGCAATTGATCGGATTCTACGACGGATTCCGCGGTTTGATGAATGACCGGTCGGTCATTTTGGATGAACAGAAATTATCTGGCATTCTCACTTTTGGAGGAACCGTTCTGGGAACCAGCCGAGACAAGCCGCACCGCATGCCGGTGGGAGATAAATTGATGGATATGACGGATGCCATGCTGGAGGTGTATCACAAACATCATCTGGACGCGCTGGTGTGCATTGGCGGGGGAGGGACACAAAAAAATGCCTATCGCCTGATGCAAAAAGGCATGAATGTGATCACCATCCCCAAGACCATTGATCGGGATATCGCCATGACAGATGCCACTATTGGGTTTGACACCGCACTGGGCATTGCCACCGAGGCGGTTGACCGGCTGCACAGCACTGCTCACAGCCACCATCGCATTGTGCTGGTTGAATTAATGGGACATAACGCCGGCTGGCTGGCATTAGGAGCGGGCGTAGCAGGCGGGGCAGATGTCATTCTCATCCCCGAGATCCCTTATGAGCCTGCCAGGATTGCCGAAGCAATCTTAGCGCGGGTGCACAGCGGAAAGCGTTTCAGCATCGTGGCTATTTCTGAGGGCGCCACCTCCAAAAAAGCTGTCGCGGAGCTTGACGCGCTGACCCAAGAAAAGAAGAATGCCAAAAATAAGGAAGAAAAAAGGAAAGTTGGGGAAAAGATCGAAAATTTCCTGCACTCTCAATCGAACAAGACCATGCTGCTGGCTCAAGAGCTGGAAAGCCTAACTGGACTTGAATCGCGCGTCACTATTCTTGGTTATGTGCAGAGAGGGGGCACCCCTTCGGCGCGCGACCGTTTACTGGCAACCGAATTGGGGACCACGGCTGCCTCGCTGTTGGCGAAGGAAAAATATGGATGCATGGTGGCGGTTCACGAAGAGCGCATTGAAGCAGTTCCACTGGAAAAAGTGGTTGACCGGCGTAAGGTGGTACCCCTGGATCATTCCTGGGTCAAGACAGCCAAGCGGGTGGAAACCTGCATGGGAGATGACATTTAAATAAAGAAGAGAGGTTCTCGAATGGAACCTCTCTTCATTTCTTGCCATGGAAGCTTATTGAGCGACGTAGTAGTGGAAGTACACTTCGGAGAATGACTCATTGGTATTGTTTTTGAGATACCAGCGCGTGGTGTACTCGCCTACTTTATCAGGGGCGATGGAGGGCAGGTCGAAACACCATTTCCCTCCGGGTTCGACAGTTTCACCGATGTAGAATTTGGTAGCGCTAGACCATAATTGATAGCCACTCACATACTGCAGGTAATACTTGGTGGTCCAATCCGTTGCGCCGACATTGGAAAGACATACATGGAAGGCAAAATTTTGCGAACGGGTTAACACTGTGCCATCTATCGGGGTCTGGGTGTTCCATCTTGCCGCATCGCCATAATATTGGGTGGTTGCGGTGGGATAGGCGGGTTGATTGGAGACCTGCGCGGTGGCGGTGGGTTGATTCGGGTCGACAGTGGGCGTGGGGGGCAGGGTAGGCATGGATGTGGCAGTGGGTTGGGGAGTGGCGCTGGGTTGAGCGATGGCGGTTTGGGTCATGCTAACCATGACAGTCTCCGCAACCTGAGTGAAGACAACATTCGGATCCTGGGTTGGTTCAGCGTTGGCTCCTCCAGTGCAGGCGCTCAACAAAATGACCGCAAAACCAAGAACGAGAAATCCGTTGATCTTTTTCGATTGTTTCAGCATTTTATCTTTCTCCATCAAAAATGAATATGTATTATACACGAAGAAGCAAGCATGCATTTTTATAATACAAGGCAGCCTAAGCATACCACGCGGTTTGAAATGAATCAAACCAGCTTATTCTTCGAACAGCGCATATTTTTTCTGCTGTTCCTGCCGGAATTGCTGCGTGTAAAGATGGTAATATTTGCCCTGTTTCTGGATGAGTTCCTTGTGGGTTCCCATTTCGCTAATCTGACCGTTTTCAATGACCAGGATGCGACCAGCGTTCTTGATAGTGGACAGGCGGTGTGCGATGATGAAAGTGGTGCGGTTGACCATGATGGAGTCGATGCCTTTCTGCAGGGCAGCTTCGGTGAGGGTATCGACCGATGAGGTGGCTTCGTCCATGATGAAGATTTCAGGATCAGAAAGAACAGCTCTGGCTAGGCTGATGAGCTGCTTTTGCCCGACCGAGAGGAGCACGCCCCCTTCGCCAACCGGTTCATCATAGCCATGTGCCATTTTCGTAATGAAATCATGCGCACCGGCTAATCGGGCAGCCGCTTCGATATCTTGATGGGTGGCGTTCAAACGACCATAGGCGATATTCTCCTTGATCGTTCCCGAGAAGAGGTGGGGGGTCTGCAGCACGACGCCGATGCGCGATTGGATGGCGCTTAATGAGAAATCCGTGTAATCTTTGTTGCCGATGAGAATACGTCCCCGCTTCGGTTCGAAGAAGCGGCAGATCAAATTGACGATGGTGGTCTTTCCACCTCCGGTTGAGCCGACCAGGGCGACGGTCTCTCCCTGTTTTACTGTGAAGCTGAGCTCTTTAATCACCGGGCTACCGTCTTCATACCAGAAAGAGACCTTTTCAAATTCGATATCTCCGTGAAGGGAACCTGGATCGAACGCTGTGGGTTTATCTTTCACATCAGGAGGGGTATCAATCAAGGTGAAGATGCGCTCGGCGGATGCGATGGCGCGCTGCATTTCAGCGATGACGCGTGCCAGATCCTGGATGGGCCACATCATGAAGGTTATGTAGGAGAGGAAAGCTTGCATACCACCAATGCTAATACCACCGACGGTAGCCTGAGCACCGCTATACCAGATGACCCCGCCCAATGCCAGCGACGAGATCAACTGCACGGTGGGCAGGAACAACGCACTGATCCAGGCAGCCTTATAAGATGATGTATACATCTCCCCGGTGAGGTCGCCGAATTCTTTCAGGTTCTCTTTTTCTCTGCCCAGCGCCTTGATGACGCGCACGCCGGTAATATTTTCGTTATACGAAGCGGTGATCTGCGAATTGATCTTGCGCACAACACGATACTGGCGCAAGATGCGGGTCTGGAATTTAATGCCGACATACAGCAGCAAAGGCAGCATGGCGATGACAATAAACGCGAGGCGGGTATTGATCTTGAACATGAAGTACATGGAAGTGGCGATATTCACGATCCCCCAGGTTGAATCCAGGATACCCCAGGTGACCAATTCAGCAACGCGCTCGGTATCGTTGGTAACACGCGACATGATCCAACCGACCGGCGTTTGATTGTAGTAGGAAAGCGAAAGATTTTGCAAATGGTTAAACAATTTTTGGCGCAGGTCGAAGCGCACCTTTTCACCCACCGTGCTGACGGTGTAGACAAAGGTAAATACGGTGCCGGCTTCAAACAGAACAATCAGCGCATACTGGTAGAGAATGTTCAAAAGAATGCCAACCTGACCAGAAAGGATGCCCTCGTCGATGATGCGTTTGGTCAGAAAAGTAGTGTAGGCATCCATGACGGAGGTCAGAATGACCGCGACCAGAAAAACCAGCATCAATCCCCAATGAGGTTTCATGAACTTGAAGATGCGCAAAAAGATCTTGCCGGTCGTTCCTTCGCGCGAATAATCGATTTCTTCAAATGTATTAACTGGCACGGTCGATCTCCTTCTGAAGATCCTCTTCGATCCTGGTTTGAATGTCGAAAATATTACGGTAAACCCCTGCTTGCTTGAGAAGTTCCTGATGGGTGCCTTTTTGAATGATGTGCCCCTTGTCCAAAATGAGGATCAAGTCAGCGTTCATGATACTTTGGACGCGATGGGCGATGATGAAAGTGGTCCGATTTTGCATGAGTTTTTGGATGGCGGATTGGATATGCGCTTCGGTCTCCGCATCCACAGAGGAGGTCGAGTCGTCCAAAATAAGAATACGGGGGTCCTTGATGAAAGTGCGCGCAATGGCAATCCTCTGCTTTTGCCCACCAGACAGGGTGACACCCCGTTCCCCAACCAGCGTTTTATAACCCTGGGGGAAGGAAAGGATGACATCGTGGATGGCTGCCATTTTGGCGGCTTCTTCGACCTGTAGCTGGGTTACCTTTTCTTTGATCCCGAAGGTGATATTTTCATAAATAGAGCGGGAAAAGAGGAAGGGCTCCTGTTCCACAATGCCAATCTGTTCGCGCAGAAAACGGCGAGTGTACAAACGCAGGTCACTGCCATCCAACAAAATTGCCCCTTCGGTGACGTCATAGAATCTGGGCAGCAAATTCACCAGACTGGTTTTCCCAGAGCCGGTGGAACCAAGCAGGGCGACAGCCATGCCAGCTTTGCATTCAAACGTAATGTCATGCAGAACCTCGCTGCCGTCTTCATAGTGGAATGAAACGTTCAAGAAAGAAATATCACCCTTGATCCTGGTATTCGACGTGATGCTGCCCTGATCGAGAGGTTCGCGGTCTTCCTTGATAATCTTGTACAGGCGGTCATATGAAACCAAGCCATTGGACATCTGAACGATCATCCTGCCCAGGTTGCGCAACGGATAAATGATCCACACCACCAGACCCGCGTATGCCATGTAGGTTCCAACCGTGATGACGCCATCCATAGCCATTTTGGCGCCAATGAAATATCCGAACAATAGCTGGGCACCGCAAAAAATATCAGAGATGGGCCAAAAAAGCGAATGGAGCGCCATCAATTTTCTACCGCGGTTGTATTTTTCGAAATTGTCGCGTTTGAACTTCTCGATCTCATAGGGTTGGCGCGCAAACGCTTTGACAACCCGCACACCGCTCAAGTTTTCCTGCAAAGTGGTGGAAAGAATGGCATCCTGTTCCTGGTACGCTTCGTACGCTTTGGTGACTTTTTGGAAGAAATAGATCGAAATGAAAAGAACGATGGGCACAACAATGATGGAGTACAAGGCAAGTTTGCCGTTCAACCTGAGCAAAGCGATGAAATTCACCAGAAAAAGGATGATGATTCTGCCCACGCCGATAGCCTGATCGGCATAGAAGCGGCGGATAGCATCCACATCGGAGGTGCAGCGCTGGACGAGATCTCCCGTGTCCGTTTTGGCATGATAAGCGAAGGTGAGGTTTTGGATGTGATCATACAAATAATCCCTCAAGCGGCGGGTGGTTCCTTCTGCGACCTGAGCAGCATCCTTTTGGCTAAAAAAGGTAGCTAATCCCTGGAAGAGGAAAAGGAGGATAAACCCAATGGCAACAGCTACCACGCTTACCGTTGCGCTTTGAGCGAGCAGGAAGTTATCTACAAAATATTCCAACAGCAAATACGTTCCTGATTTTGCCAGGGCAGCTATGATCTGGAAGATCATGGCTCCGATATACTGTATCTGGTATCCACTCATGAGAAGCCATAAGCCGCTCAGGCGTTTTTCGTTCAAAATCTTCTTAAAATCGAGGGTTTGATATTTCACTGTCATGAATTCATTTCCTTGGGTTGGTTCTGAAGGATCCGCTTGAATTATACGGCATGTTTTGCCAGCACATTGCTTTTTTATCAAAAGCTGTACTAGAATAACAGGAATTTATCCAATAAGGAATAGCCGGTTGAAGTACTTTAAAGAGATTGAAACAGGCACGCTTATCTAAAGCCCGATGTTTTCTGGTGATACTACTGACTTGTTTCAGAATACAAGGACAACGAGATGGGCTATGATTAGGATGAAAGAAGGGAGCGGAATCGTGGTGGCAAACAAAAAAATACGGATGATGATCCCGGGACCGGTGGAGGTGCACCCGGATGTTCTGAAAGCCATGGGATCAGCGGTTGAGCCGCACTATGGGGACGCATGGGTGGCGAAGCAGCAACGCGTAACGGAAATTTTGAAAGAAATCTTCAACACTGCAGGAGATGTGTACCTGTTGGTTGGGTCAGGCACCTGCGCGATTGACGCGGCAATTGGAAGCTGTTTGCAGGGGGGCGAAAAGATACTGGTAGGGACGAACGGCTACTTTGGCGACCGCCTGGTTTCCATCGCCAAACATAATGGACTGGAAGTGATCGAGGTCAAGGCGACGTGGGGAGAAGAGCTTGACGCGGATGAAATCGAGAGGGCACTGGAGAGAGATCCATCCATCAAAGCGGTTGCGGTGGTGCACAGCGAGACTTCCACCACCGTTCTCAATCCAATTCAAGATATCGGACCAATCGTCCGAAGGCATGGGCAACTCTTCATCGTAGATGCAGTATCTTCGTTGGGTGGCGTTCCCTTTTCTATGGATGAATGGTGCGTTGACGCCTGTGCAACGGCTACGCAAAAATGCCTGGGAGCGCCTCCGGGGTTAGGACCGATTGCAGTCAACGAGCGCGCATGGAAGAGCATCGACAGATTGCAAACAGGCGAGCATGGCTGGTACACTGATCTGCGGGTGTGGCGGCAGTACGCGCAGGAATGGGGTGACTGGCATCCGACACCGGTCACCATGGCAACCAACAATGTCAACGCGCTGCTGGTATCGCTGACGCAATTGAAAGCGGAGGGTATCACAAAGCGCATGGAGCGGTATCGCAGCCTGGCGCTGCAACTGCGGGAGGGGATGCGAAAAGCGGGAATCGCACCGTTCACTCCGGATGAAAAGTTGAATCCGGTGTTAACTGCCGGGGTTGCGCCGAGCGGAGTTAACAGCGCTGAGATCGTCCGGTATTTTCTACAGGAATATGCCATCCAAATCTCAGGAGGGTTGGGAGCCCTGAAAGCGGGCATCTTTCGCATCGGGCATATGTCGCCGGTCATGACCAGCGAGGATATCGAGCTGGTATGTGAGGCGCTGGCGTCTTTCTGCCGAACGCGCAATCTGTGAGAAAATGAACCAGAACCGGTGACGAACGCCGGTTCTTTTTTTCAAAATAAGTCTATAATTAAGCCACTATATTCGTTCCGAAAGGAGGAAACTATGGCGAACGTTATCTTTGACCATGTAGTCAAAAAATTCAACGACGTCGTCGCAGTGAACGATCTCAGTTTTGTGCTGGATGATAAGGAATTCCTGGTTTTGGTGGGTCCTTCGGGATGCGGCAAAACCACCGCCTTGCGCTGTTTGGCGGGACTGGAAGAAGTGACCTCGGGGGAAATCAAAATCGACGGAAAAGTGGTGAATGATGTTCCACCGAAAGACCGTGACATCGCGATGGTATTCCAATCCTACGCGCTCTATCCCCACATGACGGTGTTCGACAACATGGCTTTTGGATTGAAACTGCGCAAAGTCCCCAAAGACGAAATCAAACGCAAGGTGGAAGAAGCTGCAAAAGTGCTGAACATTGAAACTCTGTTAAAGCGAAAACCCAAAGAGCTCTCGGGTGGTCAGAGGCAACGCGTAGCCGTGGGACGCGCGATTGTGCGCGAGCCCAAAGTTTTCCTCTTTGATGAACCGCTCTCTAACCTGGACGCAAAACTGCGCGTGCAGATGAGAACCGAAATCACCAAGCTGCACCAGCGCTTGCAGACCACTTTCATCTACGTTACGCACGACCAGATGGAAGCCATGACCATGGGAACGCGCATCGCGGTGTTGAATCACGGCATTTTGCAGCAGATCGATACCCCGCAGATGCTGTATGACAAACCCAACAACCTGTTTGTAGCGGGTTTTATCGGGTCTCCTTCCATGAACTTCTTCAACGGCAAGATTGAGAAGAAGGATGGCAAGGTAATGCTGAAAGCGGAGAGCTTTGAGGTAGAGATCCCCAAAGAAAAGATAAAGGTCTACGAACATCTGGCGGGAAAGAAAATTATCTTTGGAATTCGCCCAGAGGATGTCCACAATCCGGAATACTTGCCGGCACGGATCAAACCTGCGATCATCAAGAGCATCGTGGATGTGACTGAACTGATGGGGAATGAGATATTCCTGCACTTGAAGCCATCTGAAAAAGATGCAGTATATGTGGCGCGAGTGGATCCTCGCACGCGTGTGAAGGTCGGGGACGTGATCGAGGTGGCTTTCAACATGGAAAACATCCATGTCTTCGATCCTTCGAAAGACGCGGAAAATCCTGTGGCTGTTCGATAAAGCCTGATCTACGCGATAAAAACTGCACCCTTGCTGTTGGTTGCGTCCAACTTGTGGGGTGCAGTTTTTTTCTTTCCATACTTTTTCGATCATCGTTCAAGCGGCAAACTGCCGTTTCGAATACCGTTAATACCTGCAAGAAAGCCAGGCTCTGGCTATTTTCTTTCTGCCGTTCCTGCCAGATGCGCTACTCAACCCTTTCTTTTTTCTTGAGCAGACTACCACAGGCATAATGCAAGAAGAACGCCAGGGTGAAGCTGATGATGCCAACCGTGATGAAGACATTTACCCAGAAGGGGGTGGGGAACAAGCGGATCAGGGAGTCGCTTGGGTAGAAGAGCCAGGTATCTCCTTCGAAGAAGAGGGAATGAAAGATGGTGAAAAGACGGTCAAAATTGAGAAGTACAGCCAAAAGTACAAAAACGATAAAAAAGAAGATGATTTTGCTTGCCAGTTTTCCGGCTTCGAGTAAGTGGGTCTGCCAATGTAATTTCAATGCCAGCACTATCCCCGCTGCCATGACGGCGATGCTGGCATACCAGACAGCTAATACGATGTGGGTGAGGTCACGCACGTCACGCATATGGCTGAGCTCTCTTTGGTTGAACAGCGGCTTGCCATCAGGCGTCGCGAGCGCCTGATAATCGGCATCTGATAATTTCCCAAGCAGATAATCCACCGATTGATAAGCCAGGACAGTCCGGGTATCTCTGGAAAAACCGTAGGTATCGTCAGGGAAAGCGGGGTAAGCGTATTCCAGGTCAATGAAGGTATGGGTCAGGCAAAAGCGTATCCCCGCGATCAGGATCACCAAAATGAAAGCAAGGAACATGATATGTCTATACACAGTTTTCATCGCAACGTTTCAACGCCTCCGGCACGGTAAAAATCGATCAGCATGGTATTGACCAAATTCTCCACCGGTGCACGATCATCCGTAAAAACGAGGTCGCTTGCCCCTAGAGGCTGCAGGTTCAAAATGGCGGTTTCCATGGATTCTCTTAACAATGCAGGAAAATTTCCTGACGCATCGAGGAACAAATAATTATTATACAGGTTCTGGACGCTTGTAGCGGAGCGGGTGGCATACAGCATGGTGTTGAACGTGTCTGGAACATCGCTGATATAGACGGACGGAAAAACGCGACCGAGGGTGGTGGCGAGCGCATTCACCAGACGGCGGTCATCCCCGATCCTGGCGACGTTCAAAACCAGGGTGCCATCTGCGGAGAGGTGGTCGTATACCTCCTGAAAGAATTCCAAAGTGGTGAGATGCGCCGGAATATAGGGGGGACGGTAAGCATCGATGGAAATCAGTTGGTATTCCTTGTGCATCGCGCGCAAGCCCAGGCGCGCATCTTGCGCGAAAACGGTCAATTGGGGCACATCCATTCCGAAATAGTCATATCCGACTTCAATCACGGTTCCATCAATTTCAAAGCCGTCGATATGAACATCAGGAAAGACGCTGACGGCTTGCCTGGCGCTGGTTCCCCCTGCTAAACCCAAGATTGCCATGGAGCGGAGATCTTGGGGTGAATAAGGGGCATCCTGAAAAAAAGGAGCCACCAAGACCTGCTGCCAGGTTCCTCCATAGGCGAGGGTACCAGGATGATAGATGGAGTGAATGCCCTGCCCTTCATTCAAGCGGAGCAGGTTGTAGCCATTGATCTGCTGGACTTGAATGTAGTTGTATTCTGACTCTTTTTCGTAGATCAAACCGGTGGAGATCTTATCGGTACCCTGCAAGCCAAACCAGGCGCTGAGGGCGATGACCAGAGGCATCCAGCCAAATTTGATGAGGGTTTTTCTAAATCCAAGAGGGGTGGTGCATGAACCCCAAAAACCGACCAGCCATAAAAAAGAGGCAAGGATGAGAAAATTCTTGTACGTGCCAACGGTTGGGATCAAAACGAGGACGGGCAAAAAGGTTCCAATGAACGAACCGGCGGTGGATATGGCGTAAACTTTGCCTGAAATGTTGCCCGAAGTGCGCGCCTCATCCACCAACAAACGGATGGCAAAAGGTGAGGTCATGCTCAACAAGACCATGGGAACGCTGAAGAGGGCTAATACCGCAGCGAAAGCCAGAATGAGGGGACCAATCGACAAGGTATCCATGGCGAGACTGGCAGAACGCAAGACCGGTTTGGCGATAGAGGGGATCAAGCCGGTGCTAAAAGCGCCCCAGGTGATGATGCGGTAGAACAGCTCGAGCTGTGGGGAGCGGTCTGCCCATTTTCCCCCGAGGATGGAGCCGATGGTCATATAGATCAGGATGGAGCCGATGACGCATGCCCAGATCAGGTTGCTCGATCCGAAATAATTGGATAACAGGCGGGAGGCGGATACTTCGATAGCCAAACTGACCAACCCTGCTCCGAAGATCGCGAAGTAAATCCTGGTACGCATGGGATGATTATATCGAAAAAGAAGGATGAATATCAAATATAATGAAAGAGATCAAAGCGGAGGTTTGTGTGTATCAGATCGTAAGTGTGGAACAGATGCGGGCTCTCGAACATGAAGCGGACAGCCGGGGGTTGAGCTACGCGCAGATGATGGAAAACGCGGGGAAGGCAGCCGCAACCTTGATCAATCAGCGGTTTGGCAAGAGAAAAGGCAAGAGCATCGTCGGTCTGGTGGGCTCAGGAAACAACGGGGGAGACGCGCTGGTAGCTTTAAACCAGTTGCAGTGTCAAGGTTGGGACACCCACGCTTATCTCATCAAAGAGCGCAAGGAACACGATCTTCTGGTCGAACAGTACCTGGCTGGCGGCGGCAACGTAGACCGTTTTTCAAACGATGAAAACCATTCTTTGCTCGATAACCTGACCAAGCACTGCCATTTTCTGCTGGATGGCATATTCGGAACGGGAGTACGCCTGCCACTGCGAGGGGAAATTGAAGAGGTTCTTCAGCACCTGCGCGACGCTGAAAAGCTGCCGTATATCATTGCCCTGGATTGTCCATCGGGTGTGGATTGTGATTCAGGAGAGGCTGACGTTGCTGCCGTGCACGCGCAATGGACGATCAGCATGGCTGCCGTGAAGCGGGGGCTACTGGAATTCCCGGCATTTGAGCACGTTGGCGAACTGAGCGTGGTGGAAATCGGTCTGCCGGCAGATCTGGAAGCGTGGAAAGGGGGGAGGGAGTTTTGCATGGATGAAAGCGCTGCGGCGGCAATGCTGCCAGCGCGCCCAGTGCAGGCGCACAAAGGCACGTTTGGCACCGCCGTGATCTTTGCCGGTTCGCGCGCCTACCCGGGAGCAGCTTATCTGGCGGCAAAAGCCGCCTATTTGGCGGGGGCGGGGCTGGTAACCCTGGCAAGCATTGCGGAGGTGCGGCAAGCCATCGCCGGAACATTGCCTGAAGCCACCTGGTATTTGCTGCAAACGCAGGATGAGGGATTTGGGTGGGACGAAACCACCTCACTGCCGGCTGTACTCCAAAAGGCTTCTGCCATTCTTGCTGGACCAGGCTGGGGAACGCACCCAAGTGCGGCAATCTTGCTGGAGCGCCTGTTCGATATAATGAAAGAGAACCCACGCACCCCGCTCATTATTGATGCGGACGGGTTGAACCTGTTAAGTCAGCATGTGGAACTGTTTAAAAAACTGCCGGCAAACTGCATCCTGACCCCTCACCCGGGCGAGATGGCACGCTTGAGCGGACTTGCGGTAGAAGAGATACAAAAAGACAGGCAAACGATCGCAAGAACGTACGCCAAGAAATGGAACGCGACCCTGGTTCTCAAGGGAGCGTTAACCGTGATTGCCGACCCCTGCGGCAGACTGGTGGTGAACCCCGTGGCGACGCCAGCCCTGGCGAAAGCCGGAAGCGGAGACGTGCTGGCAGGGATGCTGGCAGGCTTGGCGGCGCAGGGAATTGATGGGTTGGACGCGGCTTGCATGGCGTGCTGGATGCACGGACGAGCAGGCATGCTCGCTGAACGCGCTGTTGGGCATTCTGCCAGTGTGATGGCGAGCGACATCCTGCGATCTATCCCATGGGTATTTCGCATACTCTTAAAAAGAAAAGCAGGGTGACGATTGAGGCACCCTGCCAACTTTTCCTTCCGCCGGACTATTCCGATTTGGCGATCTTTTTTGTGGAAGGAGTTTTCTCTTTCTTGCTTTCGAGAATCACCTGCCCCTTTTCAGCGACCTCTGAGGCGCTCTGCATGGTATCGTCGATGGCGGCGGATACATCACCAACCGTTTTTTCGGCTTGCGTCAGGACCTCTTCGGCATAGTTGGCGACTTTGTCACGCAATTCGATCGATTTCTCTTTAACCAATTTGCGCGTTTCTTCTCCTGCCTGAGGAGCCAATAAGAGCGCAACCACTGCGCCGGCAATTCCACCTAAGAGCAAACCGGAGAAAAATGATCCAAAATTATCATTATCAGACATTGATCTTACCTCCTGAAGAGAATTATTTTATTTCTTCAATATTCCTAGAATTTCAAACAGTTTTTTTGCACCAGCCATATAGCTGTTGGCTGCGATCACCGGCTTTACGGCGCGCTTGCTGAGGAAATCGGCTGTGCCTTTCACCGTGTCGATGGTTTCTCTGGTATTGGAGATGATGGGTTTGATCTCATTTTGCAGCATATTGGTAAGCGCAGCCAGTTGGATGACCAAAATAACCAGAGCCACCCCAATGATAAACGATTCAAACGCCAGGACAATAATGAAAATGTCGCGCACCTGGCTGGTGGCATCAGGACCTGCCTTGACCAGGGAGTAAATCCCGTAGATACTGGCAGCCATGACCAACAAAAAAATGATGATGCCCCACACCAATTTTCTCTTATCGATCATATTGGCATTTGGATCGGCAGGCGGGGTACCTGGTAGGGGTTGTGACGATTCGCTCATTTTGTTCATCTTTTTCTGTGTTTTGATTATAACATACCCGTTTTTTGCCTTTTTTCGGAAGGGAAACAGGCAAGCTATACATGGTGTGGGTTTCAAAAACCCACTTGCTACAATCACGGATCCATGCAATGATTCTATTAAAGTAACAATGGAATAGAAAAAAAGATACGCCACCGCCAGCTACGAGCCGCATTTGGAAAATCATCAAATCTGTATTAAACTAGTAAGTTACTTCATTGTCTATTTTAAGGGAAAAACATGACAGGTGAAAAGCATTTGATCGTCGGTCTGGGGAATCCGGGTAACCAACACGAGAAGAACCGCCATAACATTGGCTTTATGGTTGTTGATGCGTTGGCGAAGCGCTGGGGAATCAGCATGAAGCGCAACCGAAAGAATGCCTTAACCGGCGAAGGTACCTATCAGGGGATCCCGGTTGTGTTGGCTAAACCACAAACCTATATGAACAACTCCGGACTTTCGGTAGGTCCCTTGAGCCGGTTGTACGAAATTCTCCCGGAGAATCTGCTGGTGATCTATGATGACCTGGACCTGGCATTTGGTCGCATTCGGCTGCGCGCATCAGGCAGCGCGGGAGGGCATCACGGGATGGAATCGATCATTGAAAAAGCATCCACCAGTGAATTTCCCCGTCTGCGCATAGGTATTGGGCGACCCCAGCATGAAGGTGAAGATGTGATTGATTTCGTGTTAACCGGTTTTCACGGACCTGACAAACAGAAACTGAAAACCGTTCTCAGCCAGGCAGCGGACGCGGTGGAAACCTACCTGCAATCGGGCATCGAGATAGCCATGACACAGTTCAATGGCGTCTTCCTGGATGAGGAATGATCAATATCCGTTTTCACGAATTGGATGGGTTTACTCACGCACTCAGCGCGGTGCGCGGGGGACGACCTGAGGGTGCCTTGGGTCTGGTGAAACCGGTGCGCCTGCCTCTGGCGATGACGTTGCAAAAAGAACTCAAGGTACCTTTGCTCTATGTTACCGGACAGATGAACCGCGCACAGGTTCTGATGGAAGAAGCGCAATTCTGGAAGCAGAACGAGAATGCGGAACTGTACGCAGAACCGGTGCCACTCTTCTATGAAGATAGCGATTGGGGAGCAAACGTTCGTTCTAACCGGATCGCGGTTTTGGAAAAGCTCTCACGCGCCTGGGTACCCGGCAAAGAGCAGAACGCAGAAGACGTGTTGATCATCGCTCCGATAAAAGCGCTGATGACGCGCACCATTCCACGCCGCGATTATCTCATGGCAAGAAAAGAGATCAAGGTGGGTGCGGAGCATGACCTGGAAAAACTGACAAAACACATCCTGCGGTTGGGATACGAGTTTCAAGAGGTCGTGAGCGGGGTGGGGCAGTTCTCTCGGCGAGGTGGGATCCTGGATGTCTGGCTGGCTGACCAGGCGCACCCACTGCGTATCGAGTTTTTCGGTGATGAGGTGGATTCGATGCGGGTCGTTGACGAAACCAGCCAGCGCTCGATGGAACAATTGAATGCCTGCGTGATCTTGCCGGCGCGGGAGTTCATCCTGCCGGAAGACACGGGCGAAGATATCCGACACTACCATGAACGGGATATCTGCGTGCTGCATCCCAACGCCACCAGCCTGTTTTCTTACCTGCCAAAAGGCAGCCTGGTCTGCCTGGATGACCAGGACATTCTGATCACCGTTTCAGAAGAGGTGGAAAAGGATGCCCTGGAGCTGAGAGAACAGTTGATCAAAGATAAGAGACTGGAAAAGAACTTCCCGGCGCCTTACGATTCCTGGTCAGAACTCTATGACCAGATGCTTTCGTTCAATCCCCTGAACATGAGTTTCTCAGGGGTGGAAACCCTGCAACTTTTCAGGCAATGCATCCAACCTGCGCCGCGTTTTGGCGGGAAGATGGATGCGCTGCTGCAATTTCTAGAAGAAGAGGTTGAGGAAAATCACAGTGCAACGATGGTCAGCCGCCAGAGCGAACGCTTGCAAAAAATGTGGCAGGAGAGGGCAGCCGGCAAGGAAAAGCAGGTGACCTTTCTCAACCAATATCTTAGTGCGGGCTGGAAGGTCATCTATCCTGATGGAACCGTGGAATACTGCATCACGGATGAAGAGATTTTCGGCTGGCAGCCGGCTATTCGCGCGAAACGCCGCAGCAGCCAACAACTGACCGTCTTTGACTTCGGAGCCTTCGTTCCCGGCGACTACGTGGTGCATTTCGAATATGGCATTGCGCGCTACCAGGGATTGGTGATGCGCACCCTGGAAGGGGTGGAGAAAGAATATCTGTTGCTGGAATTTGCGGAGAACAGTGAACTGTACGTGCCAGTACATCAGGCAGATCGCATTTCTTTGTATATCGGTCCCGACGCTCGACCACCCAAACTATCAGCGTTGGGCAGCCCTAACTGGGAAGGCATCAAAAACCGCATCAAGCAGGCGGTGCACTATGTGGCGGGCGACCTGCTGGAGCTTTACTCCAAGCGCCAATCGGTAGAAGGGTACGCTTTTCATGAAGACACCGATTGGCAGCGGGAACTGGAAGCCAGTTTTCCGTATGAAGAAACAGAAGACCAACTGCAAGCGATTGCGGATGTGAAAAGGGATATGGAGCGCGCAAAGCCGATGGACCGGCTGCTGTGCGGTGATGTTGGTTATGGGAAAACCGAGGTTGCGGTGAGGGCGGCATTCAAGGCTGCCTTGGATGGAAAACAGGCGGCGCTGTTGGTGCCGACGACCGTACTGGCGCAACAGCACCTGGATACCTTCAGACAACGGCTGGCACCTTTTCCTGTACAGGTGGAAATGCTTTCCCGCTTCCGCACGGAAGCAGAACAGGAAGAGATTCTGCTGGCGCTGGAGGCGGGCGAGATCGACATCATCATTGGCACCCACCGTTTGCTGCAGAAGGATGTGGCATTCAAAGACCTGGGTTTGCTGATCATTGATGAGGAACAGCGCTTTGGAGTGATGCACAAGGAGTTCTTCAAAAAGATGCGCGAGAAGATCGACGTGCTTACCCTGACTGCGACGCCCATTCCGCGAACATTGTACATGGCACTGTCTGGTATCCGTGATATTTCGATGATCAACACCGCTCCCACCGACCGTTTGCCAGTGACCACGCATGTCGGTGGATATGATTCAGAATTGGTGCGGCGGGCGATTCTGCGCGAGATCGACCGGGGCGGGCAAGTCTTCTTCGTGCACAACCGCGTGCAAACCATCAGCACGTTCGCTGAGCAGTTAAGGGCGGTAGTGCCTGAAGCGCGCATTGCGGTGGCACACGGTCAGATGCCCGAACAGCAACTGGCAAGCGTGATGTACCAATTTACGGAACAAAAAGTGGATGTGCTGCTATCCACATCCATCATTGAATCGGGATTGGATATCCCCAATGCCAACACGCTGATCGTGGACCGGGGTGACACTTTTGGATTGGCACAGCTTTACCAACTGCGCGGAAGGGTGGGGCGCGGCACACAAAAAGCGTATGCCTATTTCTTTTTCAATTCAAGAGGGAACCCTACGGTTGAAGGATTGGAGCGTTTGGAGGTGATAGCGGAGAATTCGCAGCTTGGTTCCGGCTATACCATTGCCATGCGAGACCTCGAAATGCGCGGAGCGGGAGATCTGCTAGGAACACAACAACACGGGCATATCGCCGCGGTGGGCTTTCATCTTTACACCCGGTTGCTGGCGGAAGCGGTAAAGAACATCAAACGGAAGCAGGGAGAGGAACCTCTGGCGGAAAGGTTGAAGGAAGTGCTGGCAGAACCGGAATTGCGACCTTTTGTGAGCGTTGATCTGCCGCTGCCCACATCCATCCCGGTGGATTACATCCCGGATGCTGGGGTACGATTGGAACTGTATCGCAAACTGGCGCGCGTCACCAGTGAAAAAGGGTTTGAAGAGATTGGAGAGGAGTTCCGTGATCGTTTTGGAGCCTCGCCTCAGGATGTTTCAAACCTGATCTGGCAGAGCAAGATAAAATTGATGGCAGAGAAGGCAGGTTTATATTCCATTGCAGTGGAAGCACAACAATTGGTGATGCGCTATCCACCGCTACCCAAGAATATCAAACGCCGGAGCCTGGTCCCTCTGGAACCGTACTGGCGCAGCGGGAAGAATGAATACTGGCTGTGTATAGACATGAAAGGGAAGGAATGGATGAGCCAGCTTGAAGACGCCTTGGAGAACCTGATCGAGAAAGGCAAGCAATAACAGGAGGAAGCAGCGTGGATTTCCATTTGAAAGCACCCTATCAACCCATGGGAGATCAACCGGAGGCGATCAGGCAACTGGTGGAAGGGCTGCAACGAAGAGAAAAACATCAGGTGTTGCTGGGTGCTACCGGCACTGGTAAAACCTTCACCATCGCCAACGTTATCCAGCAGGTGCAGATGCCGGCCCTGGTGTTGGTGCACAACAAGACGCTAGCTGCACAACTGTATGCGGAGTTCAAGGAGTTCTTTCCGGAAAACGCCGTGGAATATTTTGTATCGTATTACGATTATTACCAACCTGAGGCATACGTGCCGCGCCAGGACCTGTATATTGAAAAAGAGACCGAGATCAACGAGGAGATCGAGCGGTTGCGCCTGGCGGCGACCACCGCGCTGGTCTCGCGTAAGGATGTGATCATCGTGGCTTCGGTATCGGCTATCTATGGATTGGGAAGCCCCGAAGCGTACCGCAACATCGTGATCCGATTGCAGGTGGGCGAGATCAGCCGCCGTAACGCATTGCTGCGCAGACTGGTCGAGCAGCAATACACCCGCAATGATATCGACCTGCATCCGGGCGTATTTCGCCTGCGTGGGGACACGCTGGAGATCTACCCGGCGTATGAAAAAAAGAAAGTGATCCGCATCACCTTCTTTGGGGATGAAGTGGAAAAGATCACCATGCTCAATCCGGTGACTGGCGAGATCTTGGAAGATCTGGAGTCGGTCGAAATCTACCCTGCCAAGCACTTCATCACGGAAGATGATCTGCTCAAGAAAGCGATCGTGGATATTGAAACGGAGCTGGAGGAACAGGCGACATACCTGGAAAAGCATAACAAATTACTGGAAGTCCAGCGCCTGCGCCAGCGCACGAACTTTGACCTGGAAATGCTGCGCGAGATTGGGTATTGCTCGGGTATTGAAAACTATTCGCGCCATCTCGACCAGCGCCCGGCAGGTTCAGCCCCCTGGACTTTGATGGATTTCCTTCCAGCCGATTACCTGTTGATCATCGACGAATCGCACATGACCATCCCTCAGGTCAGGGGAATGTTCAACGGAGACCGTTCCAGAAAAGGAACCCTGGTGGAATATGGGTTCCGTTTGCCCTCCGCGCTGGACAATCGCCCGTTAACCTTCGATGAATTCGAAGAGCGCATGGGGTACACCATTTACACCTCTGCCACCCCAGGACCCTACGAGATGGGAAAGGTGAAGCACGTGATCGATCAGATCATCCGTCCGACCGGGCTGGTGGACCCGGAAGTGGAGGTGAGACCGGTGATGGGGCAGGTGGATGACCTGGTGCACGAGATCAAACTGCGCGTGGAGCAGGGGGAGCGGGCTTTGGTAACCACCTTGACCAAACGCATGGCGGAAGACCTTTCTTTGTACCTGGGCGAACTGGGAATGAAAGTGAACTATCTGCATTCGGAGGTGGAAACGTTGGAACGGGTGGGGATCTTGCGCGATTTGCGCATGGGCGTATTCGATGTGGTGGTGGGCATCAACCTGCTGCGCGAAGGGCTCGACCTGCCGGAAGTATCACTGGTTGCCATTCTGGATGCCGATAAGCAGGGTTTTTTACGCAGTGAAACCGCACTTGTTCAAACTATCGGGCGGGCAGCCCGCCACGTGCATGGCAAAGTGATCATGTACGCTGACAGCGTCACGGATGCCATGAAGGCGGCAATCGATGAAACCAACCGCCGGCGCGCCAAGCAGGAGAGGTACAACAAGGAACACAACATCCAGCCGGTCTCGATCATTAAGGAGATCTACGATATCACCGAACGGCTGTCAGACCAGATGGTCACCGACACCAGCGGCGGGTATGACGCGGAATCGGGGAACCTGGTGCACATACCCAAAGACGCGCTGCAGCAGTTAATCCAGGAAACAGAGCAGAAGATGCAGGCGGCGGCGAAGGAACTGGATTTTGAACGCGCGGCGGTGCTACGCGACCAGGTATATGAACTAAAACGCATCCTGGTAGAGGAATCGAATGTAGCCCCTTGGAAGAAAGCCATGCTGTTGGCTGGAGAAGATGAGGAGGAAAAGGATTAGAGCGTTTCGCGCGGCTCGAAGGCAGTAAACTGCGCTTGATAGGGCAGCCACTCGACCTTCACATCCGCAACAGAAGCGGAAGCGGGTCCTTGTTTGAGATCGAGCAGCATGGCTTCCAAAGCTTCTCTACGCCCTTCAGCCACCACCTCCACATCGCCGTCGAGGCGGTTGCGCACCCAACCGGTCACTTCGTGTGTCCAGGCGGATTGCATGGTGAAGAAACGAAAGCCAACACCCTGAACGCGCCCTGAGACAACGACGTGCATGCGTGCAACCTGCGAGGAATCCATGTGCGCTCACTCCTCCACATCAAACAAATCGAAGCCTTCGGAATCTTCGGTGAAATCGAGATTTTCGAGAGCCAAATCAAGCACATCCATGAGGTCTTCATCCACCGCTTCTTGCAGTTCCTGTTCCAACCGTTCGCGCACGCCCTTGCCACCGATTTTGGAGAGAGCCCAGTAGATGTGGTAGAGCAGTTCGTTATCCGCATCTTCTTCATCCAGAAGTTCAAAGAGGAACAGGTTGGCAGCCGATAACTCCAGTTCGCCGGCTGCGCGGATGGCTTCTATTTGGACGGAGGAATCGGGATGGTTGATGTGCTCGAGCACGGTCTTTTCCCAGCGCTCATCGAGGGAGCGCCCCATGGCGAAGAGCGCGCTGGCGGTCCACTGTGGATCATTGCGCTGCATGGCTTGGGCGATCAGCCCGGGGATGCTTTCGTTACAGGAATAGCCCAGTGATTCCAACGCTTTGCGCTGGATCTCTCCGGCTGGTTTGCGCTGAACGACCTCCAGCAGTTTACCCACCACCGGAGCGGCTTTTTCGCCGGGTATCTCTTCCAGTTCGCCCAATAAGATGAATTTGCCCAAGGCTGAAGCCGCCGACGCACGCACCAGCTCAGCCGGATCATTTTCAAGAAGATGCATGAAATCAGGGATGAAAGCGGGATCTTCACAATCCCAGAGCAGGTGAATAGCCTGGCTGCGCACGCGGGGTTCATCATCGCGCATGGCAAATTTTGCCAGGGCATCACAGGAAATGAGCGTGTCGGCTTCCATGAGGTCTTCCAGATCTTCGAGCAGGGAAAGCTTGCGCTTCAGTGGAACAGAAGACCAGATCTGCTCCAGCTTCAGCAAAGCGGAATCATCCAGGTCGGAAAAAGCGCGCAGGCGCTTGGGTGAAAAAGGTTGCTCCTCGCTCACCAGTTCGGTCAATATTTGCTCAAAAGGCGTATCTCGATTTTCTTCGGTCATCGCGGCAGCACGATTGGGTTCGTGAAATCTTGGATAAACACGAATACCATCACTATGATTAATATTGTAAACCCAATTAAATTGACCGCGCCTTCAAATTTTTCAGGAACGCGTTTGCCAGTGATCAATTCGGGCAGAAGGAACAGGATGCGCCCGCCATCCAGGGCGGGGATAGGCAGCAGGTTGCTGTAGCCTAAAGATACCGAAACCACTCCGAAGAACCATAGGATGTTCAGCACCCTCGATTTTTGATCCGCACCGCTGGCTTCTTCCTCTTCGCGCACCTGAGAGTAGATATCGTAGATGCCTTTGGGGCTGACCGGGCGCACATCCGCGATCTCTATTTCACCGCTTATGAGTTTCGAGGGAATTTTGAGCAGCAGCTCGCCCTGCTCCTTTGCCATGCGAAATGCAGACGAAAGGCTTTCGAAGAACCCGATCGGTTCGACCGGGTAGGCGAGGACGATGCCCAGCGGTCCCTGGTCAGCCGGATGCTCCGCGCGAGGCGTGGCGAGCAGGGTGAGCTGTTCACCAGCGCGTTCTACCACAACCGCAATCTGTTTGCCCAGGTTCTCAGAGACGGTGGCGGTGAGGAGGTCTATGGAATCAATCGTGACATCGTTGACCATAAGAATGCGGTCATCTACCATGAAACCCGCAATTTCGGCTGGCGTTCCGGGCTCCACCTGTTGGATGAGCACCTGATCGGTGATGGCTTTGCCGGTGTTGGAGAAGACAATGGTGAAAAGTACAATGCCGATCAGCAGATTCGTGAGCGCACCAGCCAGCAGCACACCCAGA
>Ga0116194_1000366_pt1 | contig 44634 bp, 32 predicted proteins | sample AD_SCU001_MetaG_FD_89887 | JGI IMG/M metagenome (GOLD analysis project Ga0116194, IMG submission 89887) | Active sludge microbial communities of municipal wastewater-treating anaerobic digesters from China - AD_SCU001_MetaG | ecosystem: Engineered > Bioreactor > Anaerobic > Digestate | place...
ACTGGTATCTTCGCTTTCTTCTGGAAAAGGCCCCTGGCCTAAAATCAAAAGAAGATTTCAGAAGCCTGATTTCACAAAATGTCGATCGGCAGCTGATAATGAACATGCAACAGAGTCACGTGAATGCAGGTATCACGCCCGCCTGATTTTTCAAGAGGCGTTTAAATTCGCGCTTACGTTGAAGGTGCTGTTCGGGTCCATGACTTGGGCACCACCGGCCAGCTTAACCACCATATCCGCTGGTTTACAGCCAAGCTTTGCCATCTCGGCCAGCAACAAAGGAATTCCGACGTCGGCAAAAGCTCCGGGCCGCTTTGTGGCAAGTTCTTTATTTATAGAGCTTTCGGGGAGCTGGACATGAATCAGACCCGCGATTGGATGCTTTTTTGAGAAAATGGCGACAGCAACGCACGAGCCCAGAGCGAGGGTTTTGATTACAGTTCCGGGTTCGCCAGACGCTGCAAGCTCTCCTATCCCAACATAAATGGTCATCTGTTATTCTTTCGGGTGCAGATTTTATGCTCTGTCGTCGGCAAAACACGCCAGCATCACTCAGATGCAAATGGAGATTCCGGTTGTTTGCCTGCCGTTACACTTTTTTCTAAGCAATAACCATGCCTGAGGACCCAAGTATTTTTTCTCTCTAATCATGAGTCTTATTCAGTGGGGTTACTTTTGTCAATTAACTCTATATCCGCGATTTGCAGGCGCCAGAGTTTTTGTAACCGGACTGCCGAAAAAAAACGTGCAAAAAAAACACGTCAGGGTACCCTGACGTGTTTTTTTTGGCTGTATGCTGTCAGTAGAGTGTATAAATCTCAGTCCAGAACATATGATAGTCATAGTCATTGTTGAGACCACGACCGGCAGAGATTTTGTTGACTGTGGTGGTTTTGCGCCGAGCATCGCCGAGCAGATCGAAGCTGGTGTAGCCAACTCTGATTCTGGTATTGTCAGTCAGCTGATAGCGATATTCGAAGGTGACGACGGTGGCTTCGGGGTCAGCGATACCAAGGCTGTTGTATGAATCGTATGCGGTGTTCGATTTGTCAGCCGGTACTGCTGCGGCGTTGCTGACGTAACCCTGACCATTCAGGTGGCGAGTCATATCGTTGTCGACCTTGTCTTTCATTTCGCCAAGGAAGTCGCCAGCCAGTCTGAAATAGTGCTTGGTGTTGTTCGGGCGGTATTCGGTCTGCAGCTTGAGGTTATACATGTTAACCAGGCCGCTGTCGAAATAGTTGTTGCCGCGGGCGATATCTTCATACGGGGTTTCAGCTGCATCCATATATCTCATATCGTTATTGATAGAGATGGCGCCAACCGATTCGTCATCGGCGAAAGTGCCGGCGATCTTGGCAGCCCAGTGCTTTTTGCTGTCCCATTTAACGGCGCCATGACCCATCCAGCCGTTCATTTCGGGGTTGATCCAGGGGCCATTGACGTCAGCAGGGGCATTGAACAGATCGGCTTCGTAATGGGTGTATACAAAGCCCAGATCGTAGCTAAAGTGACCGCAGCTGCCGAGGGGGCCTTTTGAACCGAATTCAACGTCCCAGCGCTTGTCGCTGGTCTGCTGGCCGGCAGCAGTATTGCCAAGAGCAACCGGTCCTGCCAGGAAAGCTGCGACCGGAGCGTTAAAGAGGGTGGTTAATCTGCCCTGACCTATGAGGTTGGGTTCGTCCTGGCCATACAGACCAAGATAGAGATTGTGTTTGCGATAGTCGGTGTTCAGGTCGAGGTTCCAGACGCCGCGGAAATCAACGGCGGCGTCATCTTTGTAGCTGCCCTGGTGGCGGTCGAAAATGGTCTGCAGGGTCATGTTCACGCTGCCAATTTTTTTGCTGTAGCGGATGACGTCGATATAGTTGTTGAGCAGCAGAGCGTGGTTGTGGGCATAGAGGTTGCGGCCGAAGACGAAGTCGCCACCGAAGCGGAACATGTCTTTGACTTCGAGGTATGCCTGATAAACGGTGTTGTCACTGGTTTTGTTGCCACCAATGGTACCAGCACCGAAAGCACTGTTGAAAGGAGACTTGCCTGCATTTACGCCGGTAGTGTGGTAATCGAGCATTGCCCAGTAGACGAAAGCCGAGATGTTTTCGTCGATGTTGGCGTTGAAAGTTATGCCGATCATACTTTCGGTAAGGCTGTTGTCTGAATTGCCGGCTCTCAGGTTGTTAGCAGTTCCTGGGGCAAAGAAATTGTTGGTAGCCCAGTCATGCTTGTGGATGATGTTGGTGTGGCGAACCAGCATATCGCCGCCGAGTTTGACCTTTTCCAGGCCGCCTTTGGCGATGTAGTCCTTGACGCCTTCGACGTCTTTTTTGAGGAAAGATACGTCTTCTTTGACTACCTGCATGTCGTCTTCGAGAGAAGTGACCTTGACGCCGAGAAGGGCGAGTTCATCAGCAAATTCTACGGTCAGTTTTTCGAGGGTCTGCAGGTCGGTTTTGGTAACCAGATTGGTGCCAACGCCCGATTCGAACATCTGTTCAACATGGGCGAGCATCTTGGCGGTGACCATGGCGAGATCGAATCTGGTCAGCCCTTTGTTTCCCTTGAATTTACCATCGGGAAAGCCCTGGACAATGCCTTTGTCAGACAGTTTGTTGATGGCGTCAAAGGCCCAGTGCGAAGCGGGCACGTCAGAGAATGGTGCTGCCATGACTGTTGCCGAAGAGAGCAGCAGAGCGGCCAGAACGAATAGAGTGAAGCGTTTCATTTTTCCTCCAGAAACCCGTTAAACTTGAATATCGGTTTCTGAACCTCGTCGCCTGGGCCCGTAGACTGAAACGTCGTGAGAAGTTTCCATGTTTCCTTCTGCTACGCTGCAACCTCAGGAACCGCATTCTGACTCTGAACAGAAAACCTGCGGGCAGAATCCCACATAGGAGGAATAATCTATTGTGGACAACAGCAGTTGTCAAGGTCAAATTTTTTATGGCATGAATGGTGTACAGTGGGTAATCGAGATCCTCGGCGTTGAAAAGTCCGAACTCAGGCTGTGTACAAAACCCTTGCCGAAAGGTAAGAAAAATAGTTACACTGTTAATATAGATAGTACGTAAAAAAACATGGATTTGGGTTGGAGCAGCGTAAAATGAAATTTTCTGGTTATGGTCTGTCTGGTTCTTTCGGCAGTCAAAAGGGTAAAAAGGGGCGAAAATCAAGAATCATTTTTCTTGAAGGTGCCGCCACAATCGATGACGCCGCGGTTCTGGCGGAATTTATGCTCCAGGCTGTTTCCGACGCAAAATCTCTGATAATCGACCTGAACAAAGTTAAAAGCGTCGACGTGTCTTTTTTTCAGATACTTCTCGCCATGGCAAAAACCTGTTCTCTCAGCGACATAGAGACTTCAGTTATTGCATTGCCCGACGAACACATCGTAGCCCGAACAGCTATCAATGCAGGTTTTTCTGCCCCAGTTGACGGGTTCTGGTTTGGTATGGCCTGTATCTCAAACACCGGAGCTGATTCATGACCAAACGAATTCTCATCGCCGATGACTCAGGCAGTATCAGAGAAATGCTGGCCTTTGTTTTGACTCAGGCCGGTTACGAGGTTTTATCAGCCCAGGATGGCCAGGAGGCTCTCGATAAGGCTCCGTCATTCGGCCCTCATCTCATAATCACCGACCTGAACATGCCAAACCTGAATGGTATCGAACTGGTAAAGAACCTCAGAGGAATGACGAATTTTAGATTCACTCCGATTCTGGTTCTCACCACCGAAGGGCAGGACGAGAAAAAACAGGCAGGAAAAGCTGCTGGCGCGACCGGTTGGCTGGTTAAGCCTTTTAAACCCGAAAAGCTTCTCGCAGTCGTTGGAAAAGTGCTGCCAAATTAGCAGTTTTACTTGGTCATTTCTTATGTTAAAGCATTTCTGAATGGGGAAGCAGATTATGGAAAACCCGACTGGCTTGTTTCGCGAAGAGGCGGTTGAACTGCTGACAGCCTTGGAGGGCTACCTTCTTGATCTCGAAAAGAACCCTGGCAATCGCGAACTGATCAATGATGTTTTTAGAGCCCTTCACACGCTCAAGGGTTCAGGGGCAATGTTTGGCTTCAATGACCTTGCTGGTTTTGTGCATCACATCGAAAATGTTTTCGATCTGGTCAGAAAAGAAGAGCTGTATCTTGACCGGTCATTGCTGAACCTGACGCTCGAAGCCCGTGATCTGATGAAATTTCTCATCGATCCCGCAGCTGAAGTGTCACCATCATCACGCCGCCGCATGGCTGAACTGACAGAAACTTTTTCCAGACTGCTGCCGCAGAAATTGACTGCAGGCGATCAGCCAAAGAACATTTCGGAAAACCAGCCCGTATTTCACGCTGCAGAGAAGATTTCTGGTTCAAAAATTCTGTATGGCATCAGCTTTGCACCACATCCTGAATTTTTTACCAGTGGTAATAACCCGTTGAACATTATTGCTGAGCTTAAATCTCTGGGTGATCTCAAGGTAATGGTTAATTCTTGTCTGGTGCCAGATCTCGCATCTCTGTCGCCGGAAAAATGTTATTTAGACTGGCGTTTTGAGCTCACAAGCGAAAATGATATCAATGCGGTAAAAGATGTTTTTATGTTCGTCGAAGATATCGCCGATCTTAAAATCGAGATTCTCAAAGAGCTACAGGTTGCCGCTGCAAATGAAAGCGCGGCAACAGATGAAAGAGCTGAGATCTCTGATGTTCCTTGTGCGGCCCAGGCTGAAGAGGTTTTTAAACCGTCTTTTTCTGCTGATGCTGTTACAGACTCGACGATTCTGGCCGGCATCAAGGTCGATGCCGGCAAACTCGAAAAGCTGATCGGTCTGCTCGGTGAACTGGTGACGCTTCAGTCCAGGCTCAGTCAGGCCGCAGAAAATCGTGGCGACAGCGAGTTGATAGCCATTTCCCAGGAACTGGATGCTCTGACCGGCGAGCTGCGCGACAATGCTCTCAAGCTGAGTATGCTGCCGATCGAGTCGATCTTTGCCCGCCTCGAACGCTTTGGTGAAACCGAGTCTGCTGCGCTGAAACGCCAGGTCAGATTCAAGTTCGCCGGTGGTGATACCGAGCTTGACAAGGGTGTCTTGAGTCGCCTGTTCGAGCCGCTGACATTTCTGATCAGGTTCTGTATCCACAACAGCCACGAGGATCCAGCCAGCCGCATTCAAAAACAAAAGGATCCCCGCTGTCTGATCTCCGTCTCTGCATGGCATTCATCAGGCAATGTCTGTGTCTCGGTCGAAGATGACGGCTGTCTGTCTCAGCTGTCAGAAGAACAGGGCGCGGTTCTTGAAAGATCACAGCGGATTGTTGAAGAATTGCGAGGCAGTCTTGAGGCACGGCTCAGCCCGGGGCGACATTCGGCATTTGTCATAAAACTGCCTTTGAATCTGGCCATTATTGAGGGTTTGATGATTAGCCTTGCCGACCGGCTTTTTGTTTTTCCGCTGTCGCTGGTCGAAGAATGTATCGAGTTGACGCTTGCTGACCAGGCAAGGCATTACAACAAAAATGTCGTTATGGTCAGAGGCCAGATCGTTCCGTATATTTCTCTGCGCGAAAAGTTTGCGGTTGTTGGCGCGCTGCCGGAGGTTCAGCAAGTAGTTATCATCAATCAGAATGGTCGCCGGGTTGGTTTCGTGGTTGATCAGGTTGTTGGCGAATACCAGACGGTCATAAAAAGCTGGGGCAAATTCTGCAGCCATACCCCCGGCATAACCGGCGCAACGATTCTTGGCGATGGCAATATCGCTCTGATTGTCGATCTTCCCGTTCTTATCGAAGAAGAAAAGAACGACTCCGTTTCAGAAGGGCATAGTTAAGTCATGGCATTCAGTTTCTTTTTTCGTGACGTTCCTGCTCTCGAAACCGCCGCTCAGGCGATGATCGAACAGACTCAGGGGCAGAGCCGGATTCGCGTCTGGGTCGCCGGTTGCGCCATGGGCCAGGAAGTGTACACCCTGGCCATTCTTCTCGCCGAAAGAATGCACTATTTTGCCTTCCAGAATCTGGTTATTTATGCCTCTGATATAGAGAAAGATTTTGGCGATATCGTTAACCGTGGCGAATATGAATGGGGTGATATCGAGCGAATTCCTGATAATCTGCGTGACAAATATTTTGCCGAAACCGGAAAAGCAGGGGTATTTGCCATAAACAGCATTTTACGCAGCCGTGTGACCTTTGTGCACCACGACCTGCTGACTCTGACACCTGTCTGCGAAGAGGTCAGCCTGATCGTCTGCAAGAACGTTCTGTTGCATTTTCAGCCCGAAGAGCGCATCGAAGTTTTTCGTATGTTCCACAAAACCCTCTCGCGCAACGGCATTCTAGCGAACGAAAACACCCAAAAACTGCCAGAAGAGGTTAAGGGCCTGTTTCAACAGGTTTCGAACGATTCACAGGTTTATCGCAAAGTCGAGGGGGGCAGATGAAAGTTTTTCAGCTCAAGCAGAACCCCGAAAAATACAGCTGCCGATCCTATCTGATTCTCGGCACCTGGAGCACCCTCGATGACGTTAATACGGTTATCGACCCTGGTATCGACGGGTCGATCATCGATCAGATCGAAAAGATTTATACGGGGGTCGGTAAAAATCCCGTCGATCTCATTGTGCTGACGCATAATCACTTTGATCATGCTGGAGGTGTCGCAGATTTAAAAAAACGCTACAACGCAAAGGTAATGGCCTTTTCACCAGGGGAAAACGTGGATGCTCTTTTTAAAGATGGTGATCAGTTGCGCTTTGGCGACCGGCAGTTTGAGGTAATTCACCTTCCGGCTCACTCGAACGATTCTGTGTGTTTCTACTGTCACCATGATCGGGTGATTTTTACGGGTGATAATACTCTCAGGGTAAGGAATTCCGAGGGTTCATACAAACAGTTTTATCTTGATTTTCTGCGGCAAATGGCTGACTGCAGAGTGAGAACCGCCTATGGCGGTCACGATCTGCCAGTAGAGGAGGGGTTAGGCGAAGTAATCGAAGAAAGTATCGGTCATGTCGGCAGGGCATTGGGCCTTGCGCAGGGGTTTGATCAGTACAGGTTGTAATTCTACTGAGAACGGAGAGATTCTATGCTTGAAAATGTGACGTTGGCGAAAAAACTCATGGGGGGCTTCATTGCGGTTGCTTTGATCACTCTGCTGGTGGGCTATCAGGGCTACAGCGGCCTTGGCGATTTGGCAGAACACATTGTCGATATCGGCGAAATCAGGCTGCCTTCGATAGAACAGCTGTTGATTGTCGAAAAGGATATCGAAGCGGTTCGTGTTGCGCAGCGGACGTTGCTGAATCCGGACTTGAACGACGAAGATTATAAACGGCAGTTTACCAATATTGCTGCTGCCCGCGATAGATACATGGCGGCCCTGGCAATTTATGAACCTCTGCCTCAGACAAAAGAAGAAGCCGAAGAATACAAAAAATTCACAGCGGCTCTTGATGAATGGCGTAAAACCAATGGTGGGTTTCTTGATGAGATTAAAAAGCTCGAGGCCACCGGTATTCGTAACCCGGTTCTTCTCGAACGCGATATCAACCGCTTCAAGGGCGACCACTACAATCTGGAAGTTCAGGTTAACGAACTGATCGATGGCGGCAATGTTTTTTCTGGCGGCGACGATCACACTGTCTGTAACTTCGGCAAATGGCTGGCGGGTTTCAAGAATTCCAACCCAGAAGTTAATGCCATTCTTGCTGAAATACGGGCTCCGCATCAGAAGTTTCACGCTTCGGTCAAACGGATTCGCGATCTGGCGAGGGCAGGAGACGTCGAAGGGGCAAAAAGATATTATCTCGCAGAAATGAAGCCATCTGCAGCCCAGACTTTTCAATATTTTGACCAGCTTCTCAAAATTGGTGCCGAGGCAAAGGCAGTATATGACCGGATCAATGCGATTGCCATGGTCGAAGCGATCGAGATTCAGCGCACTGCGCTCGCACATCTGCAAAAGGTAATCGAAATCAATGGAAAGCTTGCTAAGGAAAGCGTAATCGAGTCTAAAGCCGCTGCTGCTGATGGGCAGAGATCCGCTGCTGTTGAAATGCTTGTCGGCTTTTTTCTTGCCCTTTTTGCTGGCCTGTTTCTTGGTCGCAATATTGCCGGTATTCTTGAAGCACTCAAGGCCGAAATGCAGATGCTTATCGAAGCTGCGGTCAATGGCAAGCTTTCGACCCGTGGTCGTGCCGAACAGATCAACTTCGAGTTCAGGCCTCTGGTTGAGGGTGTTAACAAGCTTCTAGATGCGGTAATCGGGCCGTTGAACGTTTCGGCAGAATACATCGACCGTATTTCCAAGGGTGACCTGCCGAAGAAGATCACCGATACCTATCAAGGCGATTTCAATGAAATCAAGATTAATCTGAACAACTGTATCGACAACATCAACGCGCTGGTAACCGATGCGAACCTTCTCGCCAAAGCTGCGGTCGAGGGTAAACTCGCCACTCGCGCCGATGCAGGCAAACATCAGGGCGATTTCCGCGCTATCGTTGACGGTGTTAACAAGACTCTCGATGCGGTAATTGGGCCGTTGAACGTCTCTGCCGAATATGTTGACCGCATCTCCAAGGGTGATATTCCGAAGAAAATCACTGACAACTATAACGGTGACTTCAACGAAATCAAGATTAACCTCAACAATTGTATCGATAACCTGAACGGCCTCATCGATGAAATGAACCGCATGTCAAGCGAGCACGACAAGGGCGATATCGACGTTAAGATCGATATCAGCAGATTTGCCGGTGCCTACCAGGCAATGGCGAAGGGTGTCAACGACATGGTTTTCGGCCATATCGCGGTCAAGAAAAAAGCCATGGCCTGCGTTAAAGAATTCGGCGAAGGCAACATGGATGCGGCGCTTGAACAGTTCCCGGGCAAGAAGCGTTTCATCAACGATACTATCGAACAGGTTCGCGCCAACATCAAGTCACTGGTCGCCGATGCCAACATGCTTGCCAGAGCCGCGGTTGAAGGTAAACTTGCGACCCGCGCTGATGCAACTAAACACAAGGGCGATTTCCGCGCCATTGTTGACGGGGTCAACAAGACTCTCGATGCGGTAATCGGGCCTTTGAACGTCTCTGCCGAGTATGTTGACCGCATCTCAAAAGGCGATATTCCGAAGAAAATCACTGACAACTACAATGGTGATTTCAACGAAATCAAGATCAACCTCAACAACTGTATCGACAACCTTAATGGCCTGATCGATGAAATGAACAAAATGTCGAGCGAACACGACAAGGGCGATATCGATGTCAAGATCGACATCAGCAAATTTGCCGGAGCCTACCAGGCTATGGCGAAGGGTGTCAACGACATGGTCTTCGGCCATATCGCGGTCAAGAAAAAAGCCATGGCCTGTGTTAAAGAATTCGGCGAAGGTAACATGGATGCCGCGCTCGAACAGTTCCCGGGCAAAAAGCGTTTCATCAACGATACTATCGAACAGGTTCGCGCCAACATCAAGTCACTGGTCGCCGATGCCAACATGCTTGCCAGAGCCGCGGTTGAAGGTAAACTTGCGACCCGCGCTGATGCCGGCAAGCATAAAGGTGACTTCCGCGCTATCGTTGAAGGTGTTAACAAGACTCTCGATGCGGTCATCAACCCGCTCAAAGTTGCTGCCGACTACGTCGACAAGATTTCCCGCGGCGAAATTCCGCCCGAAATCACCGACAATTATAATGGCGACTTCAACGACATCAAGAACAACCTGAATGCCTGTGTGAAGAATCTGACCAATGTCGCTCTCGAAATCAAGACCGCTTCTGACAACGTTGCCAATGGTAGTAATGAACTTTCAGCCAGCGCCGAACAGCTTTCTAGCGGTGCCAACGATCAGGCCAGTGCTGCAGAAGAAGTCTCTTCTTCAATGGAAGAAATGAGCTCCAATATTCAGCAGAACGCTGATAATGCGGCACAGACTGAAAGAATCGCCAAGAAGGCGGCAGAAGATGCCAGAGCCGGTGGTAAGGCCGTTGCCGAAACTGTGGCTGCCATGAACGAGATTGCGTCGAAGATTGCGATTATCGAAGAAATCGCAAGACAGACCAACCTTCTCGCCCTGAACGCCGCAATCGAAGCTGCCCGCGCTGGTGAACACGGCAAAGGCTTCGCGGTTGTTGCCTCTGAAGTTCGCAAGCTGGCAGAACGCAGCCAGTTGGCTGCCGGCGAAATTCGCAACCTGTCGGCATCGAGCGTACAGATTGCCGGTAAAGCCGGCGAAATGCTGGCCCAGATCGTTCCTGATATTCAGAAAACCGCTGAACTCATTCAGGAAATCAGCATCGCCTGCCGCGAGCAGAATACCGGTGCTGACCAGATCAACAAGGCAATTCAGCAGCTCGACTCGATCATTCAGCAGAATGCCGGAGCTTCTGAAGAGCTGGCTTCAACGGCCGAAGAAATGTCTTCGCAGTCAGAACAGATGCGCTCGGTCATCGCCTTCTTCAAGATTCAGGGCGCAGCCAATCTGCACGGTGTCAGGGCTGACCGCAAGCCCACTCATCGCCCGGCACCGGTTGATCACGCCAAACAGACCAAACCCGAAAATATTTCGAAACAGCAGCTCGCCAAGGGCGTCAGCAGCGCTTCGAAAAAGGGTGTAAACCTGAATCTGGGTGACGATATCGACAAGCACGATTCAGATTTCGAAAAATACTGATTGATGGCTGCTGGTGAGCGCAACAGGCGCTCACCAGCTCACTGCTCAGGAGGAAAAAATGTCCAGCGAAAACAAAGGTGTGGGTACGACGGTTCAGTACCTTGCTTTCAAACTCGGAAGTGAAGTTTATGCGGTTGATGTCGCCAAGGTCAGAGAGATTCTCGACTATCCGCCGATTACCAAGGTTCCGCGCACTCCAGACTTCATGCGCGGGGTCATTAATTTGCGCGGCAGCGTTGTTCCGGTTGTCGACATGCGTCTTAAATTCGGTATGAGCATGACCGAAAAGTCGGTAAATACCTGTATTGTCGTAGTTGAAGCGCTTGTCGAGAATGAACTGACGACCATCGGGGCTCTGGCCGACTCGGTTCAGGAGGTCGTCGAGCTTGACCCGTCAAGTATTGAACCCCCCCCGAAAATTGGTTCACGCCTGAAAGTTGAGTTTCTCAAGGGTATGGGTAAAATCGGCGAGAATTTTCTGATGATTCTCGATATCGACAAAGTCTTTTCATCAAGCGAGATGATGATGGTCAAAGAAGCGGCTACGGTCGGCAAAGACCTGGTGGAGCCCGACAGATACCAGGACTGACACATGGAAAGTTTCGCGAAAAAGCCACCTGCATCTGATGGCCTGGTTAAGATGACCGAGGCTGATTTTCGTCAACTGAGCCGGTTCGTGCAGGAAACCTGGGGCATCAAGCTTCCGCTCAACAAGAAGCTGATGCTCGAAGGTCGCCTGCGCCGCCGGCTGGCGCAGTTGCACATGGCCGACTACCGCGAATACTGCGAATATCTCTTCAGCCCGGAAGGGCATGACCGTGAAGCTCGTGAAATGATCGATCTGGTTTCGACCAACAAAACCGATTTTTTCAGAGAAGCGGAGCACTTCTCATATCTTGTTGAACAGGCCCTTCCGGAATTACGGGGCTCTTACTCTGTCGGGGATTACGGAACTCCTTTGAAAGTATGGAGTGCCGGTTGTTCAAGCGGCGAAGAACCTTATACCATGGCGATGGTGCTCAGCGAATATGCTGAGCACCAGCCTGGTTTCAGGTTTTCGATCTATGCCAGCGATATCTCGCAGCGAGTCCTTCAGACTGCGATCATGGCGATTTACAATGAGGCTAAAATTGCGCCCGTTCCGCTCGAAATGCGGCGAAAATACCTGATGCGCAGCAAGGACAGTTCGAAACAGCAGGTTCGCTTTGTGTCGCAGATCCGCAACCTGATAACTTTTGACCGCATCAATCTGATGAATATCGATGAACAGGTTGACGAGGTTTTTCATGTTATTTTCTGCAGAAATGTAATTATTTACTTTGACAGGGCTACCCAGGAAGTCCTTTTGAATAAGTTTGCCCATAAACTATGCCCGGGCGGCTATCTGTTTCTTGGCCATTCAGAAGCTCTTGCCGGCATGCAGGTGCCATTCCGGAGCGTTGCTCCGATGGTTTACCGCAAGATCTAGAAACGAGGCATAATGATGAGTAATGCAGGTCAGCCTGTCAGGGTTCTTATTGTCGACGATTCAGCTGTGGTAAGACAGGTTCTGAAAGATCTTCTTTCTGAAGACCCTGGAATCTCGGTGATGGGGGTGGCCGCCAACCCGTTTATTGCAGCCGAGAAAATAGCTGAAGAAGTGCCGGATGTAATTATCCTGGATATCGAAATGCCGCGCATGGATGGCCTGACCTTTCTGCAGAAACTGATGACCCAGCACCCGGTGCCGGTGGTTATCTGCAGCAGTCTTGTTTCTGATGGGTGTGAAACCTCGATGCGTGCTCTTGAACTGGGTGCGGTAGACATTGTTTCGAAGCCCCAGCTGGGGACCAGGCAGTTTCTTGAAGAATCACGAGTTCGTATCTGTGATGTGGTTAAAGCTGCTGCCGGCGCGAAACTGCACAAGCCCATCGATCCGGAGCGGCTGAAAAAGAACTCTGCCGACGTGATTCTTAAGCGCGCGAACCTTGCGACAGTTAAAACCACCGAAAAAGTTGTGGTGGTTGGCGCTTCAACCGGTGGCACTGAGGCATTGCGCGTCTTTTTGTCAGACCTGCCGATCGATTGCCCGGCCGTGGTCATTGTTCAGCACATGCCCGAAAAGTTTACCGCCTCGTTTGCCCGCCGCCTTAATGAATTGTGCCAGGTTTCGGTTAAAGAAGCCGAAAATGGTGACAGTCTGTTGCGCGGCCAGGCTCTGATAGCTCCGGGTAACAAGCATCTTCTTGTTAAATCGAGCGGGGCAAGATTTTTTGTCGAAGTGAGGGATGGCCCGCTCGTTTCTCGCCATCGACCTTCTGTAGACGTTCTTTTTCGTTCATCAGCCCGCTACCTAGGCAAAAACGCCGTTGGCGTTATCATGACCGGCATGGGCGATGACGGAGCGAAGGGTTTGCTAGAAATGAAAGAGGCGGGGGCGGCGACCATAGCCCAGGATGAGAAAACCTCCGTTGTGTTTGGTATGCCCTGCGAAGCAATTAAACTCGGTGCTGCTGATCTGGTTCTGCCTCTTGACCGCATCGCCAGAGAGGTTCTGCATATATGTCAAAACTGACGCTGCCAAAAATTCATGTCAATATCGGACAGTTGCATGCCTGCCGGGAACCGTCAATTCTCAATACGCTGCTTGGCTCATGTGTTTCTGCCTGTCTGTTCGACCCGGATGCGAGAGTGGCCGGCATGAATCATATTCTGCTTGTCCATAAGGCTGACATGGAACATTTCGATGCCAGTACCCGTTACGGCATTCATGCCATGGAAGTTCTGATAAATGAAATGATAAAACTCGGGGCCAGACGTTCAAGGTTGCATGCCAAGGCTTTTGGCGGTGGCAATGTTCTGGCTATGGGCAGCCCCGATAGTATTACTCCCGGCCAGCGCAATGTTGAATTTCTCATCAATTTCCTGCAGATGGAAAAAATACCATTGCTTGCCTACGATTTTGGTGGTCCCTGGACCAGGGTAATCAATTTTCATACTGACACATACGATGTTTTTGTTAAAAAGACCCAGAAGAAACTCAGAGATGTTACAATTGAGGAAGAAGGTCTATTCAGGCAGGAAGTATCTCAGGGTGTCGATCACGAAGAGGGCGGCGAAATTACACTATTCGACGACTGAACGGGGGAAATATGGCCAACGATCTGAAGAGCGTTTTTCGTGAGTCTGCCGGAGAATTTCTTCTCGAACTTGAGCAGGCGCTGCTGCATCTGAATAAGAACCCCGATGATATGACCGAGATTGCCAGAATGTTCCGGGTAATGCATACTATCAAAGGTTCTGCCGCAATGGTTGACCTGAATGATGTGGCGCATTTCGCCCACACTCTTGAGAGTGAATGCGATTATCTGCGGCAGGGGCAGGCGAAGGTCACCCCCGAAATAATTCACCTGGCGCTGTGTGCGCATGATTGCCTTTCATCTCTGATCGAATCGCATTATGGTGGTGAGGTCGTCGACCCCGAACAGGTTGAAAACATTCTGCAGAACTTCGCCACTGCCCGCAAGCAGGCAACGGTAAAGTCCTCCTCTGATGCATATGGCTATGAAAAAACCCTGAAGTTGATAAAGGCTACGATTAAAGACCTGACAGGGCATTCTGGCAGTGACCCCGAAAAAGTGATTGCTGCCGCCGGTCAGAAGATGACTCAGCTCTACTACCTCCTGACCATTCAGAACAAGGAAAGCGCCGCTGAATTCATATCTAAACTCGAAACGGTTTTTCGCAACGCCAGGATCGCGCAAAGCGCTTTGCCAGAAGAATTGATTGATCTAGCCGTAGAGATGATGCGCGAAGTCGAAGAAATGTATGACGATTCAGGCGAATTAAGCGAAGCGGATTTTGACCCCGACAAAATACTGCAGTCGATGGAGCGCCCGATGCGTCTGAATAACCGCCTGAATGAAATTACGGATAAGATGCGGCTGAGGAATGCAGCCTTGCCCTCGTTGCCAGCGTCATATAGAATCAAAATATTCGCCGAAGAGAGAGGTCCGGGGTCTATGAATGGCTCTGTGAGATTTGAAAAGGTTTTCAATCGAATTGGTGTGGTAATGCCGATAAAACAAAAAAATTCTGAATCAGAGACTCCCCGGTGACTGGCCGGGTAAACGAAAAACGAGAACGACAGCATGAAAAAAATCAGTATTGACACTCTTTTGCGCACCGGCCTGCCTGTAGAAGAGATTAAAGAGCTGCTGCTTCTTGTCGGCGGCGAAAATGTCAGGGTTGAAATACTTCCCGATAACGAAGAATCTGTAGACCCGGTTTCTGAAAGCGAAAGTGTCGAGCCAATCGGCGAGATACTTGTTAAGCGAGGCGATCTTACCCCTGAGGCACTCGATAAGGGGCTGAAAAAGCATAAGCCAATCGGTCAGGAACTGGTTGAAGAAGGTCTGGTTTCGCCTGATAAAGTCGTAGCGGCACTGGCAGAACAGAATCGTCAGAAAGAGGCGCTGGCGCGCAAGGTTAAAGTCGAAAAGATATCGACGATCAGAGTCGCCTCTGATAAGCTTGACCGGCTTTTTAACCTGATAGGTGAACTGGTGACGGTCCAGGAGCGTCTTTCACAGGTTTCCGGGGTTATCAGGAAAGCCCAGCCTCAAGAACTTGAACAGGTTCTTCAGGAGTTCGACCTCGAAGGGATATCTGAAGAGGTCAGCCTGCTGACAAACAGCCTGCGCGATAATGCCCTGAGCGTGCGCATGCTGCCGATAGAATCGACTTTTACCAAATTCCGCCGTCTGGTGCACGATCTTTCGACAGACCTGCACAAAGAAATCGAACTGACCATGAGCGGCACAGACACCGAGATAGACAAGACGGTCATCGATAAACTCGATGAACCTCTGATGCACATGATTCGCAATTGTGCCGATCACGGAATCGAGCGACCCGAAGTGCGTGAGGCTGCCGGTAAACCACGAAAGGGCACTATTCATCTTTCTGCCGAACATTCTTCCGGCAACGTGGTGATTCATGTTCGCGATGACGGCGCCGGTCTTAACAGAGAAAAAATTCTCAAAAGGGCCATTGAGCGCGAGGTAATATCACCGACTGCTCAGCTGAGCGATCGTGAGGTTTTCTCGTTGATTTTCATGCCGGGTTTTTCGACGGCCGCCGAAGTTACAAATGTTTCTGGCCGCGGTGTCGGCATGGATGTGGTGAAGAAAACCATCGAAGAGTTGCGCGGCTCGATTGAAGTGTTTTCTACCCCCGGCAACGGCACACAGATCGATGTCATTCTGCCGCTGACGCTTGCCATCATAGATGGTTTGCTGGTTTCTATCGATAACCGCTCATTCGTTTTACCGCTCAGCGTCGTTGAAGAATGCTTTGAGCTACGCCGCGAAGCGACTCAGAAAAGCACGACCGGCGGCAATCTTGCAAATGTCCGCGGTAGCCTTGTTCCTTATATCAGGTTACGCGAACTTTTTAAAATCGACGGGGCGGCACCGGTTATCGAGCAGATCGTTATTTCGCACGTAAAGGGGCAGCGTATTGGCTTTGTGGTTGACACTGTCATCGGTGAACACAAGACCGTTATCAAATCCCTTGGAAAAATTTACCATGAAGTTCCAGAATTTTCTGGTGCGTCGATTCTCGGAGATGGCTCGATTGCGATAATTCTCGATGCGGCCCGCCTTCTGCAGACCAGCCTGAACCTCACGGCAGAACAGCAGGGCTAGAGCTCTTCGGCGGTTATAAACAGTAATCTTCTCTATAAAATGCCTGTTGCTGCAATTCAAATAATTCGACCTGTTTTTTTTGTTGCAAAATCCAACCTTATTGAGACAGAATGTTAACGTTCATCGATCGAGGAAATTGAAGCAGGTAAAACGAATGCAGCACCCCTTTCAACTCAGGGATCACGGTGGCAACGTCATAGAGATGATTGTTATCGAAGAGATCCGTTCTGACCACAAGGTCGCCGAAGCCTTGCGGATTCTTGTTAAAAAGTTTGATTACGTTATTCTCTCGCTTTCAGAATCGGCGTCGCTGCATCCGTCGTTTTCTCAGACGATGGCCGATCTTGCCGCAACCGGCAAATTGCTCGTGGTAGCCCGTGAAGACAATCAGGTTGCCATCGAAATGCACGAAGTAAAACGCTTTAAAGAAGTGCATGAGGCTGAGCACCGTGTCGAAGGTGAGCGCCACGTCCAGAGAATTCTTGAGCAGCTCAAGAAAATGTCGCCGCTGCAATCGTCTGCCCACAAGCTGATGCAGATGCTGCGCAACCCCGATGTAAAATTCGAAGAGATCGAAGAAGTTACCCGCAATGATCCAAAACTGACGATGCGCATGCTGAAAATTTCGAACAGCGCCTTTTTTATGCGCCGTATGCCCTTTGACAGCCTCAAGTCAGTGGTGGCATTTCTCGGAATTGAAGGCATCAGGCAGATCATCCTGCAGGAAACCTTCGAAGGCTTTGCCAAATTTTTTGCCAACCAGCGCGACAAACTGGCCCACATGCGCCGTTGCTCGCATCTGACCGCGTATATCGGCAAACTGCTGGGCGGTGACCAGGTTCTGGTTGGCAAAATGCTGTCGGCAGGCCTGCTGCATGATCTCGGCGCTCTGATGCTCTGCTACTATGACAGCGACGAATATGCCCGTGTCAACCGCATGGTGCGCAACGACAAAAAAACTATCACTGAGGCCGAAATCGAGGTGTTTGGTATCGATCATCAGGAACTCGGCCAGATTCTTGTACCCAAAATGGGGATGCCGGAATTTCTTGGCCCGATCATGGCAAAGCACCATAACCGTTCTATCCCGTCGGGTGATCTGGTTCTACCGGCTCTCATGGTTGCGAATGGCTACCTGAATCAGCACATCGAGAAATTGTCGTCTTTTACACCATATGAGCAGTTTTTACCGGCCCTTGCCGAAGAAAGGCGCAACAAAAAGACCAGTGCGGCTATCGGCAAAAAGTCCGGCGATTCGAAAATGGCTGACATAACCGCCACAAAAGAAGAAGAGGGCGACGTTTTTGCCGTTCCCCATGTTTTTGAAGTTCTCAAGAAGGAACTCGATAAATATATTCTCAGCGGTTCAGAGGCACACGGCAACTGATTGAAGCCGATGGCAATTGTGCCACGGTCTGCCTGTGCCTTTTGCTTTACCCGGGTCGATTGTCACGCAGAAATTGCATAGTTCTCCGTCATTCTTGAACTCAAATGTGACAAAGCCCTGGGTTTTAAGCTGCGGTTAAGCCTTCTTGCGAAAAATTACCACCGTCAGCGGCTCCAGACTGATTTTTTTACCTTCAATTCTGCAGCCGGCCGGTTTTTTTATCGGTTCGATACCTGCCCGCTCCCGATCTACGATAACCTCGCCCTCTGACAGATTCAGGCTGGTTGTAAAATCTCTCGCCTGATTGTCGGCGTTCACGAATATCCAGTAGCTTTCGCCGCTTGTTGCTCTGCTGCTCCAGGCGATAGCGAGGTCTTCATCCTTTATCTCAGGAACGGTAAGCAGACTGACATTCTCTTCAACCAGCTTTTTGCTGCCGAGCCTGAAAGCATCCGACGAGCGTCTCAGTGCAATCAGGCCGCGTGTATACTCAGCCGTTCTGGTGTTCACAGGGTATTTTTGAGCATCTGTCGCTTTGCCCCAGTCGAACATGTTTATTGCATCTGAAGAATCGTATGAATCGTGAATGAAATACGGGTGCCTGAACGGTTTTTTATCGGCATCTACGAGATAATGAAACTTCTGCTCAGGAGTGCTGTCAGCCAGCCACTGCTTGCTACGTCCGAATTCCTGACCGGCATGCATAAAAGCGGTGCCCTGTGCGGTCAGCAGCATGGCATTGCCGATTCTGATGCGTCGATGTATTTCTTCATTATTGCCAGGTATTTCAGGATCTTTTTTTATCGACTGCGCAATAACGTCGTAGAGAGGCATATTATCGTGAGCTTCGATATACTGAATCATGTCACCTGGTGCGTCAGCCGGGGTATTGCCTGGCTGAGCCTTGAGATTGGCAAAGATTTTTGCAATGCTGCGGGGACCGCCGGTCAGAAACATCGGTTCGCCTTCACAGCCAAAGCCAGACTTGAGTTCGTTTCTGAATTCATCACTGAAAACGCCGACATTGTCTGTTTTGTCCATCCAGTCCTGATCAGCGCCTTTACCCGCCAGAGCCGGATCTTCGAAGTGTCCTTTGAAGGTGCGCCAGCCCTCGCCCAGAAACAGTGCCTGCGGGTTGATGGCGGCTGCGGCATCATACGCCGCCTGAATCGCTTCGTGGGTTGCATCGCCCATCATGTCGAAGCGCATCCCATCGATTTTAAACTCATTGAACCAGTAGGTAACCGAGTCGATAAGCAGGCGTGCCGCCATTCTTCTATTGGTAGCGAGGTTGTTGCCGAAATCGCCGAGAAAGCTGCCATTCTGGTCGCTGAAAAAGTAATAGTCGGGCACAATGTCATTGAGAAAGCTGGCTTTGGCCATGTGCGTGTAAACAACATCGAGAATCACGCCCATGCCGGCGGCATGAATGGCGGCGATCAGCTCTTTAAACTCGGCGATACGCGCCGTCGGGTCTTCTGGCTTCTCTGAGTAGGCCCCGTCCGGCGAAAAATAATTCTGCGGGTCGTAGCCCCAGTTATAGCTGTTGTGCCTGGCTTTGTATTCGAGCTCGCGTTCTTCCATGCGGGTTTCGTCGCCGAAATACCAGGCCATGACCGGCAGCAGCTGAATGTGCGTGACTCCAAGCGACCTGATATATGGCAGTTTGTCGATAAAAGCCCTGAAGCTGCCCCAGCGGTGCTTCAGATCTTTTTCTATTGCCGGGTCAGCTGTAAAATCGCGAATGTGCACTTCGTATATCACGGCATCTTCGCGTTTCTGATAGCCGGCAATCTTCGGATGACCCAGCTTTGGCCCATATTTTTCCGGGGAAACAATCGCCGCCTTGCCGACGAAATCACCGCTGCTGCCTGCCGACTGACCTGCTGCGTCAATGGTCACCGCAGCCATTGAGCGGGCATAAGGGTCAAGAATCCTTTTGGGAGCGCAGCCGGGATTGGTGACTTCGAACTGATAAAATGTGCCTTCGAGAGCGGAGTTTTCCGGCAGCTCCGAGGCCTTGAGGCCGATCTGCCAGATGCCATTCTGACCGCGCTCAAGTTCTTTCACCAGTATTTCTTTCGTCTGGTCTTTGGCATCGTAAAAAAAGACTCTGACTGAGTTTGCCAGTGGTGCCCAGAGTTTTATGACTGCCGCGTCATCGACAAGCCTGCAGCCAAGATCTTTTTCATCACAGGCATAAACGCTGTCTATCAGGCGCCAGTCAACTTTGGTGGTAAGCTTCTGGCCATCGAACTCTATACTCAACGGGGCGTTTTCTGCTGCAAAACCGGCACTGACGAGCAGCGAATCTGAAGCCGCTGCCGAAATCGAATCTATGTTGACATCTGCTCCATGACGATCTTTTAGCTTTAATGATGTTGGCAGCAGATTTATGTCAAGGCCGGCAACGGTGTTGAACTGTATGGCGATTTTGCCGGCGTCACGAACTGCGGCAAATTTTATTACAGGTTTTAACTTGAGTTCGGGTGAATTGTAGATGTTGTCATCGCCCTCCTTGATCCATATTTCGCTGTTGCTGCCAGTTTTCATGGTTTTGTTGCCTGCCTCTTTCTCGCCGGTTACACGGTTGATCACGATAAATCCGATCTGGGCGGCATTTTCGAGAAGATCGATGTCGGCAAAAGCACCGAACGCATCCTTTCCGGTAAATGGCGCTGCGCCGGCCGGCCAGTCTGAAGATGGTTTCTGCACTTCATCCCAGAGCCAGAGACCGAAATCTTTGTAATTGCCATCGGCGCGCTGATAATGAATGCGTGTCTGCCCGGGAAGGGGTGGCTGGTTATCGCTTTCGGCGGCGGTTGTAATCGTTGTCGACAGCCAGAGGACGACCGCTGCAGTTGCCAGTTTTTTGATCAGTCTGAAAAACAGTTTCATGACTACCTCTACCCATATTCATCGGATTTGTCTGTTATGATAACCCCTTTTTGCAGTCGATGCGCAAAAATTCGTTTAATTGCCAAGCCCGGCTATTTGTGTTATTAATTCTGAAACTGATGCAGATAGTGTATTTATGCGGACAATACTGAATTTTTTTATGCACGTCTTCGACCGGGTATGTGATACCCGGGTAACTGAAGCCGCTGCTGCTATCGCCTATTATGCGATTCTTTCGTTCTTTCCCCTCATTCTTTTTCTGATCGCTTTCAATTCATCATTTCTTCAGAGCGCCGAAGTTCAGGGGCAGATTCTGAAGTTCGTCGATGAATACCTGCCCGGTTCAGAAACTATCGTTGTCGGCAATATCCAGCACCTTATCAATGCCAGCGGCGCCGTCGGGCTTGCCGGTACTGCCGTACTGCTGTGGTCGGCGACGCTCGTTTTCGCCGGCTTTGCCCAGAATATCAACATGGCCTGGACAAGCGCCGAAAGCCGGCACTTTCTTATCGACCGCCTCATCGGTCTGATGATGATCGGCATCATGGTTATTTTCCTGATTCTGACGCTGATAATGAACACTCTTGTCGATGTTCTGCCCAGGCTTTTTCCCGATTACCTCGGGCCGGTATTTGCAGATATGACGCGGTTGCACCATTTTATGATCGATTATCTGCCCATGACCACAATGTTTGGCCTGCTGCTGCTGCTTTACAAATATGTGCCATCAGTCGTGGTGCGCTGGCGGGAATCTTTTATCGGCACCGTTTTTGCTTTCCTGGCCCTGCAGTTCACCCGGCGCGGTTTCGTCTGGTATCTTGCCTTCGGCACCGACAGCTACAGCCTCATTTATGGCTCACTCGGAGCGGTCGTCGCTTTTATGCTCTGGATATACCTCTCATCGTGCATTATCCTGATCGGGGGGCATGTCAGCGCCAGTTTCGCCCTGTTTTTTCGCCCGGCACCATTGCCGGTCGGCAGCGATGAGACCGGCAGAATCGACAATCTGCCCGAGAGACCTGATTTTTCCTGACTGCCACCCGAACCGGTCGTTGCGATTACCACTTTTCTGCCGGTTTTTTCTCGCTTTTCATGCTCAGTGAAATGCGCTTGCGGGGAATATCGACTTCAAGCACCCTGACCATGACCTTCTGCTGCACTTTTACCACTTCTGCCGGGTCTTTGATAAACTTGTCAGAGAGCTGACTCACGTGCACAAGGCCGTCCTGATGCACGCCGATGTCGACAAAAGCGCCAAAAGCGGTTACGTTGGTCACGATTCCGGGCAGTTTCATGCCGACGGCGAGGTCTTTGATCTCGTTGACTCCTTCAGTGAACGAGAATGCTTCGAACTTTTCACGCGGGTCAAGGCCGGGGCGGGCCAGTTCTTTCATGATGTCGTTGAGTGTCGGCAGCCCGACTTCTTCTGTAACATAATTCTGCAGTTTTATCTGCCTGCGCAGCTGGGCATCTTTCAACAGTTCTTCGATGCTGCAGCCAAGTTCCTGGGCCATTCTTTCGACAATTTTATAGCTTTCCGGGTGAACGGCACTGCGATCAAGAGGGTTGTCGCTGTTGCGAACTCTTAAAAAGCCCGCGGCCTGTTCAAAAGCTTTGGGGCCGAGTCTCGGCACTTTCATCAGCTGCCGTCTATTCTTGAACGGGCCATTCTCTTCGCGCCAGGTGATGATATTCTTTGCCAGCTGCGGCCCGAGACCTGCCACGTAACTCAAAATCTGCGGGCTGGCAGTGTTAACCTCGACTCCGACCCCGTTGACACAACTCATGACCACATCATCGAGGCCTTTTTTCAGTCTGCTCTGATCGACATCGTGCTGATACTGCCCGACTCCGATCGACTTGGGGTCGATTTTTACCAGTTCGGCAAGCGGGTCCATCAGTCTTCTGCCGATCGAGACCGCGCCCCTGACCGTTACATCATGATCAGGAAACTCGCTGCGGGCCACCTCAGAGGCGCTGTATATCGAAGCGCCGCTTTCGTTTACCATTACCACGGTGATACTTGCCGGCAGTTTGAGACTTTTTATGAAAGCCTCGGTTTCGCGACTGGCGGTACCGTTGCCGATGGCCACCGCTTCGATTTTGTGCCGGCCGATGAGCTGTTTTATCAGAATGCCAGATGCTTCTCGCGCCTGCTCAGACTGAGAAATGAAGATGACGCTGTGTTCTAGCAGCTTGCCCTGCGGGTCAAGGCAGACGACCTTGCAGCCGGTTCTGAAGCCGGGGTCAATGGCAATGACCGATTTCTGGCCAAGAGGGGGAGCCATAAGCAGCTCGCGCAGGTTGGCGGCAAAAACTCTGATCGCTTCTTCTTCGGCCTTTTCACGCAGCATTTTACGAAATTCATTTTCGATGGAAGAGGCCAGCAGACGTTTGTATGCGTCTTCTGCCGCTTCGCGCACCTGTTCCCAGGCCGGGCAGAATTCTTTGCGAAAATGGCGTGAAACCATTTTTGCAGCCTTGTCGTGATCCGGCTGAATGCTGACCTTGAGAAATTCTTCATTCTCGCCGCGCATAATCGCCAGCAGTCGATGCCCGGCCGCCTTGGCGGCCGGTTCCTGCCAGTCGAAGTAATCACGAAACTTTGCGCCCTCCGTTTCCTTGTCTTTGACGACCTTCGAAACCAGCACGGCTTCAAGCGCAAAGAGCTCGCGCAATGCGGCCCTGATATCGGCGTTTTCGCTGATCATTTCGGCGATGATGTCGCGAGCCCCCTGTAGTGCCTCTTCGATCGAGGCAACGCCTTTGTCGGGGCTGACGTAGACAGCGGCTTCCCGATCGGGCACAAAGGTGGGCTGCTGTTCGAGCAGCGCCAGAGCGAGGGGTTCGAGGCCCTTTTCCCTGGCGATGGTCGCTCGTGTTCTCTTTTTGGGGCGAAATGGCAGGTAGAGGTCTTCAAGCTCGGCAAGGGTCGTGGTCGCGGCAATTTTGCCGTTCAGTTCATCGCTGAGCAGGTTGCGCTCAGCAAGCGATTTGACGATAGCCTCGCGGCGCTTGTCGTATTCGGCAAACTGTTCGAGCCGGTCGCGAATAGTGGTGATGGCGACTTCGTCGAGCGAGCCGGTTCTTTCTTTGCGATAGCGGGCGATGAACGGCACCGTGCCGCCTTCTTCGAGCAGTTGAGCCGTTGACATGACCTGGAGTGGGTTTATTTTAAGCTCTTCGGCGATTCTTGAAAAATAGGTGTCGTTCATTTTCAGACCTCACAGATTGTTTGTCTGATTTATATTACCCTGCAGCCTGACAGTCAAGACAGAAAGTTTCAGCTCAACTCATTGCCAAAACCCTTGCCTGACCTTTCCTGGATATGCGGCACATATTTTTTGTCGGTGCGCATGATGTGATTGACCAGCCAGTCTTTGAGAAAGACGAAGGTTTCGAGCCCGATGCAGCCACGCTTGTTGCGGAAATTTTCATAGATGTCAGTGATCTGTTTAACCAGCTGCTGGTGAGCTTTTATGTGGTTGTCGTATTCGGGATAACGGTATTTACGCATCATGCCTTCTTCAAAACTGAAGTGGCTTGTGGTGTAATCGACGAGCTCATCGAGAATCTGCTGCATTACCTCCTGAGCCTTGCCGTCTTTTAGGGCGTGATACAGATCATTGGCAAGTGCGACCAGTTTGCGGTGCTGTTTGTCGATCTGCGGAATCCCGGTCAGCAGCGCTTCGGTCCATTTTAGAGGGTCTGAATCACGGCCGCCGCTGGCAATGTGCAGAGAAATCTGCCTGGCGGTTTCAACAGACTTGAAGCGATTGACCGATGAGCCAAGCAGCTGAACCTGATGCGCCAGTTCTTCTGCCGCAGAGGCAGTCTGTTCGGCATGTGCCGAGTTTTTCTGAGTTACCTTATCGATCTGATTCATGCCGATGGTTATCTGAGAAATGCCATGTGCCTGTTCCTGGCTGGCGGCAGCTCGGCCCGAAAGATCGCCGCGACTGACCACTTCAGCCAGAGCCGCAACCTGCCCGACCGGGCCCGAAATGCTCCGTGCCAGCCGCGCTGAAAACAGGCCCGAAATAACCGTCGCCGCGAGAATGAGAATAACAGAAAAGTTAAGGTGGGTAACCGCTTCGGCGGTCGAAAAGACTGCCTTTTTCTCTGCCGACGTTAGTTCGGCCTGGATTGTGGCCTGCATTTTGTCAATCAGGTCGGTGACCATAGCAAAATGCTCTTTGCCGTTCTGTGAAAAGCCACCGGTGGCGGCCTTTGAGAAAATCAGCAGGGACTTGTTATTTTGTGTTATTTTGTAATAAAGTGCCGGGGTTACTGATATTGTCTCGTAGAAAAAGCTCTGATAAAATCTTTTCGAAACTGAGTCTGGAGGAATTATGAAAGTTTTGAAGGTTCTTGGCATACTGACTTTGTCCCTCACTGCCATTTTATGCAGCAACGCTGCCTTCGCCCGCACGATCAGCGTTGGTGTCATCGTCGATGGTCGCACACAGAACTCTTCGACTCTGCTTGAAATGATCGATGAAGAGACCAGAAAACTCCTGCCTGAAGGTGACCAGATCGAGTTTAAAAACATCCATGACGGAAACTGGAATAATGCTGTGATCAGGCAAAAATTCGAAGCTCTGCATACTGCATCTGATACCGACGCCATTCTCGCTGTTGGCCCGGTTGCGTCCCAGATCGCTGCAGCCCGGGAAAAACTGAAAAAACCGGTGCTGGCTGCTCACGTCATCAACGCCGCCATGCAGGGGCTTAAAAAGGTCGATGGTACAAGTGGCACGCCAAATCTGACTTATATCGACGCCGGCATCGATATTGGCCGTCACATCGATCGCTTTCAGGAAATCCGCCGCTTTTCAACCATGCATCTGCTTATAAGCTCATACATGCTCGATGGTATTGCGGGTTTGCCTGAATATCTTCGCAAACAGGCCGAAGAACGAGGTGTAAAGCTTGTGGTCATCCCCGTCGGCAGCAATCTTGCTGAAGCAGTGGCCAGGCTTGCTGAGGCCGAGGCTGTTTATGTCGCGCCAATGCTTGATATGCCCCTTGAACAGCAGAAGCAGCTGATCGGTAGAATCAATGCCATGAAAGTTCCCAGTATGGCCATGCTTGGCAGAGCCCCGGTTGAAAGTGGCGTTTTCTGCAGCATTGCCATGGAAATCGATACCCAGAAGCTCGCCAGACGTATTGCCCTGAATTTTCAGCGCCTGCTGATGCACGACGACCCTTCGGCTTTTCAGGTTGATTTTTCGCATACCGAACGCCTGACGATCAATATGCAGACTGCCCGCGAAATCGGGATTTATCCGACCTGGAGTCAGATGACCGATGCGGTGTTGCTCAATGAAGAGCCCGATAATATCGAAAAAAAGCTTTCGATTACCCAGGTAATCGAAACTGCACTGCTGCGCAACCTGCAGCTGATCGCCAAAAAACAGGAACTGGCTGCCGGCAGACATACGATTGACCGGGCTAAGTCGAATCTGCGGCCGAAAATCAGCGCTTTTGGCCGCCAGACAATGCTCGACGAAGACCGGGCCGAAAGCATTATGACTCCGGGTCAGCATACAACTCAGATTGGCGCCGATCTGATGCTGGTTCTTTACAGCGAACAGGCTCGCGCTAATATTGATATCCAGAAGTTGTTTCAGAGCGCCCGCCGCGAAGAAGAGAGGGCGTTGATGCTCGATATCATCAGAGACGCAGCCATTGCCTATCTCAATGTGCTTAAAACCAGAACTCTGCAGAATATTCAGCGCGATAACCTTGAAGTCACCAGAGCCAACCTCGAAATCGCGAGGTTCAGAGAGCAGGTTGGTACTTCCGGCCCGGCCGAAGTCTACCGCTGGGAAATCCAGATGGCGGGCGCCAGGCAGGCTTTGATCGATGCAACCGCCATGCGTCGCAAGGCTGAAATGGCGCTCAACCAGGTGCTCGCAACCTCACAGGAAGAAGAATTCACCACCGCTGACTGCGACATTTTCTCTGAAGTGTTCTTTCTCGATTACGAAAAAGTGGCGCCATATATCGATAACCAGATGGGTTATAAACTGTTTCGTGACTTTCTGGTTGGCGATACCTTTGTGTTTTCGCCCGAGATTCAACAGATCAGCCGCGGCATCGAGGCCATGGACCGCTCAAAAAAATCTGCAAAAAACCGTTACAGTCACCCTACCGTCGCTCTGCAGAGCAATTTCAGCCGAACCCTCAGGGAATCCGGTATCGGTGCCGACAAGCCTGCCATGCCTGCGCCCTTCAGCAGTGTTTTCAATTACCCTGATAAAAACGACTGGCACGTGGCTTTGAATATTTCTATTCCTTTGCATGAGGGTGGTGATCGTAAGGCCGCTGTTAAAGAGGCTGAAGCTAATCTTGGCAAGCTGGCGGCCGAGAAGGAATATCTCATGCAGCGGCTTGAATTGAACACGCGTGCTTCGCTTGAAGACGCCCGTGCTTCTTTTTCGAGTATCGCCCTGGCAAAAACCCGCGCCGAATACGCCTCAAAAACTCTTGAGCTGGTTAGAAACGCTTATTCGAGAGGGGCTGTGAATATTCTCGACCTGATCGATGCCCAGAACGCCTCACTGGTTTCGCGCGAAGCTTCGGCAAATGCTGTGTTCGCCTTTTTGAGTGATTTTGTAAGGGTTTGCCGCGCGGTCGGAACCTTCGACTTCATTCTCAATCACGAAAGCAACAGTGAATGGTATGGCCGGCTTGCGGCTTTTTATGAAGCTAACGGTAGTTTCAAGCCATTGCAGAGAAAAGCCCCGGCCGGTGTCAAAATTGCGCCGGCGGTCAGCGAAGAAGTTCTTTACGATGGTGACGCAACTCCAGAGAAGTGATCGCTGAAAACAAAACCGGCCTGCAGATTCGTTTCTGCAGGCCGGTTTTATTTTACGCCATTAACGACGTTGTCTGGTTCAGCCAAACCAGCTGGTATTGAAAGCGATATCCTTTTCGGTATGACCCATGCCGGCATAGTCGCATACCAGTTCTTCACCTGCCTTGATCGGGCGGGCGGTAAAGGTACCTTCGGGCCGGTCGACGAGGTTGGGTTTTTCAGAATGATTCATGAAGCGTGCATCATCGATGCAGTAATAGAGAAGGTCGCCGCTGGAAAAGCAATATCTGCGGAAAAAATCCTTCTGCCATTCAGGCATTTCTTCAAGCCTGTCTTCAGTGAGAACTTTGTCAAAATCCTGATGATATGCCCATACCTGAGTGTCAGCTGGCATATCTGCAGCAGCGAAAAGACCGAGACCTTCAATACTAGAATTTTTTACCACAGTTTTTACAAGCAACATACGACGATTGTTCGCCCGATCCCGAGCTTCGGTCAGCCGTTCGACAGCGAATACTCCTCTTTCTGCAGATTTTCCCGGCCGCAGATTTTGCGCCGGGAATGGGGTTGAGGATAGCACCGCGAAACCTACTAATCAAGAGGGTTAAGAAAGATTTTTAAAAATGTTGAGTAGCTTGCCGGTCATCACTTCTCGCAGAAAACGTTGCCTGACGACACTGAGGTTTTCTGCAGCTGCCGAAGCCAGTTCCCGGTAATTTTTCAGCAGTTCGAGACAGCGGTCAGCCAGCTGTGCCGGGTCGGCTGGGTCGTAATAAAGATTGCCGTGGATTGAGCCAAGAATGTCGCTGGCTTCACCCTTGAGGCCGTAGAGAATCGGTCTGCCACCGGCCATGTAATCAAAAACCTTTGACGGAATGGTTTTGTCCATGGTGCCGTCATCTTTGAGGTGCAGCATTAGAGCGTGAGCGTTGCGGATCATTTCGATGGCCCGTTCTTTCGAAACCAGCCCGAGAATTTCGACGTTGCTCAATCCTGCATCTTTAACAGCTTTTTCGATCAGAGGTTTTTCGATACCGCTGCCAACCAGCTGAAATTTGATTCTGTTTTCTCCGGCCTCCGCCAGCCGGCGTGCCGCCTCGACCACCAGGCTGAGATTCTGACAGTAACCCATATTGCCAATATAAAGAACTGTCATTGGCTCAGGTTCAGAGTCTGCCGGCATGGCTCCGTCGGCGACCAGCGTGGCCGGAATCGCGTTATAGATAATTTCGGGGCGTCGCCCGCCGGAAATGCTGCAAATATAATCCGCCATGGGCCCGGCGACACAGGTGATCTGGTCGGCAGCCCTATAGAGAAGGTATTCAATAACCTTTGCAGCTCTGAAAAGAAAACTGCCTTCTTTGATCTGGCCGGCAACTACTGCTGATTCGGGCCAGATGTCGCGAATGTCGAGGCACAGAGGGGTTCTTTTGCACCAGGCGGTAATCAGGCCGGCAATGCCGGTGAAAAGCGGCGGACTCGAAGCCCAGATGACATCGAAATGCCCCTTGTGTCTGCCGGCCGCCCTGATCGCACCAAACATGAAAGACAGGTAGTGGGCGATGTAGTTCCATTTGCCCCGGCCTTCATACTTCAGCAGTGGCACCCGGCTGACCTTGATTCTGCCATCGTCGATAATCTGACCGTCGATCTGCCCCTTGTGGGGCTCGCCCGCAATTACGTGCACCTCACAACCCATTTCGGCAAGAAGAGCTGCGGTTTCCTGCATTCTGAAGGCGCAGGCTGTGACATCAGGGTAGTAGAACTGTGTGATGATAAGAACTTTAAGCGGTCTGCCAGGAGATGACATAATCGATAGCCTCGGCCTGTGGATTGCTCAGAACGATTTTTTCAGCATTTATCGGTTTGCCAAAGCCCGGATACCAGACATACGATGCCGTACGTAAATTCGCTTCAGTGGTAATGCTCAATACGGTTTTGCCAATGCTGAAACTGCTCGTCGACGGGCGGTTTTCGGGTATCACCAGCGCAGTAGGCGCCAGATGAATCAGCGAAATAAAGGTGCCGGTAACCCGTCTTTGCGTCAGTCGGTCACGAATTTTGATCTGTTGCTGCGAAAAAATCACCTCGCGGCGGTAATGTTGCCCGTACTGATCGATAAACTCAACTACGAGCATGCCATGCTCAGAATCATAGCTGCGGTGTGTGACTCTGGCTCTTCTTCCGATTCTGAATGTTCCCCAGATGTCTGATTGTTCCGCATGCTCTATCATTGGCAGATTGTGCGCTTCTGTTCTGCGACATTCATACCTGATGTCGGTATCCTGGTATGATCCGCAACCTGTGTCAATGATGCAGCGCTCGCCGTTGAGAGACAGTTCATAAGATAGAATGTCGCAGTGGCTGTGCCCCGGCTGGAAGGCTGGCGAAGGCTCACCGCAGCTGAGAACAAAATAACAGTCAGGCGTGCGGCGTACAAAAAAGCCAGAATGCTCAAGCAGATAATTCATCGTTTTCCAGTCGCGATTGATACCTGTCTTAAGGGCTGAGTCGTTGAATAAGGCGATTTTCCCGTCCGGGTGAGTCATGACTGCCAGCCAGTCGCGCATCAGCGGAATTCTGTCGCCACAGAGCATCGCCATTCGTGCAATCTTGCGGCTGAGGTTCTGGCTGATGCCGTCGAGTTCGAGCAGCTTACGATTAGCGGCTCTGACGGCTTCTATGGCGTGCAGCATTTCGACGTGATACATAGGGCTGCGTTCGAAGTGCCCGCCATCCTGCATAATCTGCAGGCGTATCTGTTCGACCAGCTCGTCGATGCAGAACTCGATCAGCGGCTCGCTTTCGGGGGTGACGCCCTCTTCGTATTCTGCCAGAAAGACGGTGGCGACAAAAAGAGCCTTGAGGTTTTCGAGAAGATGGTTGGCCTGAATATGGTATTCAAGATCGTTTCTGAGTCGCTGACACTGCAGGGTGATCGAGCTGACAATGCAGTCTTCGGCATCTTCGTCAAGTGCCGGGTGTTCGCGGCACCATCTGACCCACTCGGTAATTCGTCGAGAAAGCGGGTAAGGCTCCCATGTTTCAGCTCTCGGCGAATTGTTCTTCTCGATCCAGTCAAGGATCAGAAAAAGATTCAGGGGCGAATATGTTTCGGTCTGGCCATCATGCAGCCAGGCAAAATAGTTGAGATTATAAATCCAGAGTTTTTCGGGGCGTTCGCTGAAGTGGCCGGTCAGCCACTGCATTTCTGCTGGCTTGAACTGATGTGGCCGGTTGAGAAATCTGAGTTCGAGTTTTTCTGGCGGCTGCAGCAGTAAACGGGTTTTGAGCTCAGCGGCGAGCTGCGAAAGCCTGCCCGGATTACCGGATGATGAAAGCATTCGGCGCAGTGCAAAAAGCGGCCGGCCATATATCTGAACCGGCAACAGATGACGGATTGTATGAAAAACTCTGCTGAAAGTCATTTTTTAATTTTCATAAGCCTTTCATTTTCAGTCTAGTGTAATCCCGCCAGCCTGTAAAGTCATGCCTGCAACTTCGACGAGTTCGTCAATGCCAATTGGGCAGGTCAGGCCTTTTTCAATCGCTTTGACAAAGGCGGCAGCGCAGGCTTCCTGCCCTTTGTCCTGAGCCCAGAGAGACTGATTTTTTGCTCCTGGCCAGCCGAAGTAGTGCAGACTTTTAAAATTATCGATCTGAAGAATGCGCCCGGCAGAGAAAACTTCAACCCTTTCCTTCGGAAAGTCTTTGCTGCCATTGGCAAAATAGTGAATGCTGCCGATCGAGCCGTCACGCATAGTCATGCTTATGGTCATGGTATCTGGCATTTTGTCCTGTGACAACGGGTTGGTCATGGTTGTCGTCTGCAGCGAAACAATCGGGTGGCCGGCCAGATGCCTTGCCAGGTCGATAAAATGACAGCCCTCGCCAATTATTCTGCCACCACCGGCGGCCATGTCGTGCGCCCAGTGCTCGACCGGTATCTGGCCTGCGTTGGCGGTGATGATTATACTGCATGGCGCGTTACTGCCCCGCAGATTTTCAACAGCAGTTGCAGTCAAAGGTGAAAATCTGCGGTTGAAGCCGACCATCAGGTGCAGAGGTTTCTTTTCGGCTGCTTTTTTCCAGGCCGCCTTGATTTCTTCGAGTTCGGCAAAAGTCAGACACAGGGGCTTTTCGACAAAAACGTGCTTGCCACTGTTGAGTGCCTCGATGACGAAATGTGCGTGTGAACCGTGTCGGGTGGCGATAACGACTGTGTTTATCTCAGGATCGTTAAAAATTCGGCCCGTATCGGTTGTACTGATTGAAAACCCGTGTTTGCTTCCGATATGACTGCCCGAAACGCCGCCGGCACTGGCAATGGTTTTTAACACCGCACCGGCCTTGGCAAACGACGGTATAAGCATACCGCCGGCGTAGTTGCCGGCTCCGATGAAGCCTATGACAGCTCTGTCACAGGCGACCGGTTGCTGGTGCGCGATATCGTGCAGAAATACAGATTTTTGTTCCAGGTCAACCTTGCCGTCGTATGTCAGAACCAGACCAAGAATGTCTTTGGCTTCAGAAACCATTTCATACGCCGCTTCAGCCTCGTTGAATGGAATCTCACGGCTGACCAGCTCGCCTGTGCGAAGCTTGCCCGCTGCCATGAGGTCGAGAACGGCCACGAAGTTGCGTTGCTCGGTCCATCTTACAAAACCTATGGGGTAGTCGAGCCCTTTTTCTTCGTATTCACTGGCATAGCGTCCGGGGCCATAAGAGCAGGAAACCTGGAAAGAAATTTCTTTTTTGTAAAAATCGTCGCGCGAGATGTTGAGGCCGCAGACCCCCACAAGAACGACTCTGCCGCGCTTGCGGCACATCTGCGGCGCCTGCTGGACCGGGTCGTTGCTTGAAGTTGCTGCGGTGATAATGACGCCGTCAACGCCGTAACCGCGCGAAAAATTCATGGCCAGCTCGACCGGACTGTTACCGCGCGAAACGTCATAGGCAGAGACGCCGTATTCGCGGGCGAGATCGACCTTGCTGCGATCGAAATCGAAACCGATGACCCGGCAGCCGTTTGCCTGCAGGATCTGACAGGTCAGCAGGCCGATCAGGCCAAGACCGATAACGGCGATGCTTTCGCCCAGTGTCGGGTTGATCAGTCGCACGCCCTCGAGGGCGATCGCCGAAACTACCGTGAAACTGGCGCTGGTGTCGTCAACTTCATCGGGTATTCTGGCGCAGAGATTGGCCGGAACACAGACAACCTCAGCGTGGTTACCGTTCGATACCACCCGGTCACCTTTTTTGAAACCGGCAACACCGGCCCCGACTTCGAGAACGATACCGGCGTTCGAATAACCCAGAGCAAGGGGTTGGTCGAGCTTATTGAAGACGGCATTGACCGTCGGCATCAGACCGTCGGTTTTCACTTTCTGCAAAACCTGCTTGACCTTGTCTGGCTGCTGGCGGGCTTTGTCGACCCAGCCGGCCTTGCCAAAATTCAGCAGCATGCGCTCGGTTCCGAGTGAAATCAGGGTGCGGCTGGTTTTTATCAGCAGCGAACCGGATTTAACCTTTGGTACCGGCAGTTCAGCCAGTTCAATCTGACCGGTTTTAAGGCTTTGCAGAATCTGTTTCATGTGTTTGCGTCTCCTGGCTTAGATCTTGATACTCTGGTAGCTGGTTCGGTCGATAAACAGCCGACACCATATCTCGATGCAGAGAAGCGAAAAAATCGTGTAACTGCCGTCGAGGCGCCCTTCCTGGTCATCGGTTATCAGTCTGCCAACGGCTTCGGGCGAAAAGATGCCGCGGTGACGCAGCACTTCTGGCGAAAGCAGATCGCCGATGATGCCGCGCAGATCGTTTCTTACCCATTGTCGCAGCGGTGCCCCAAAAGCGGTTTTCGGCCGGTAAATGACCTGATGTGGCAGAAACGGTTCCATGGCCTTTTTAAAAATGGCCTTGCCGTTGGCAAAGGTCTGTTTGAAACCGGTCGGAATTCTGCTGGCAAACGCAACCAGGTCGGGGTCGAGCAGTGGCACCCTGGCTTCAACGCCATAGCGCATGCAGGTTTTATCGGTATAGTTGAGGTTGTGGTCAGGAAGAAAAAAGCGACTGTCAAGAAACAGCATCAGATTAATCGGGTCTTTTTCATCTGCAATTTCGGCCATCGCGTCGACCAAAGGCTGAGAAACCGCTGTCGAAAAGGCCTCTTCGCGGTGTACCGCAGAAAAAAGGCGTGTCCGCAGATCTTCTGATGACCACTGGTAGTATGCCAGCAGCCGTTCGTTGTCGCTAAGGTGGGCGTTTTTAAGTACCTTTACCAGGCGTCTGGCCCAGGGATTTCGCACATCCGCGTGCGAAGCGGCGAGTCGCCCGGCCAGACTTCGCAGTGGCCGTGGCAGCCAGCCCCAGATCGATTCGGTTTTCAGCGCCAGATGCCGGCGATAACCGGTAAAGATATCATCGCCACCTGCACCCGAAAGCAGTACTTTAATTCCGTCTCTGCGTGCCTGTTCGGCGATGAACATGGCGTTAACCGGCGCCGGGTCGGCCTGCGGCTCATCCAGATACCAGATTAGTTCGCTTACCCTCTGAATCAGCTGATCGGGCGAAACCCGGATGGTTGTAAGATCAACTTTCAGATGCTCCGCCACTTTTCTGGCATAGGGCAGATCGGCCGGGCAACCCTCGACTTCGTTGTCGTCATTGAAGCCGATACTGTAACAGTGAATCGGTGTATCAGGCATCAGCCGGCGCATCATCGCGACGATGGCGCTTGAATCGAGGCCACCGGAAAGAAAGGCCCCAACCTGAACATCAGCAACCAGCTGGCGTCTGACCGCTGTTTCGAGGTGTTCCGTCAGGGCTCCGGCACATTCTGAAAAGCTCATGTCGAGCCTATTACCATCGTAGGGCAGGGTATACCACTGCCACTGTCTACTGACTCTGCCGTCTTCAATGATGCAGGCACTGCCGGGAAGAAGCTTTCTGACGCCCCGGAACATGGTCATCGGTGCTGGGTTCCAGATGTAGGCAAGATGGGCGTTGACTGCCCGCATATCTATGCTGCGATCGAGATCGGGGCAACTCAGAAGTCCTTTGAGTTCAGAGCAGAATGCAAACCCTGAACGGGTCTGTGCGTAATAAAGCGGTTTTACCCCAAGGTGATCGCGGGCAATGAAAAGTTTTCGCGCCCTGCAGTCATAAATGGCGAATGCAAAAATTCCGTTGAGCCGCTCCAGCATCTTTTCGCCTTCGTCTTCATACAGGTGCAGCAGAATTTCTGAGTCAGAACGACTTCTGAACCTGTGTCCGCGCAGCAGCAGTTTTTCGCGGAGTTCGGCGAAATTATAAATTTCGCCATTGAAGACCAGCCAAAGACCGCCGTCTTCGTTGGTCATCGGTTGATGGGCATCCGGGCTGAGGTCGATGATCGACAACCGGGCATGCCCGAGTGCGGTTCGACCGTCGTCTGAAATCCAGATGCCGTGATCGTCTGGTCCACGATGGCTTATGGCTTCAACCATCTGCCCGGCCAGTGACCTGGAATAATCTCCGCTGAATCCGGCAATTCCGCACATGCTCAGCGCTCTCCGCCAAAGAAACGTTTGATTCCGAGAAAGTCTATTGCCCGGCCAAGGTCTCTACTGAGCAGTGAAGGGTCATACATATAGGCCTTGCGCCTGGCAAATCCGCGCCGGGCAAGGTTAAACAGGTTCGAATTATGTTTATGAAACTCTTTCGATGCAAGTTCTGAGAGCTCCTGGAAGCGTCTGTGTTCGATGTGAAGCACGCGCCGGGCAGGGTCTCTGAAAAAGAGATCTTTCGGATTCGTTTTAAGAAAATGCTCCAGCGGTGGATTCGGGTCGAGAAGACCCATCTCGACACCCTGATCGAAAAGCTTGGTTTTGGGGAAAGGACTGTAGACACCAAGGCCACCATAATAGGGTCTGGCGCGCCGCAGAAATTTGACAGTTTTGAGAATATCTTCTTCGGTCTCGGTGGGCAGCCCGATCATGAAGTAGCCGGTCCAGAAAACCCCATGGTGATTGAGTATTTCGGCTGCCTTGAGAATCTGAGCATGCGTGATGTCTTTGTCGGTTTCTTTGAGGATTGCGGCCGATCCTGATTCAATGCCGACACTGACCTGAGCCAGGCCCGCTGCTTTCATTGCCGCGACCAGTTCATCGTCAAGTATGTCGACGCGGGTTGTGCAGTTGAAGGTTATTTTGAACGGCAGTTGCTTGAAAGCTTCGCAGAGTTCGAGAACATGTTTGCGCCGAACCGTGAATGAATCGTCTTTCAGTGAAAACTGTGTTGTTCCGTAGGTCTTGTGCACTTCCATGATTTCTGAAATCACCGATTCAACCGATCTGAACCGTACCCGGCGTTCCCACATGTGAAAGCAGTAGCTGCATCTGAACGGGCAGCCGCGTGAAGTCAGAATGACACCCATATCTTCTGACGAATAATGTTCGGGATTGAGGAGGGAGCCACGGTCGGGCAGGGCAAGGCTGTCGAGATCCTGAGTGAATGGCCGGTCCGGGTTGTGAACGATCTGGCCGTTTTTTTTCCAGGTCAGACTGCCTATTTTACTGAGGTCCAGACGGTTCTGTATGGCATTCAGAAGCTCCGGAAGAGCTTCGTCGCTTTCACCGCGCAGGACATAATCGACTTCCGGAATGGCTGCGGTGAGTGCCGGCATGGTTGAAGCGTGTGCGCCGCCGACAATTATCGGAACACCAGGCAGCACCTCGCGGCAGAATCTGGCGGTCTGAATAACCGAGCCGAATTTGGTAGTTAATGCAGAAATTCCGATAAAATCAGGCTTTTGCTTGACAACGAGTTCGCGCATCAGTTTCCAGGTGGGGTGTTGCGGATCATTCAGGGCGGTGATATAGCTGTTATAGCTCTCATATTCACGTAAAAAATTCATCGAACCTTCTTTGGGCTCGGCGGCATCCATGTCGAGAATGCTGCATTCATAGCCGGCTTTTTTGGCGGCACCGGCCAGATATGCCAATCCAAGAGGGAAATACAGACTGAAAATACCTGCAAAGCTTTTAAATGGAGGGTCGATAAGTAATAATTTCATTTGTTCACCAGATTCCACATGTGTCGATAACTATTTTGGGCTTGAGAACTTCGGGAGCAATTTTTCTGAACTGCTGATGCGCAACCAGCAATAACAATATGTCCGCTTCTCTGAGTAGCTGGTCAAGCTGAAAAAGTTCGAAGTCGGGGTGCTTCTGGCAGAATGGCTCACAGACCATGATTCTGCCAATATTCATCTCTTTGAGACTGTGGGCTATCTCGACGGCAGGCGACTCGCGCAGATCATCGATGTCCTGTTTGTAAGAAAGACCTAGAACCCCAATGACCGGGTTTTTCAGACGGCCGGCAGCATGCGCCACCCTGTTGACCACATGCCCGGGCTTGCTGTCGTTTACCTGCCTGGCAGTCTTTATCAGCCTCGCTTCATCGGGGCAGGCGTCAACTATAAACCACGGGTCGACGGCTATGCAGTGTCCCCCAACTCCGGGTCCAGGCCGCAATATGTTGACTCTTGGGTGAAGATTGGCCAGTTTGATAAGTTCCCAGACGTTGAGATGCAGTCTTTCGCAGATTATCGACAACTCATTGGCAAAGGCGATGTTGACGTCACGAAAGCTGTTTTCGACGAGCTTTACCATTTCGGCGGTGGTTGAATCGGTAATGTGAATTTGCCCTTTTACAAAGCTGCTGTAGAGCTGTCTGGCTACTTCAGCGCATTTCGGGGTGAGTCCGCCGATTACCCGGTCGTTTTCGACCACCTCACGCATGATCTGGCCCGGAAGAACTCTTTCCGGGCAGTGGGCAAGATAAACGTCTCTGCCCGGAACAAAACCGGCTTTTTTGATGATCGGCGAGATGATGTTTTCACAGGTTCCGGGCGGTGATGTCGATTCGAGTATGACAAGGTTCCCCGGCTGCAGATATTTAACCAGACTTTCGCTTGCTGCTTGCACAAACGACATATCCGGCTTTTTGTCCGTTTTGAACGGCGTCGGAACAGCGATGATGAAAACATCGCTGTTTTCAGGTGTGAGAGAAGCCCGCAATTTCCCGGACTGCACCGCCGCCCTGACGAACAGATCGAGATCGGGTTCGGTAATGTGGATTTTGCCGCTGTTGATTGTGTCGACCACTTTCCGGCTGACATCGACTCCCAGTACCTGGTAACCTTTGGCGGCCAGAATCGAGCTGGTTGGCAGGCCGATATAGCCCAGGCCGATAACACAGATCTGCTTCATTCACATCACCTCTTCACAGGGTGTCATAAAAGATAAAAATCTGCGGCCAATGTACCAGAATTTGACTTATACAACAACCATCTATATTGCTGTGAGAAAATACACGGCCGTGTATTAAGGGCCATATATCGGAAAGGCAACATGCAGACACGAATTAAACCGGCCATTCTGGCTGAAAAGATTTTTTTTAAGTGCCGAGGAGGTCTTGAAACGGGAAAATGTAGTTGTACACTGTATTTGCGGCCAATTAAAATTTTTATGCAAAAAATGCTTGACTGTAAAATCGAGTTCTGTTAATATACATTTCGTTGCAACGCAAGGTCGCAGCACCGGGGCGTAGCGCAGTTGGTAGCGCATCTGGTTTGGGACCAGAGGGCCGCTGGTTCGAGTCCAGTCGCCCCGATAGGTTGCAAAGTTGTTTGCGGGAATAGCTCAGTTGGTAGAGCGCCACCTTGCCAAGGTGGATGTCGCGGGTTCAAGTCCCGTTTCCCGCTTTCTTTTTATCTTGGTTGCGCCAGTAGCTCAGGTGGATAGAGCAGCAGCCTTCTAAGCTGCGGGCCAGGGGTTCGAGTCCTCTCTGGCGCGGTGAAGGCTGATCTCGTCTAGGCTTTATGGACGAAGTAGCACAATGGTAGTGCACAAGATTGTGGATCTTGTGGTTGCGGGTTCGAGCCCCGTCTTCGTCCCTTTTGAGCGCCTGTAGCTCAATTGGATAGAGCAACGGACTTCGGATCCGTAGGTTGAGGGTTCGAATCCTTCCAGGCGCGTTTTGTTGTCGTTCTTTTCGGGCCGCTAGCTCAGGGGTAGAGCATCTGACTTTTAATCAGGGGGTCGTTGGTTCAAATCCAACGCGGCTCACTTAAATCGGGTCTGCCAGTGCAGACCCATGGAGCATTAGCTCAGCTGGTAGAGCAACTGACTCTTAATCAGTGGGTCGTCGGTTCAAATCCGCCATGCTCCATTTTTTTTTGCCCGAACGATGTCTAATGAAGTCTAATAAGCCCGCTGCTGAAGCGGGTTTTTTCATGTTTGCAAACTTGGTTAGACAGGGGCATACCCCATAAAACAGGGTAACTTTACGGGGTAAGTTAATGTACCCTCTGTTGAGCTCATTTTTAGCACGCAAATCTGCAGAATTTGCGGCGAGTCGTTTATTATGCTAATCTGCGTCAAGACAAAGTTTTTCTGGAGGAAACAATGAAGAACCATCTTCTCGTTCTCTTTTTACTGCTGGCGCTGTGTATCCCAGGCGTTGCCATGGCCGGCAGCGAAATGGAAAATCTGATCAAGGAAATGACTTCGGCATTTTCTACCGGGAGCGAAGGGGTGCATTCGCCTGATTTTGTGACCAAAGTCGGCGAAATCGATGAACAGCTGCGCCTGTCGCTTGAGCGCGATTACGATCTGGCGCCTTTTGTCGAATTAATCAATGCTGCCGAACAGCTCAAGGCAAGAAAGTCGGCGCGCACTATGTTTGAAGTGCCCCTCGAAAAGGCATTCAAACGGTTGCAGTTTGCGAAAATTCAGCCGGAAGTAGTTCCCAATAAAGACCTGGCTGAAGAGATAGACACCTTGATCACCACGGTCGAGCACTACCTCGACCCAAGTCTGCCTGACCTCGACACCGTCGATCGCAACAGTCTCGAACAGAAACGCAAACGCCTCGAAGCCAAAATCAGAAAAGCTCAGAAGGGTTTTTTAAAGGTGCCCGAAGACAAGCGCATCAGTGTTGAGGTGATGAATGAAGATGGCGCGCCCGGCAAAATTTCGCCGGCTCGCGAAGCTAATCTGCTCGCCAAACTGGCGACGGTAATTCCTGAACCCGGCAAGCTCGGCGTTAAAGTGAAGCTTCTGCCAGAAAACCGTTTTGACATGGAAATTTTTGTGCAGAATTTCGTGGCCCCGAATGGTCTGTCGGTTATCGAGGCTGAACTTGGTTTCTCAGAAGTTAGTCTGAGCGCTCTCGATAACAGTAACGCCACCGAAGTCGATGATGTGATTGGTGATGCGCACTTTAACCGTTATCGCATCGTCCAGGACGAGGAACAGCTCAACGTAATGCCTCAGGTCGGCGAAGCCGCCTACGAAATGGGCTCTTTTGCCCCCGGCCAGGTCTGGAAAATGCCTCTGAAGAAGACCGGCGGTATCTCAGACATAATCAAAGAGCTTGATGGCAACACCGAAGTCGCGGTAGTCAACGCCAAAAACGCCGTCAATGATAAGGCTGTCGAATTTAAAAACACCGGCAGTCGCAATCTGATTTATCTGCAGGGTACCGATGTTACCGGGCTGGTGTCGGTCAAGGCACTTGGGATTCTTGTGCCGAAGAATGGCCAGGTAACCTTTAGAGAGGTTCTGCTGATCGTCGATGACGCTATTGCCTCTGAAATAACCAGCTATATTGGCGGGCAGGGTATCAACTGGTTTCTGAAGCGAGGATCTGATAACATTCGCAAGGGGCTGCCATTTACCCCGGTTCTTGAGAATATCAATATGGACAGAGACGCTGAAGGCCGCATGGTTTACGTTTTCAGCGGCAGGGGTAAAGTCGCCCGCTGATATTCCATAACGCACCTGATTAAAGCAGCGCGCCCGGTTGCAGAGTTTTTCTGGCCGGGCGCATTTTATTTGTGGTGATACCCGAGAACCATGCCGTGTTTCTTGAACAATTCGCGGCGAAACAGCGGGTTATAGGCGAAATAGGTGGCAAGGCTCCATAGATCCTTGGCGTTGGTTTTAAAATCAAAAGCGCGTTTGAGAATGCTGACCGGGTGATTGAACCGGCGCCGGGCCCAGAAGCAGATTTCGGTCAGCTCATCAGGAGTCATGCGCGCCGGTTTGAACACGCAATCGCCAAAATGGTAACGCTCATCGAGCCACCAGCGGTCATACAGCAGCCTGCCCTGATTCTGCATCTCTTCATACAGGGGTGTACCGGGGTAAGGGCTGAGGATGTTGAAGGCTGAGAAACAGAACTTCTGGTCAATGGCCCACTGAACGGTTTTCTTTATTGATGCCGTGTCGTCGGCATCATAACCGATCAAAAAGGCTGCCCAGAGCTGAAAACCGATGTTTCTGATTTTTTCGATCACCGGCGCATAACTTTCGAGATGCATGTTGCAGTTTTTGCCCATCTGCTGCAGGTTATCCGGGTTCGTCGACTCGAATCCGACTACCAGCCCGGCGCAACCGCTGCGCTTCATGAGATCCATCAGCTCTGGATCTTCGGTGAAACTAAGACTTGCCTGACCTATCCAGCGCTTTTTCTGCGGAATAAGCAGGCGAAACAGCTCTTTCGCCGCATCTGCCTGCGCCACAATGTTGTCATCGACAAAAAAAACAAAATTCTGCGGCTGCTCGGCCAGCTCTGCCGCAACTTCAGCCGGTGGGCGATAGCAATGCATTCGTTGATACAGTGAGCCGGTGGCGCAGAAACGGCAGTGGTTAGGGCAGCCCCGGCTGAATTGTGTAAGTCGCAGCGGCAGATAGCTTTTGCCGTTGAAGATATCCCAGCGGGTGCGCAGGCCACCGAGTCTAGGCGGAAAATGACCTTGATAAACCGGTTGCAGCCGGTCGGCAGCAAGATCAGCAACCATCTGCGGGAAAATTTCTTCGGCGTCGCCAATCATGATTGTATCGGCATGTTGCGCTGCTTCTTCGGGGAGCATCGAGACATGAAAACCGCCTAGAGCGACTTTGGTGCCCCGCTGGCGGAACCTGGCCGCAATTTCGTAAGAACGCCTGGCAGTGTAGATCTCGACATTGATGCAGACGAGATCTGTTGGTTCGCCGTAAGGTATTCTTTCGTAGCGGTCATCAAAGAGCGCAAACTCGCAATCTCCGGGCAGAAGCCCGGCAAGAACCGCAAAAGTCAGCGGCTCCATGCGTCCGCGGTCGTGGTAGGGGCGGCCGTTGACCAGGCCCATGTTGGGTTTGATGAAGGTGACTTTCATATCTCTCCTGGTTTGTTTTCTAGAAGTTCGCAGTTGCTGAAGCCCGGGTGAATGCCGGTTTTTTTGTGAATATCACGGCGTGAAACCAGGTTGGCGGCCAGAAACAGCAGCGCTTTGAATGGGCTGGAAAAATTGGCCGAAAAGTCGCCGGCCCGTTTCAGTATTCCGGAATAGCTGTTGAAACGGCGTCGCCCTTCGCTGACTGCCAGGGCCATTTCTTCCGGGGTCATCTGCTCGGGCATGAAGGCAGGCATTTCCCAGCGGTAATCAGGATTCAGCCACCACTTAGGAAAAATCAGACGCCCCTGTTGCAGAAGATCATCGTAAATCGGAGTTCCCGGGAAAGGCAGTAACATGTTGAAATTGGCCATGAACAGCTTCTGCGCCAGCGCAAAATCGACAGTTTCGCGAATGTCGCTGACTCTGTCGTTAGGGTAACCGAAGACGAAGGTGGCATAAACCATGATTCCGCGTTGTCTGAAGCCATTGAGAAGCTTTTCAATCTGCCCCAGCCGGTTGCTCCAGTCTTTGTTCATCAACTTGAGATTGGCCGGATTTATCGATTCAAGGCCGATAACGACAGCAATACAGCCACTTGCGGCCATAGCATCGAGAAAGCCTTCGTCAGTTGCCGAAGTCAGACTGGCCTGGCTTGCCCACCTGATTCGGGCCGGTTTGATGGCTTTGAACAGTTTACGGGCATGCTCGGGGTTAGAGGCAATATTATCATCTGCAAAAAATACCAGCCGGCTTCCGAGACTGGTAATTTCTTCTACAACCTTGTCTACCGGCCGATGACAGACCTCTGGCCCATAAAAGCTTCTGACTGAGCAGAAGTTGCAGTTAAAGCAACAGCCACGACTCGTTTCGATGAGACTGACGGGCAAGTAGCGGTGTTTGCCATATATGGACCGGTCGCATTTGAAATTCTGCAGCCCCGATTTTTCACTGCGGTAAACAGCCTGCAGCTTCCCTGCTCTGAGGTCAGAGATTACCTGGGGCCAGATGTTTTCAACTTCGCCAAGTGCCAGCGAATCTGCGTATCTGGCGGCTTCATTCGGTAGAAGAGTCGGGTGAAACCCGCCAAGAATTACCGGCACCGCGCGCCGTCTGAATTCTGACGCAATCTGATAGGCCCGCAGAGCGGTGAAGGTTTCGGTGGTTATCGCGACGAGATCGTAGTTTTGCGCAAAGTCGATGCTTTCGAGCCGTTCGTCGATAAAGACCAGCTGAACGTCATCGGGGGTATGCCCGGCAAGCAGGGCAATGATCGTTGGTTCAAGAACAGCCGGGGTGCGGTACGGTCGGCCGGATTTTTCGCCCAACGAAGGCTTGATCAGTGCAATTCGCACCTGGGGCTCCTGATGCTCGATAGTCTGATGTCAACTCTGCGACAATGATAACAGAGATAAATGCCCCTTTCACGAAAAACTTTTTTACGATCACAGGGCATAAAGAGTTTCCGGCTGACAGGAAAAATTTTGCGGGTTAGAATATGCAGGTGTTAGTCTGCTGCTGGAGGTAAATTTGATGAGCACTACCGTTCTTTATTTTTCGGGAACCGGCAATTCACTTACGGTTGCGCAAAGCCTTGCCCGGGAGCTTGCTGATGCCAGAACGATATCTCTGGCTGAATTGAGGGGGCTGACCGAAGATAACCCGTTCAAGATTGATAGTGAGACGGTGGTTTTCGTTTTTCCGGTTTATGCTTCCGGCATTCCGGTCATTGTCAGAGAGTCGCTGAAACGTATCAGTTTTTCGGGTGTTCCTTATGTCTGCGCCATTGCCACCTGTGGCAGTTCACCTGGAGCTGCCGTCGGGATCTTTGCTTCTGAACTTCAGAAGTCTCTTTCGGTAAAACTCTCGGCTGGGTGGGCTCTGGTAATGCCTGGCAATTATACCCCCCTTTACGGCGCTTATTCTGACCAGGTAAACAACAGGATGCTTGCTTCTGCTTCAGAACGTCTACGGCAGCTTATTCCCCTGATAGCTTCCAGAACCGTGGCGCCTCTTGAAACCACGTCGCTGCCTGTAGCATGGCTGTTCTGGTTTATCTGGAAAGGCTTTGCCGGCTGGGTCGGTCGCTCAGACCGCCATTTCAGAGCCTTGTCGGCATGTACCGGCTGCGGGCTCTGTGAACAGGTGTGCCCGGTCGAAAATATCAGACTGAGCTCGGCTGGTCGACCGGTCTGGCAGCACCATTGCGAACAGTGCATGGCCTGTCTGCAGTTCTGCCCGGTCGAGGCTATTCAATTCTGCTGGTGGACAAAGGGGCGACGTCGCTATCGTCACCCGCAGATCACGGCGGCAATGATTACGGCGCAGAAAAAATCCGCTGGCTGAGCTATCGAAAGCTGTCTGCTGGTTGCTGAATTTTTTTCAACCGCCACAGCGCTTAACTTTATAGCCGAGTTTCTGCAATTCTTCAATCAGACGATCGCGGTGGTCACCCTGTATTTCGATCGCCCCGTCTTTAAGGGCACCACCGGCGCCGCATTTCTTTTTCAGTTCTGCTGCAAGTTTTTTAAGATCATCTTCGCTGCCTGATATGCCGGTGATTATGGTTACGCCGCTGCCCTTGCGTCCCTTGGTTTCGCGGCCAACCCTGACTATGCCGTCACCCGGCTGCGAATTGCCTTTTCCTGAAGACTTTCGGCAGCGGCAGCTGTCGGCCGGTTGCTCGCAGCCGGGGCACATTCGACCCCATTCGCTCGAATAAACCAGACCACCACTTTTATTTGTGCTCATGGGCAATCCTTTCGTTCTCAGGACAATTATTCTGTTCGAATTTCGCAGATAAACAGCACTTTAACACTTTTAATTCAGCCTTGTGTGTAAGTCGGAAGTTTGACAGTTCGTTAATCGTTTGAAGTTTTGCCAGTTCTTATTGCCAGCGCGTTTGCGCTAATTTTTTTTGTCAAATTTTTAACATTTTTCTTGCGTAATGTGCGTAATGCGTGAT
>Ga0116194_1000392_pt1 | contig 41624 bp, 44 predicted proteins | sample AD_SCU001_MetaG_FD_89887 | JGI IMG/M metagenome (GOLD analysis project Ga0116194, IMG submission 89887) | Active sludge microbial communities of municipal wastewater-treating anaerobic digesters from China - AD_SCU001_MetaG | ecosystem: Engineered > Bioreactor > Anaerobic > Digestate | place...
CGACCGCACCAACATGGAAGTCGAGCTGATCATCCCTGTGGCTCTGGAGCAGGGCTCGAATTTCGCTATCCGCGAGGGCGGTCTCACCGTCGGCGCTGGCGTCATCACTGAAATCTTGGAGTAAACCAGAAATATCTGGGATAAAAGAGAATGGCTAAAAAGAGAGATGTCCGTCCAATAATCACATTGGAATGTACGGAATGTAAAGAAAGAAACTATACAACCGAAAAGAATCGGCGAAACGATCCGGGTCGCATGGAGATTGAAAAGTATTGTAAACGCTGTAAAAAGCACACCTTACATCGCGAAACGAAGTAAAAACGCGGTTACAATGCGGGTGCGATGTGAGATTTTCATGCACCCGCACTTTTTACAGGCCAGTAGCTCAATTAGGCAGAGCGCCTGTCTCCAAAACAGGAGGTTGTGGGTTCGATTCCTGCCTGGCCTGCCTTATACAAAGCGACGCCAGATTTACCGGCGTCGTTTTAGACATAGAAACAAGGAGTTGCTGTATGTCTAATAAAATTGAAAAAGCGAAAACGAAAAAAGAGAGCGGTATTGTACGTTGGTGGCATGAGACAGTCGGCGAGCTCCGGAAAGTAACCTGGCCCACCAAAAAAGAAGCCTGGCAGACAACCAAGGTCGTCCTTTTGGTCATGGTTGTCATCGGAACGCTGCTTGCTTTACTGGATTCCGCATTTACCCAACTGATTTCCTATCTGCTTTCGTAGTGTGGATGTTGTCGTTGCGGTAAGTGTTTTAAAAGAGGTAAAGAATGGCATACGAAGAAGAGTTCAATGAACAAGAGAATTTTGAATCCGAAAGTCCGCTTTCGGAAGAGGATTCTTCCCACTCGGATCGATCCGCGGCATCTGAAGATGAAAAGATGGATTATCTCGAACCTTCTTCTTCAGAAGCAGATGCAGCCGAGCCGTTTGATGTTGGAAAGATCGATACGCAGGAACATGACGATGGTCGTGCCTGGTATGTGATCCATTGTTATTCGGGTTATGAGAAGAAAGTTCGCTACAATCTCGAACAACGCATCGAATCTATGGGCATGCGCGATAAGATTTTTGATGTGGTTATCCCCACCCAAGAGGAGATCGAAGTTCGTGAAGGGAAACGCCGTTCGATCGAACGGCATGTTTTCCCCGGTTATGTATTGGTCAATATGATCCTGACCGAAGAGACCTGGTTTGTCGTGCGCAACACGCCTGGCGTGACCGGCTTTGTGGGCATGGGCAACGACCCCACCCCCTTGCGACCTGAGGAGGTCCAACACATTCTCAAGCGCATGGAAGCCGAAGCGCCGCATGTAAAGTTCACCTTCCGCGAAGGCGAACGCGTGCGCATCATCGATGGACCGTTCAATGATTTTCATGGGCATGTTTCTGAGATCGATGTGGATCGCGCAAAAGTCGTAGTAATGGTAAACTTCTTCGGTCGAGAAACACCTGTAGAACTGGATTTCTTGCAGGTAGAAAAAGCGTAGACTTCCTCCTTGGTTGGAGGTTGTTGTGGGAGGGTGACCCAAATTCACCCGCTAAAACCACTTAAGGAGAAAAGCTGTGGCAAAGAAAGTAAAAGCAATCGTAAAACTTAACGTAACAGCCGGAAAAGCAAACCCGGCACCCCCCATTGGTCCAGCCCTGGCTGGTCATGGCATCAATATCATGCAGTTCTGCAAGGAATACAATGCCAGAACGCAGAACAAGACAGGTGAGATCATCCCCGCCGAGATCACCGTTTTCACCGACGGTTCTTTCACCTTCATCCTGAAATCACCGCCGACCTCTGAACTGCTCAAAAAAGCAGCCGGCGTTGAAAAAGGGTCTGACATGCCCAATCGCAATAAGATTGCAACGATCTCCCGCGAGAAGGTTCGTGAGATCGCCGAGGTCAAGATGAAGGACATGAACGCCAATGATATTGAAAACGCGATGCGCCAGATTGAAGGCACTGCTCGCAATATGGGAATCACAATAAAAGATTAATCGTTTGTGGGAGGGTGAGCGAGCTTACCCGACAACACCACGAAGGAGCAATAATGGCAAAACACGGAAAAAAATACCTGGAAGCAAAAACAAAGATCGACAAGGATACTTCATATAACCCCAATGAAGCGATGGCTCTGGTAAAAGAGACAGCCTATGCCAAATTTGATGCGACTGTTGAAGTCCATCTGCGCACCGCATTGGATCCTCGCCAGGCTGACCAGCAGATCCGCAGCACGGTAGTGCTGCCCAACGGACTGGGAAAAACAGTGCGTGTGTTGGTTTTCGCACAGGGTGAAGGTGCCAACAAGGCGAAAGAAGCCGGTGCGGATGTGGTGGCAGATGACGATGAGTGGGTGAAGAAAATTCAAGACGGTTTCACCGATTTTGACCTCGCCATCGCCACGCCTGAAACCATGGGAATGGCTGGCAAACTTGGGCGTGTGCTCGGTCCGCGCGGCTTGATGCCAAACCCAAAAGCCGGCACCGTGGTCAAAGTGGAGGACCTGCCTCAGGCTATTCAAGAAGCAAAAGCTGGTCGTATCGAGTTTCGCCTTGATAAAACTGCGAACATCCATGTGCCCATCGGAAAAGTGTCATTCGATGCCGACAAATTGACCGAAAACTTTTCCGCCTTGATGAACGCCATCAAGAAAGCCAAACCGGCAGCAGCCAAGGGCATTTTCATTCGCAAGATCACCGTCACCTCAACCATGGGTCCCGGTGTAAAAGTGGATATCAATCGCGCACTTTCCATGGAAGCGGAAGAATGATATAATCTGCGCTTGATAGATACCTATCACCCAAGACAGCCGGTGCCAGAAATGGCTTAATATCCTGCTCAGGTGAAGTGAAAAGTTCATCTTTTTACGTACAGAGATAATCTCTGCCTGAGCAACATCGGCAGAGATTTTTTTGAAAGGAGGTACTTTCATTGGCTTTTACAAAGGAAGAGAAAAAAGCACTGGTTGAGCAGTACGAAAACTGGTTAAAAGAAAGCCACGCTATTTTCGTGATGAGCTACTCTACGATGACCATGGCAAATATCAACGCCGTGCGCTTGGCTGCGCGCGAAATTGGGGGAGAAGTTCACGTGGTAAAAAACACGTTGATGAAGATCGCATTGAAAAATGCCGGCTACGTGGATTCTGATCTGTTCAGCGAATCATCCATTGTCGGCTTTGCGTTTCAAGATGTGCCTGGTTTAGCCAAGATCTTGAATAAATCCGCCAAGGATGAGAACTTCTTTGCTCTGAAAGGCGGTTATCTCGAAAAAGAGCTCATTGACGCAAAACAGATCGTCATGCTCGCAGAACTGCCCTCACGCGAACAGGTACGTGCTCAGCTGTTGGCACTCATCAACACCCCGGCTACCAAGCTGGTTCGCACCATTCAGGAACCAGCCCGTGGATTGGCTGCAGTGCTCAAGGCATATTCAGAAAAACAGGCTGCTCCGGCAGCTTAATGGATCGATCAAAAATTAGGAACAATAAGGAATTTAAGGAGTATTACAGATGGCAGATATCAAGAAACTTGCAGAAGAACTTGGCAAATTAACCGTTCTCGAAGCAGCAGAATTAGTGAAAACCCTGGAAGAAGAATGGGGCGTTTCCGCCGCCGCTCCGGTTGCCGTAGCAGCCGTTGCCGCCGGTAATGGTGGCACAACCGCCGAAGCCGCAGAAGAAAAGACGGAATTCACCGTCATCATCAAAGACGCCGGTCCCAAAAAGATCGAGGTCATCAAAGCCATCCGCCAGATCACCAATTTGGGTCTGGTAGAAGCCAAAGCTCTGGCAGAAACTGCCGGTTCCAAAGTTTTGGAACAAGTCGGCAAAGAAGCCGCCACGGATGCAAAATCCAAACTGGAAGCAGCCGGCGCAGTGGTCGAATTAGCCTAAACGCTAAATTACTAAGGGGCTGTCTAAAAAGCAGACAGCTCCTTTTATTTTTTCCACTTTAGCCCGAAAATAGGGGAAATTTGGGACAGAAGGTAAAATTCTCTTCTTTTTTGAGTATTGTTTCCCACTTTGCGCTGTCTAAAAAGTAAAAATCAGACTTTTGGGACAGCCTCTTTTTATATATTTTTATTTATTTCTTCAGAAATTAAATGCAACGAAGCAATTGCAGTTCTCGCTCTTCCCTCGGATGGACTGATTCGGTCTTTCTTTGCTTTTGATAGTTCTCTTCCAGGATGAATCAAATTTCTCCAATTGCGTATTTGATGAATATTCGGAACAATATCAGGTGGTAATAATGGCGGTGAAATACTAGATGCCACTTTTACAAGTTCATTTAATGTAAGATCATCAAGGTTATAGTTTTCCCTTGTTTTTTTACAATAACTGTTTACTTCTTTTTGCTTGGTTTTTAATGCTGCAAGAATTATAGCTTCTAAAATCGAACCCGACAAAATTATACAGGTTTTTGCAGTTTCTTTAATCCCTTGTTCTTGTGCCAAACTTAATTCCTTAATGTCTCTATCAAGAATATTTTTTAGATCTACATTAGTAATAAAATCAAGAGGGATTTTTATTGAAGTATTCTTTTCACCACCTTTAATCTTTTTTATATTTATAGAAGAATCAACAATAGCTGGTATTGGATTGGAACCATAATATGCTCGAATTTTAGCTTTCTCCTCATCAGAAAGTAGAGGATAAATATCAACTTTGTTTTCCAAAGCAAAAACCAAAGCAGCCAAATTTTTATCATAAATTTTGGGGTCTCTCTCTTTTTCTAAAATTCTTCTATAAATTGTTCTTTTAGATAAACCTAGATCATTTTCTAGTTTACTAATTACATGCTTATTAATTTTGTTCATTTATTTTTTCACTATTATCTTTTTTCTTTTTTGATTTTGAAATAGTGACGCTAACTGTCTCAGCAGTAGTATTTAGAATTTCTGCAATCTCATTTCTATCTGAAATACCGATTTTTTTTAGAATGGCAATCTTTTCAATATTTGTTTTTTTTCTAATAGATTCAGAATAAATTAGATTATAAATAGATGAGTTCCTAATAATTTTCAAATTCTCTGAAATATCATTTACCATTTTCTCTAATAATTCTTTTTGCATGTTGTCTCCTTTCTCCAAATCTATAGAATACACATACTTTTTTCCATTCAAATCAATATTCAATCCTTTTTTATTTAGTACTAGCTATCTAATAAAGACTTCAGTTGGTCTGCTTTTACTTGAAAAACATTAGTTCCCTTTCGGATTACTGCACTACCATTGATTAAATAGACAACACCTTTTTGTTTTGGAGGAACAATAATTACAATTAATAGTGAACCTAAAACATCCACTTGTGTAATTTCAATATTTAATGAGGGGGTAATACTGTCCTTTACGGAGTTTTGTAGGGGTTGGTCTAAATCTTGTGCTTTACCCGAACTTCCCTGAATAACACCATCATCATCAATTCCATATAAAATAACACCTCCTTGTTTTGTATTTGCCATTGCAGCAATTTCTCGAATCAACTTTTTAATTTCAGTGCCGTCTTGTTTGAACTCGTATATTTGATTTTCCCCGTTTTTTGCAATTTCAAGAATTTCATATTGATCGGGTATTTTAATTTTTTTCACCGTACTTTTAGGTTTCTCACGAGAAATAATAATGGTAGATCCTATGCTAGGAATTGACGATCCTTTTTCAAAATCCTTCCGTGATATTTCTTTAGCTAATGGAATTTTGTCGTAGATGTATTGTTTTCCGACTCTTTTTATTTCACCGATTAAACCAGCGTTACGCAAACTTTTAATATCCCTATTAATGTTATTTACATTTCGCCCGATTTTTTTTGCAATTTCATTTGATGATGATTTCCCATTCACATTCATGAAAGTATTAAGCAATCGGGGAGAATTTCTAAATAGATACCTCCCTCTAATTATTATTTCTGATAAAGATAAATTGTCGCTCATGTATTCATAATTTCATTAATTTTTTCAGAAGTTTTTATATATGATTTTCCTTCTCTATAAATAAGACCACATTTTTCCCACTCCTGCCATAATGGAGTAATTGTTTTTGAAGAAACACCTAAAATTTTAACAATCTCATCCCTACTTTTCTTTCCAGTAAGTTGGAAAACTCGTGAACTCTTGACTTCTTCGTCTATTGCATTATTAAGTAAAAGTTTGCATTGAATTGCTAACAAAATTTTTATCTCATTTAGTGTAGTTTCTATTTTATCAACCATTAATTTCCTCCTTTGCATCGCATATAATAAATATTATATGAAATGGAGGATTATTTCAAATGAATGAAAATAGAGAATGCAAAGAGATTAGCCGAAAATTAGACCAAATAATTTTTTTGTTACGAATACAAAATAAATCTTCTCTCGAAAATCAAATAAATAATATTTTCTCTTCTAAAGAGGAATTTGAAGTTTATGATTTAACTGATGGTTATTCATCAATTGATGAACTCGCTGAAAAAACACTTGTTCCAAGATCTACAATTGGTGATTGGTGGAAAAAATGGCTTGATTGTGGTATTACCATTCCTGGTCCAATAAGGAACGATCGACCCCAAAAAATTTTTTCCAAAAAAGAAATAGAAAAATATTACAAATCAAAATAATGTACGACGAAATCGCAACCATCTATCAGCAGATTTTTCCTGTGAACCAGGCATTTCTACAGTTCATCCCGGCATTCATCACGAAAAAGCCAACCAGCATCCTCGACCTGGGCTGTGGACCGGGAGATTACGTAGATGAATTCACCAGGCAGGGGCACCTGGCAACCGGCATCGATAGCAGCGCACAGATGATCGCCTGGGCACAAGCGCACAATCAGGGCAGTTTCTTTCACCTCTCCTTCACCGAAATCCAGAATCTCAAAGGTCGCTTTGATTGCATCTACTGTATCGGCAACAGTCTCTCCTACCTGCTCCACGAAGCCAGCGAGAAGTTTTTCCATGCTGTTTTCGACCTTCTCGAGCCAGGCGGTTCGTTCATTCTCCAGCTCGTCAATTGGGACACATACCGCTTGCAAGGAAGCATGAAATTTCCCATCCAGCATCTCGCAGATGGCAGAATTTTCCATCGGGCATATGAAGCGCACCCTGGCGATACGGTTTTGTTCAAGACGGAGATCCAAAAGGATGGGCAAACGTTACAAGCCTGGGCTGATCATTTGTACCCGCGCTATGCTGATTCTCTTCCAGATGAAATCGCGACAAGCGGGTTGGCGGTTAGCGGGGTGTATGGGGACTTCAAACGAAACCCGTTCCATGCCGCCAGCAGCCCCGCGCTGATCATCACTGCCCGCAGGCAGTGAATTCTCTATGGACAATGTTGTCCGTTCCGGTGATAAAAGCCCTTGCATCAAGGGCTTTTTTCTTTATACAATAAGAACATATTGATCATAAGGAACTTTTCATGAATCCATCTGCCGTCATCATCGATTCCGTCCGCACCCTTATTGGTAATTTGGGAGGAGCGTTAGCCAGCATCCGCCCGGACGACCTGGCTGCCCATACCATGCGTGCTTTGCTGGAGCGCACAAAGATCAATCCTGCCCTGGTGGAAGAGGTTTATTTGGGCTGCGCCAATCAAGCCGGGGAAGACAACCGCGACATCGCGCGCATGGCTTCTCTGCTGGCGGGGCTACCCCTGGAAACAGCCGGGGTCACCTTCAACCGGCTATGCGCCTCGGGGCTGACAGCAATCATCAACGCAGCACGCGCCATCCAATGCGGCGAAGGAGAGGTATTCCTTGCCGGCGGGGTCGAAAGCATGTCGCGTGCACCGTATTCACTGCCCAAAGCCGAACATGCGTATCCTTTCGGGCATGTTACCCTGTGGGATACGACCCTCGGCTGGCGTTATCCAAATCCCCATCTGGTTGACCAAGGTTACACCATCAACCTGGGTGAAACCGCCGAGAACCTGGCTGAGCAATACCACATCAGCCGCATGGAACAAGACACGTTCGCCTTACAAAGCCACCAGCGAGCCATCGCTGCCATCGATAGCGGTAAATTCGCTCAGGAGATAGCGCCAGTCAGCATCCCGCAGCGCAAGGGGAAGCCATTGGTCGTGGACACCGACGAACGTCCACGGCGCGACACCAGTTTGGAAGCGCTTGCTCGCTTGAGCCCTTCTTTCAAGGAAAGTGGAAGTGTGACCGCCGGCAACTCTTCTGGCTTGAACGATGGAGCAGCCATGCTGTTGATGACGAGCGAAGCCAAAGCACAGGAACTGGGTTTACAACCGATCGCACGGGTGGTCGCCAGCGGCGCTGCCGGGGTGGACCCGCGCGTGATGGGCATTGGACCTGTGCCCGCCACGCAAAAAGCGCTGCAGCGCGCCGGGCTGCGCCTGCAGGATATTGGGTTGATAGAACTGAACGAAGCATTTGCCGCACAAGCCCTGGCGGTGATGCAGGCACTGGATATCTCCCCCGACATTACAAATGTCAACGGGGGTGCCATCGCGCTGGGTCACCCGTTGGGCTGCTCAGGCGCGCGCATTCTGACCACGCTGCTGCACGAGATGGGCAGGCGTGCATCCACCCATGCCAAACCCTTCTACGGGCTTGCCACTTTGTGTGTAGGCGTGGGGCAGGGAGAAACGCTGATCGTGGAATGGCTGGGGTCCTGAGATTCCAAAGGGTATTTTGTTAACAGCCCCCGGGAAGGGTATCACTAGTCGGTCAGCTATCCTGTATAATACAATACCATCTGGTATCGACTGTTCTCATAACAAAAGTGAGTGGAACAAGGAGAAAACGAATGCCCCTTTCCGGAACGATCATAGTAGATGAAAACCTCTGCAAAGCCTGTGAGCTTTGTATCGTGAATTGCCCCGTGCAGGTGATTGCGCTCGATAAGAACCGCATCACGCCACGCGGGTTCCATCCCGCGGCGTTGTTCAAGGAGGGCTGCACCGGCTGTGGCACCTGTGCCGTCGTCTGTCCTGAAGCTGCCATTACGGTTTACCGCGAAAAACACGTCGAAAAAGAGCGCAACGCTTAGGAGGACATGATGAGTAGAGAATTATGGAAGGGCAATGAAGCGATCGCCGAAGCCGCCGTGAGGGCAGGTTTGCAGGCATATTTTGGATACCCCATCACCCCGCAGACCGAAGCGTTGGAATACCTGTCCTGGCGCCTGCCAGAATTGGGGCGCGCTTTTTTGCAGGCAGAAAGCGAGTTGGGCGCTATCAATATGGTGTACGGCGCAGCCTGTGCCGGAGCACGCACCATGACGACCACCTCCAGCCCCGGCACTTCCCTGATGATGGAGGGGCTTTCGTATATCGCCGGCACCGAGGTGCCCATGGTGTTGGTGGATGTGGTACGCGGCGGTCCGGGGTTGGGCAATATCGCCCCCGCGCAGGGTGATTACAACCAGATCGTGCATGGCGGCGGGCATGGAGATTATCACCCCATCGTTCTGGCTCCAGCCAGCATCCAGGAGACCATCAATACGGTCTATGAGATTTTCGATATCGTTGAAAAATATCGCACCATCGGCATCGTGATGGTGGATGGCAGCATCGGTCAGATGATGGAACCGGTCGCCCTGCCGGCGATGAAAGAAGTGCGCAAGGTCTGGCCCTCTTGGGCAGCATCCGCAACGGAAGGGAAACGTGAACGCAACGTTCTCACTTCTATTTATCTGGATCCCAAACAAGAGGAGATCACCAACCTGCGTCTGATGAAAACCTGGCAGGAGATCGAAAAGAACGAGATTCGCTATAAAGAATATTTCATGGAAGACGCCAAATTCGCCGTGGTCGGGTTCGGTTCGGCAGGTCGCGTTGCCCTTTCAGCCGTGCGCGCCGCGCGAGCAGAAGGCATTCCGGTGGGTTTGTTCAGACCCATCAGTGTAAGCCCATTCCCGAAAAAACAGATTTTCGACCTGGCGCAAAGGCTAGAGGGGTTTTTCGTGGTGGAAATGAACTCCGGCATGATGCTGGACGATGTGCTGCTGGCATCTCAGGGGCGCATTCCGGTGGAATTTTACGGTCGCATGGGCGGAGTGATGCCTTTCCCAGATGAGATCTTGCGCGAGATTCGGCTTTTACACGCTGATGGCTGGAAAAATGAGGGGCACCCACGCGACCGCTGGTTGGCAAAATTAGAAACGATCGTAAAAGAGGAATAGCACAATGACGACCATGAATGTTGAAGATATGCAGGTCATCTACCAGCACCCCACTTCTTTGCTGGATATTCATACGCACTATTGCCCCGGCTGCACCCATGGGGTCGCTCACCGTCTGGTAGCGGAAGTGATTGACGAAATGAACCTGCGCGATCAGTGCATCGGGGTAGCTTCGGTTGGCTGCTCGGTCTTTGCGTATAATTATTTCGACTTCGATTTCATCCAATCCCCGCACGGCAGGGCGCCTGCCATGGCGACCGGCGTTAAACGAGTGCATCCTGGTAAGATCGTTCTGACCTATCAGGGAGATGGCGATATGATCTCCATCGGCACCGGAGAGATCACGCATGCAGCCGCTCGCGGCGAGAACATAACCGTCATCTTTATTAACAACGCCAATTATGGCATGACCGGAGGACAGATGGCTCCCACCACACTGCCCGGTCAAAAGACAACTTCGTCACCCAAAGGTCGCGATGTTGAGCAAGCCGGATATCCCATCCGCGCCAGTGAAATGCTGGCTACGCTGGATGGCGCCGGGTACATCGCCCGCCGCAGCCTGCACGATCCCAAGAACATCCGCCTGGCGAAAAAAGCCATCCGCACCGCTTTCGAGGCACAGGTGCGCGGTTTGGGATTCTCCATGGTAGAGCTGCTATCGACCTGCCCTACCAACTGGCATCTGGCTCCTGCTGCTGCCGGAAAATGGCTTGAAGAGAACATGCTCCCGTATTTCCCACTGGGAGACTACAAAGTTCACACTGCGTTGAAGGACTTGAAATTCTAAGAGGAGAGAACACATGCAGAACGAAACACTGATTGCCGGTTTTGGTGGACAGGGAGTCCTTTTCGCAGGGAAAGTGTTAGCACATGCAGCACTTGAACTCGGTCTTGAAGTCACATGGTTCCCTTCGTACGGGCCTGAAATGCGCGGTGGAACCGCCAACTGCACGGTCATCTTTTCAGATGAAGAAATCGGATCGCCGCAGGTGCTCAACCCCACCAGTATTGTTGTAATGAACCAGCCTTCTCTGGATAAATATGAGAACCTGGTGCGCAAAGACGGCTACCTGGTCGTTGACACTTCCATGACGAACCGTGCGGTGGAACGAAAAGATATCCATGCCATCTGCCTGCCCGCCACCGAGAGCGCAGAAGAAATCGGTGATAAGCGGCTGGCAAATGTCGTGCTGCTCGGCGCTCTGATTCGCGCTTCAAACTACTTCGGGCAAGCGGAGTTAGAGAACGCCCTTAAGAAGAGCCTGGAAGGAAAAAAAGAAGAATTGGTGGCTTCGAACATCATCGCATTACAGCACGGTTTCGAATATAATAGTTAAACGCTGTCTGGCGTATCTTGTAGGCGGTCACAAAATATGGTAAGATAGGCGACATTATACAATCCCTTTTGACTTAGAATTTAATGGCAGATGCACTCCATGGGGAGTCATTTTCTTTCCAGAAGAAAACCAAGAAAATTCTAAGTCAGCATTATTTTTAACGAGGAAAAAACAATGGCAAACACATTCTTGACCAAAGAAGGTTATCAAAAGCTGCAGGAAGAGCTTGATTATCTGCGCGGAACTCGCCGCGCAGAGATCGCTGAGCGCCTGCGCGAAGCAGCCTTCGGTGAAGACCTGGTTGAAAATGCGGAATATGAAGCAGCCAAAAACGAGCAGGCTTTCATTGAAGGTCGGATCAAAGATCTGGAAGGTCTGTTAGCAACCGCGCGCATCATCGAATCCACCGCCAAAGGGAGCGAAGTTGTCCAACTGGGTTCAAGAGTTGTCATTCAAGAATCGGGCAACAAGGATTCCGAAGAATATTTTATCGTTGGCGCTGCAGAGGCGATGCCGGCAGAGGGCAAAATATCCAACGAATCTCCCCTGGGGAGAGCCTTGTTGAACCACAAAGAAGGCGATCAGGTAGAAGTGCAGGCGCCCGATGGGTCATTTAAGGTTAAAATAATTGAAGTCGCTTAATGTCGGAGCATCATAAAAAGCCCCGCTCCGTTAAGGCAGGCGGGGCTTTTTCATTAAAAATAGAGGATTGTGCACATGGAATGGAATGAACTGGAGAAAATACGCCTGGGCAAGATCGACCAAATGCGCGCTCAAAACGTGGAACCCTACCCCACCCGCACTGAAGTAGATCATGCGATAAAGCAGGCTATCGATACGTTTGCGTCCTTCGAAAAACGAAATGATCCTTCCATCAGCGCACCTGAAGTAACCCTGGCAGGTCGCATCCGATCAAACCGGAACATGGGAAAACTGGCTTTCAGCCATATAGAAGATGGAAGCGGGCGCATCCAACTTATGCTGCGTGTCAATGAGATCGGGGAAGAGGGTCTGAAATCCTTCAACGATCTTTTCGATCTGGGAGATTTTATTCAGGCTAGCGGCAGTCTGATGCGGTCAAAAAGCGGCGAGATCACCGTATTGGTGAAGGATTTCAAAATGCTCGCCAAAGCCGTCACCCCTCTGCCAGCAGCCAAAGACGAGGTGGTAGATGGAAAAATCGTCAAACATGCCACCTTCAGCGACCCCGAAAGCCGCTACCGTCAACGGTATGCAGACCTGGCGGTCAACGAAGAAATCCGCAAGATCTTCCGCATGCGCACAGCCATCGTGCGCGCCCTGCAAAAATTCCTCGACCAGCACGATTTTATTGAAGTGGAAACGCCTATTTTGCAGCCCATCTATGGCGGTGCGGCAGCCCGACCTTTTTCCACCCACCATAACCAACTCCACCAGGATCTTTTCCTGCGCATCTCTTTTGAGCTTTACCTGAAACGATTGCTGGTGGGTGGTTTTGACCGTGTGTATGAGATCGGTCGCGATTTCCGAAACGAGGGCGTTTCATTCAAACATAATCCGGAATTCACCCAGCTTGAGTTTTACATGGCATATGCAGATTACGAAAAGATCATGAGCCTGACCGAGCAAATGCTGGGATATGTCTGTGATGAGGTTTTGGGAACGCGTACGTTTTCTTTTGACGGGCACGAGATCAGCATGAACATACCCTGGAAAAGGGTAGAACTGCGCCAGGGAATCCTGGATGCTACCGGCGTTGACATCTATGCCTGCCCTGACGCAGATAGCCTTTTTCAAGCGATGAAGAAAAAAGGCTTGAACCCAAAAGAAGGGCAGCCGCGTGGAAAATTGATCGATAGCCTGATTGGAGATTTTCTGGAACCAAGCTGCATCCAACCTACTTTTTTGTTCGATTACCCGCGTGATATCTCTCCGCTGGCAAAGAACAAGCCGGACAATCCGCAGGTGGTTGAGCGCTTTGAAGGTTTCGTAGGTGGAATGGAACTCTGCAATGCTTTCACTGAATTGAACGACCCGCTGGAGCAAGAAAAACGGTTTGCTGAAATGGGACGCACGTACGATGAAAAAGACGAAGAACGTCACCCCATGGATGAGGATTATTTGAAAGCCATGGCATATGGCATGCCGCCCAGCGGTGGGTTTGGAATGGGTATCGACAGGCTTACCATGCTGCTCACCGACAACCGCTCCATTCGCGAAGTGATCCTGTTTCCGCACTTGCGTGAAACCGAAGAGGAATGATCATAAAAAATCCGCTTATGTGGATTTTTTATTCTCTGACCCAGGCGTTCTCTTCACCCACCAGATGATGAACCTTCGCCAACAGGTCATCGGTGATACGGATAGCGTCATTCGGAAAGTCCATCACCACATCTCTTCCATTTTCACGACACAGAAAAGTGAAGCGGTCATCTCCCGGAGAAGCGCGCAACATGCCGTACACCTGTTGCAACAGGCGAATATCCTGGTCTGGCTTGCCAGTCGCATTGATGATGACGGTTAAACTCTTGCCCTTTGCATTGGTAACTTGAGGTAGATAACCAGCTTCACCTTCAGACACGCCCTTTTCTATCTTTTCAACGGTCAGAGGAGCGGGTTGTTCTCCCTCTTGCGCCATGGGTTCATTCTGCAGCGGATCCGTCTCCAGCAGCATGTCTTGAGGAAGATCATCGAAAAATCCTGCTCCGCTTCCCATCAACTCCTCACTATAGGCATCTTGAGGCATCAATCCCCATTCATCGGTCGCGGACTTTTGAAGAAGGTCCTCTTCATCATCAGCGTTTGTATCAATCTCCAACTTTTGAATATCATCTACCAGAACCTTCGCGTCCATCCCTTCCACATCCGCCTTACCTCTAACGATCACCACTTCATCTTCCACCAGGATTGTCTGGGATTTTGCCCAGGTGCGCGGAAAGATCACCAGCCCAATCGCCCCCTGTACATCTTCAAGATTGGCAAATCCCATCGGATCACCCTTTTTTGTGACGATGGAACGGATATTGGTCAACCTGCCTGCTACGACCACTTCTTCTTTTTGTTGGGCGTCTTGCAATTGCCCTGAATAATGAGTGACGGAGCGTTTAATGGTTTTCATGTAATCAGAAAGCGGGTGGTCGGTGAGGAACAATCCCAGCAGTTCCCTTTCCCATTCCAGTTTTTCCTTCTTATCCATGGGGTCGAGTTCAGGCAACCTGATCTCTTCTTTCAACCCCTCCACCGCTCCAAAAAATGAAAGCTGACCTTCCTCCTTAGCCCGGAAATGGCTTTCGCTGATGGCTACCAAGCGATCCATCACATTAAAGATCGCCCGCCGATCACCAAAGGCATCCAGTGCGCCCACCCTGATCAAACATTCCAACGTTCGCTTGCCCACTTTCCGCAGGTCGACACGCCGGATAAAATCATCCAGGTCCTCGAACGGCTGCTCTTTCCGGGCGGCAACAATCAAGTCAGCCGGAGCCTGTCCAACATTTTTGATAGCGCCCATTCCAAAACGGATACAGTAGCCATTTTTCTCCTGATCCTCGATGGAAAAATCCCAGAAACTGTGGTTCACATCCGGCGGCAGCACCGAGATGCCCATTGCCAGACAATCTGCGATGTAAAAAGCAACTTTTTCACTATCATTCATCGACCCGCACAGCAGCGCGGTCATATATTCCAGAGGATAGTGGGTTTTTAGATAAGCGGTTTGTACGGCTACCATGCCGTAATCAGCGGCGTGACTTTTATTGAAACCATACTGGGCAAAGTTGCGCCAGTCATCAAAGATCAGGCGGGCGGTTTCCTCATCAATGCCGTTCTTAACCGCGCCCTTGATGAACTTTTTTTCATGAACCCTGATCTGATCTTCCTTTTTTTTCGAAATAGCCTTGCGAAGCGTGTCGGAGTCTGCGGGCGAATATCCTGCCAGTGTTATAGCCGCCGACATGATCTGTTCCTGATAGACCGCGATCCCGAACGTTTCTTCCATGATTGGCTTCAATAATTCGTGCCGGTACTCCACTTTTTGCTTGCCGTGCATGCGGGCAATGTAATCAGGGATGAATTGCATTGGTCCCGGGCGGTACAATGCGACCATCGCTATGATGTTGTCCAGATTTTTGGGCTTCATCTGCACCAGATACTTGGTCATGCCGCCGCCTTCTAGCTGAAAGACGCCCGCCGTCAATCCCTTCCCCAAGAATTCAAAGGTTCCCGGATCATCCAGCGGGATATTGTCCAAATGCAGATGCACGCCATGCCGCTTTTCGACCAGCTTGCACGTATTCGACATGATCGTCAAGGTCGCCAGACCCAAAAAATCAACCTTCAGCATACCCAAGTCGTCCAGAACCGACATTTCAAATTGGGTGACAGTTTTAATAGGGCTATCCTCAGACTCACGGGTAGGGCGATGCAGTGGCAGGTATTCCACCAGTGGTTTATCAGAGATGACCACCCCCGCCGCATGCGTTCCGGCATTCCGTATCACGCCATCCAACTTGCCAGCCGTGTCGATCAGCTCATGCATGTGCGGCACATTCAGATAGATCTCTTTGAGTTCAGGAACCTCTTCCAGCGCTTCTTCGATGGTGAGCGGATGACTGGGGATGTTGGGTATCAACTTAGCAACACGGTCCACTTCTCCCAACGGAATACCCATCACGCGCCCCACGTCTCTGATAGCCTGGCGGGCTTTCATGGTGCCAAAGGTGATAATCTGCGCCACCTGGTCACTTCCATACCGTTGTGCACAGTACTGCATCACTTCTGCCCTTTTATCATCCTGGAAGTCAAGGTCAATATCAGGCATGCTTACGCGGGAAGGATTAAGAAAACGTTCAAAGATCAACTTATGCGTAAGCGGTTCTACCAGGGTGATATCCAGCGTGTATGCCACAATGGAACCCGCTGAGGAACCCCTGGCTTCGTACCATATGTCATTCTCTCGGGCAAACTTGCAAAGATCCCACACGATTAAGAAATAGGCATCAAAGCCCATTTCATGAATGACCTTCAGTTCATAATCCAGACGCTCGCGGATTTCGGGGGCATCGGCACGTTCTTTATAGCGTTTTTGGAGCCCGTGCTCGCACAGCATGCGCAAATAACTGGCTGAATCATATCCTTCTGGAACGTCGAATTTGGGCAGATGATACGCATCGCGCTCCAACTTAACCGCACAACGTTCTGCAATAGCCACCGTATTGCTGATAGACTCGGGCACTTCAGCGAAGAGCGCTGCCATCTCTTGCGGTGAGCGTAAATAATAGGTGTCACCATTCATATGCATGCGTTCTTTGTCGGTAAGCAAGGCTCCGGTTTGAATCGCCAGCAGAATATCCTGGTAGCGGGCATCTTCGCGATCTACATAGTGCACATCATTGGTCGCCACCAGATTGACCTGATAGCGCTTTGCCCATTCAATGAGTTGCTTATTGACCGTCACAAGTTCGGACATATTGTGATCTTGCAGCTCAAGGTAAAAATTTTCTTTTCCAAACACATCCAGATACCAGCGCAATTGTTCTTCCGCCAGTTCTAACTGGCTGTTCATGATGAGAGAGGGAATTTCTCCTTTTAAACAAGCGCTGGTGCAAATAATCCCTTCGGCATGATCAGCAAGATATTCGTGGTCGATACGCGGATAATAATAGAATCCTTCCAGTTGAGCAGCGCTGGCTATTTTGAGCAGGTTCTGATAGCCAACCATGTTTTCAGCCAGCAGTAAGATATGATTCGAGCGTTTATCTTTTTGTGGATCACGCTGGTCCATGCGGCGGGGGGTGATATACCCTTCCAGCCCAATGACGGGATGGATGCCTTCTTTCAGGCAGGCATTATAGAACTCCACCACCCCATACATTGTGCCATGATCGGTGAGCGCCACGGCTGGCATCCCCATTTCTTTGGCACGTTGAATGAGCTTGGGAAACATACAGTAACCATCAAGCAGAGAGTAATGTGAGTGGACGTGCAGGTGAACAAAAGACATAGCGTTAAAAAAGGATGATTTCGGTCATTATAGCACGCGACCAAAAATCATCCATTCCAACCACCTTAAAAATAGAATGATTTTAAGGTTAGCGCATCACGCCACCTTTCCCAGCGTGGCAAGATATGCTGCGAATTGATGCGTTCCATCAAGCCCCAATGAGGCGTTCAGCAGATCATCGTCAAAAGCTGCGATAGCACATACTCCGCAACGGATAGATTCAGCCGTCAGATAGAGATTCTGGCAAACATGCCCGGCATCCAACAGAATATACCGGAATGCGCGTTCACTATAACGCCAGTAAGTTCGCGCGATGTCAGCCACCCAGCAGAAAGTAACCGCGCTGTTCTGCACATGCTTTTGTTTCAAACACGCATCTGTGATCCTTTGGTTCACATCAGTGCCATCATCCAGGAGCAATAACTTGTGTTCGATCGCCAGATAGCGGTACAGCCCCTGGTCCAAATTCTCCACGCTGTTAACGAGCAAATACGTTTCAAAGGGATGGCGCGATCCGGCTGAGGGAACCATCCTCTTGGTGAACGTTCCGCTTTCGTTCACCGCTTTCACACCCTGGGTAACCCAAAGCAGATAGCTCAGTTCCACCAGCGATAGCCTGTCGGCGATGTAGGATCTCCGGCTTTCTCGCGTTTCGGAGATGGAGCGGAAATCGGAACAGGCGAGTGCACATCCTTTCGGATCAGGCAGCAAAATCAAAGGTGCAGCGGGGTCATATGCCATCTGCAGGGGTGGCTGAGGTTGCCCTACTTTTTGTTGCGATTCGGGCATGTTTTGATATTTGGATGCTTCGAAATAATCTTTCCAGGTGCTCATCATCTCTCCTTTGTCAATGAACTGTCTTTTGCCTGCTTAGTTTGCCCAGGACCAAATGCAACAAGGTCTTTATTTCTTCTACTTTAAGAAAATACAGAACCGATGCATAAAGACCGGCAGCCACCAGAATGGTCAGCGCAATATGCAACCAATAGGGTAATGCCACATCCAGATCCATGCTGACAGTCACACAAAAAGCCATGATCAAAACCGCCAAGCCGGCTTTTAGAAGTCCGGAGAGCAGCAGTTTTTTATCCAGCCCACGCATCCGTTTTTTCATAAGCGAAAGCAATACGAGGGCTTCCAGCAAAGTGGCAGTGGAATTTGCCAGAGCCAAACCGCCATGCGGCATCCACCCAATGGATGAAAAGAGTTGGCTGAAAAGGATACTTAAGACCAAATTCAAACTCATGGCAGCCACCCCAACAAACACGGGGGTTTTCGTGTCATGCTGCGCATAAAAAGCGCGGCTGGTGATTTCCACAATGCAGTGCCCGATCAGACCAAGCGCATACCAGAGCAGAGCCCAGGCGACCAAATTCGTGGACGCGGCAGTGAACTCCCCCCTCTGGTAGAGCAGCCGCACGATATCTTCACGCAGCATGATCAAACCGACCATAGCTGGGATTGCAAGAAAGAGGATCATGCGCAATGTGGAGGTAAAGGACGAACGCATCTCATCCAATTTCCCTCTGGCAATCTGGGCAGAAAAAGTGGGCAGCGAAGCGATGGCAATCGACTGCGCAATGGCAGCCTGCGGCATCAACATCAACGAAAAACCCAGGCTGATGGCAGTCACACTGCCTTCGGGTTGCAGGGATGCCAGATACGTATTCACCAGAAAGTTCAATTGCACAATGGCGACACCCAACAAGCGGGGAGCCATTAAAATGGCAACTTCCCGCACGGCGGGATTCTTCCTTTCAAGCCCCGGTTTATACCGCACCTGCGGCAGCCGCAGCAAGTTTGGAACCTGCACCAGGAGATGAAAGCCGGCACCGATCAAGATGCCATAGGATAACCCATGAACCCCGAAACGGGGTGCCAGCACCAGGGCGCCAAAGATCCAGCCGACCTGGTACATGCCCGGTGCCAGAGCGGAGACAAAAAATCGCTGGTGCGCGTTTAGAATCCCCATCACCAATCCACTTAACCCAAAAAGGATGGCAGAAGGCACCTGAATGCGCAGCAGATCAGCGGCTAACATTTCTTTTTCCATGCTGGCAGACGAAAAACCAGGCGCAAGGATGTAATGCACCACCTGCCGTGCAAAGATCATGGTTAGAATGCTGAAAATGGTCAGAATGAGCAGTGCCCAGTTGATGATCCCGCTGGCTAATTTCCAGGCGCCTTCGCGATCATCCTTCACCAGAAACCCGGTGAAAGTGGGAATAAAAGCGGAACCCAACGCCCCGCCTGCTACCAGGTTGAACAAAATCTCCGAAAAACGGTTGGCAGCATAGAACGCCTCGCTATCGGCTCCGGTTCCGAAAGCGCGAGCGGTAAAAGCTTTGGCGAGCAACCCTGCCAGATTGCTGAGAATATAGGCAAGCATGACCGTGCCGGCTGCTCTTGCGATCTGCCGGTTAGCTTGATGGACTGTATCGTGCTCTTGGGGCATGCTGTTGATTATACTCAAAGGTTTCGTTTTCATACCAAACTCATATCTGCCAGCGATAAAAGCATAGTAATATAATTTTAATAACGCTATCTGAAAGGAACAACCCATGGAACAGAAAAAGGGAAATACCACCACCTCCAACGCTGCACCACAGGTCAACGCTGGGTCACAAAAATCGCAGCAACCGCCCACAGCCAAGGTGGAAGGAAAAGCGGGAGTAAAAGTCCATAAGAATTCCTGGACACAAAAAGCCCTGCGCCAATTCTTGTTGGCGATCGTGTTCCTCGCCATCGGTGCCGGTCTGATCTTTTTCCTGATCCACCAACCCGCTGCGAAGGAATATGTTGCACAAAAAGAGGAAGCCACCCGGCTGCAGGATATCGAAAGCCAATACAACCAACTGCTGACCGATTACGCCGACCTTGACACACGCCATAAGGTGTCGGTAACACTGGTCAATATCTACAAAATCCAGAACAACGTCAATATCGCCCGCATCGCTTTGATGAATGACAATGAAACGCGTTTATCCATCGCCCTGGGATATGTGGAAAAGGATATTGCAACCCTGGATATTGGGGAATTTCCTGAAAAGGTGGATCTCTCGGCACGTGTGACAGCCATCAAGGGCTATCTGCCAGATGAGAAACAAAACGCCTTGAATGAATTGAACGCTCTCTTTGATGATCTTCTTCTTCTGGCAAACAATATGGAGATCACCGAATAAAAAAAGAGCTCCTCTCCCTTCAACTTATCAGGCGAGGAGCTCTTTTTCTCATTGACCAGAACGTGAGCCGAGAGTCACAGAGATATCTCTTTCAGCGCCATTGCGCAACACGGTTACCACCATGGTGTCACCGGGGGCTTTATTCATGAACAGGTAGGTCAACAGTTGATTGTAGTTCTTCGTGGTTACCCCATCCACAGCCACGATCAGGTCACCGCCGGCATACAAGCCCTGATATTTTGTGGCTCGGGTTCCTGCCCGAATACCAGCTCTGGCAGCCGGACCGCCCGGTGTGACATCCAGAACGTACACGCCCGGAACATTGGGGTCGAAACCCATGGCTTCAATCTCGTCCATGGTCAACCCATCCACGCTTGAGATACCCAGATACGGATAATCATAAGAGCCTTCACTGATCAGAGAGGGCACCACCTTTTTAACCATGTCAATAGGAATAGCAAAGCCTATTCCAGAATATGAAGCGCTTTCATAAATGCTGGATGTTTGATCATAGATCGCCCTGTTGATCCCAATCACTTCGCCTTCCAGGTTCAGCAGAGGACCGCCGGAGTTTCCAGGGTTGATGGCTGCGTCGGTTTGGATGGTATCTCCTGCTCCAAAGGGAGAGCCGCTTCCGCTGGAACGTATTGAGTCGAGCACACGCCCCATAGCCGAGATGATGCCAGTGGTCATCGTTCCGCTAAACCCGTATGGATTGCCAATGGCGATCACAAACTGCCCCACTTCGAGCTCGGAGGAGTTGCCCAGGATAAGCGGGTGAAGCTCTTCTGCCAGCATATCCACTTTGACCACTGCAATGTCCGAATCCGTGTCGGTGCCAATTACCCTGCCACGGGTGCGCGCTCCATCTGAAAAAGTGATCTCGATCTCAGCGGCATTTTCAATGACATGATAATTGGTGATGATGTGCCCTTCCAGGTCATAGACAAAACCAGAACCCTGCCCTGCACCACCATTGGTCGTGTAAACCACAATAGAAACCACACCCGGGTTGACACTCTTGTAAATGTTGACCAGCATATCTTCACCCTGGGTGTATTCCAACACCTGGTCAGGAACAGCATCTCTTCCTTCTTCGGTTGCCGTAGTAATTTCAACAGGAAGCTCTTGCATTTCCTGAACAACACCGCAGGAGCTCAAGATCAGTCCTGCAAAGACCAAACTTGAAAATAAAATTTTTCTGCTCTTAATCATTTGTCCTCCTTCTTCCACAAATCTCGCAAAGTTGATCGCTGTTTTTCTGTGAGATTGCGCGGGATCTCCACTTTCACTTTCACCATCAGGTCTCCAAACTTGTCTTTCTGTTTCAACGAAGGCAACCCATGCCCCTTGATCCTGAAGATTTGCATGGGTTGCGTTCCGGGAGGGATCTTCAGCAGAACATCCCCAGAGGGTGTGTGTACCTTCTCCTCCCCGCCAAGCAGGGCGGTGCCAACATCTATTGTGATGGTAGTAGAAATATCATCGCCATCAACGGCGAACTGTTTATCCGGAGCGAGGGTGATGACCAGGTAAATATCTGCATGGGTGCCGTCCGCTTGTCGCGGACCAGCACCAACAATGCGCACTTTGCTGCCAGTTCTCACCCCTGCCGGTATTTTCACCTCGATCTTTTTATCACTAAATTGTAAGAGCCGGCTGGTTCCATGATAGGCTTCCCAAAATGAGATGGTTACCGGTTGCTGATACGCTTGAGGACGAGCCGACCGTCCTGCGGATGGGGCTTGCGCGTTCCTGCGCTGGCTGCGTGATCGGGGGGTGCCAAAGAAAGCATTAAAGAAGTCCGAAAAACCACCAAGCCCACCGCCAAACAGATCCTCAAAATCATCTACATTATTGACACGGGTTGTGCGGGTGGTATATTGCGGGTTGTTGAACAGGTCTTCCCAGCGGAAGGTATTCGGATTATTCCCCGCCCTCTGCCACGACTGATAAGAATTCGACAACTGATCATAGCGCGACCGTTTCTTGGGGTCGCTCAAAACCTCATTGGCTTCGTTGATCTCTTTAAAACGTTCTTCGGCTTGCTTATTCCCCGGATTTTTATCGGGATGATATTTCATAGCAAGCTTGCGATAGGCTTTTTTGATCTCGTCTCCTGTAGCGTCTTTGCCAACGCCCAGGATTGCGTAATAATCCTTATACTCCATGTTGGCTATTGTATGATTGTGGGAGAATGAATGCAAGAGACTTCAGACAGATTTAATATTATTCTAACCATATCCAAATCTGCTATTTAAACAAGCATCCGCTGGCAGGGAGGATTGCCAGCGGACACTAATGCCAAAGGAGGAGACATTGATGAGTATTATCTGAGGTGCTTGTAACCCAACATGTCACCGCGAGAAATGTTACCCTTTGGGAAGATTGTATGCAACGATGAAAGTCATATTTTGTTTATGATCTTCTTCCATTAAACATAATCGTCCAGAAATTCGTCCAACACTTTCAACAAATCATCGATCCCCTCATAGGCATAAACACAGAAGATCGGATTCTCGTTTCCCAGGATCATCTTTGACACTTTTTTTCCTTTTCGATAGCAGCAGAAGACCGGCTTTTTATTCATTTCAGCCAGGGCTATTTCATATCCCACCCCATGAGATGGGGTGCTGACCTCGGCGATCAGGAGATCACTCTCCAACACCCAACGCACATCCCGTTCATAAACCACGCGCGGGTCGATCATCCCTTCTTCATCCGGCACTCCACTTTCTGCCAGATGCGCTGTCGGCACCCTCCATTTTCGCTCAATGAGATGATCAACGATCTGCTGGTAAATGTGTTGTTCCGTCCTACCGCCGGTAATGGAACAGGAGAAGTATGCCTGCATGAGCCCTCCATGGTTCGATTATTTACCATCTGTTGTTAATGTACCACGAAATCGGCGTGTTAAAATTAGGGTATGACATCCGCCAAAGAACATATAGAGAACATCCTCGATACCTTACCCACAAAACCGGGTTGCTATTTAATGAAAGACAGCAGCGGGAAGATCATCTATGTAGGGAAAGCCATCAACCTGCACAACCGGGTGCGATCGTACTTTCAATCTGCAGCAGACCATTCGCTAAAAACCCAGCACCTGGTGCGCGATATCGTCGACATCGATTGGATCGTGGTTGGCTCGGAGCTCGAAGCGCTGATCCTCGAGATGAATCTGATCAAAAAACACCGACCCCCATATAACGTACGCCTGAAGGACGACAAACGCTATCCCTATATCAAGGCACACTGGAATGAACCTTTCCCGAAGGTCACGGTAACCCGCAACCTGGAAAACGATGGCGGCAAGTACTACGGTCCCTATACAAGCGTCTGGGCGGTACATCAAACCCTCGACCTCTTGCGCAAGATCTTTCAATATCGCACCTGCGACCGGATCATCACCGGAAAAGACCCGCGCGCATGCTTATATTATGACATCAAGCTGTGCAGTGCGCCCTGCATCGGTAAGATCAACGAGAGCGATTACAACCAAATGATCACTGATCTGGGAAAATTTCTAGAAGGGCAGACCGACCCCATCCTCGACCGCCTGCGCACGAGGATGGAGGAAATGGCAGAAACCCTCCAATTCGAAAAAGCCGCAGCGCTACGAGACCAAGTCCAGGCTATCGAGCGGGTGGTGGAAAAGCAGAAGGTCATCTCCACCCAGAACATGGACAGCGACGTGATCGCTTTGGCGCGCTCCAATGGAGAAGCCTGCGTACAAATTTTCTTCGTTCGCGCCGGAAAGCTGATCGGACGCGATTATTTCATTCTGGAAGGGGCGGATGATGAAAAGGACAGCGAGGTCATTGCCCAATTCCTGACCCAATTCTATTCCCGATCCGCACACATTCCATCTGAAGTGCTGCTGCCTGAGGACATCGAAGAAGCCATGATCATCCAGAACTGGTTGAATCAGAAGAAAAAGGACGAAAAGATCCAGATCCGGGTTCCTCGTAAAGGGGTGCCCAAGCAACTGGTTGAAATGGCTACAGAAAATGCTATGGAGACACTGCGTTCATTAAAGTTACAGTGGGAGATGGACACGAACAAACAAAGCGTCGCTTTAGCTGAGCTGCAGGCAGCTTTTGGAATGAACAATCCGCCCAACCGCATGGAATGTTACGACATTTCCAACACGCAAGGCACCGCTTCGGTTGGCAGCATGGTAGTCTTTGAGCAAGGCGTCCCCAATAAAAAGCATTACCGGCGTTTCAATATCAAGACGGTGAACCAACCCGACGATTTTGCCAGCATGGAAGAGGTTCTCACGCGCCGCTTTCGCCGCTGGCAAGCATACCACGAGAGCGATGAGGTCGGAAAGAAAGCGGAACCGTCCTTTTCGATACTGCCCGATCTGCTCATTGTGGATGGCGGAAAAGGGCAACTTGGCAGAGCTTTAAAAGTGCTGGAGAAGTTCGGCTTGCAGAATTCCATCAAGGCGGTAGGATTGGCTAAGAGTGAAGAGCTGGTGATCCTCCCAGATCAGGCGGAACCCCTTGCCCTGCCAAGGAATTCACAGGGGCTTTTCTTGATGCAGCGCATTCGCGATGAAGCCCATCGCTTTGCCATCACCGCGCATCGCAATCAACGCAGCAAGAACAGTTTAAGGTCTATCTTGGATGAAATAACGGGGATCGGAGCGACAAGAAAAAAAGCACTGCTCGCTGAATTCGGTTCGGTTGAAAATCTGCGCCAGGCTTCGGTGGAAGATATTGCCAAGTTACCCGGCATCAGCCGCTCGCTGGCAGAGGAGATTTTGCGTTCAATTCAATAGAGCAGTGCTCACATAGAAAAGGTTCTTTACTGTTGTAAATAATCCTGGAAATAGTTCAATAAAAGGACCGGTTCGCTGTCCTCGAACCATTCAAGATAATCGCAGAAAAAGTTCACGTCCAATTGAGAGTCAAAGGGAAGAACCGTCTCAAGCCAGAAATCGCCCTCCGCATCCACGGAGACCTTTGCCAGAAACTGCTCATCATTAGCCTGGTTCACTGCTGAGATGACTTCGGGTTCCAGATTGCTGGTGCCTGCCCCAATCCAAAGCGAGTAAATAATCATGCGGCTGATCTTCTCATTTTGATAATCATATTCGATCAGATAGATGCCACCGCTGGGGGTCGTTATGCCGAAAGTACTTCCTTCCACATTGCTCACCGTCCAGCCCTTCGCGGTAAGTTTTTCGGTGAGCACGAGAACGAATGCGTTTTCGTCTGATTGGGCTGCGACAAAATCGGCAGGTGCTTCTTCCGCCACAGCTTGATCGGCGCCGGATAACACTGCTACCTGTGTTTGTAACGCGTTGACTTCGGCTGTATTATTCGCCGTACAACCGTATAAAAATAATACCAAGAGGATAAAAAGTAATTTTTTCATGTTCACCTGTTTTTCTGTTCATTGTATCAGAAACAAATCGAACGCATTCATCATTGAATCATGCGTGCAAACACCGCACAATGTTCCTTGCATGCCCGGTGCTTTCTATGGTAGAATTCAACGCCGTTTGGATAAAAAAAGCAATTATTCATTAATTGATAGGAAAGCAAAGTCATGAGCGAATTATTGAAAGCAGTCGAAACCGAAAAGAATCCGAACATTCCCGAACTTGCTCCGGGCGATGTGGTCAGCGTGCATGTCAAGATCAAGGAAGGCGATCGAGAAAGAATTCAGGAATTCAAGGGAACCGTTTTGTTCGTTTCAATGAGCGGGCAATCCAGCACCTTTACCGTACGGCGTGTTGCCAGCAATGGCATAGGCGTTGAAAGGACCTTCCTATTCCGGTCACCGAAGATCGACAAAGTGGTCGTAGAACGCCATAACAAAGTGCGCAAAGCGCGCCTGTTCTACCTGCGCGAGCGCACCGGCAAACGAGCGCGCCTCAAACAAAAATTTTCATAGATTTTCCACCTGCGAGTACGAAAAGGTGCAGTCTATAGAACTGCACTTTTTTCATATATAATCTCCTTCAATGATGAACCGTACAAGTTCAAAGTCGTTGAAAGTCGGGGTCTTCGATTCAGGGGTGGGCGGGCTTTCCGTTCTGCGATCTATCCATGATCGATTGCCACACCCGGAGATCGTTTTTTTTGCTGACCAGGCGCACGTACCCTATGGGCGCCGCCAGTTGGATGAGATCCGTTCATTCTCACAACAAATTACGCTGTTTTTGCTGGAAAGAGATATCGATCTGCTGGTAGTAGCTTGCAACACCGCTTCAGCGGCTGCATTGAAATTTCTGCGCCAGCAGTTCCCCCGTCTGCCAATTGTCGGCATGGAACCAGCGGTAAAACCTGCATCAGAGCAAACCCGCACCAGGGCAGTGGGGGTGCTGGCTACCCCTGCCACTTTTCAGGGCGAACTGTACCAATCGCTGGTCCACAAATATGGGGAAGGGCTTCAGATATACCAGGATACCTGCCCCGGTCTGGTGGAGGAGATCGAAGCCGGGGACCTGACAGGTGAAAAAACGCGTTCCATTTTGGAAAACGCGCTGCTTCCAATGATTGAGCTGAATGTGGATACGATCGTATTGGGCTGTACCCATTACCCCTTCGTCATTGACACGATGCGAAGAATCGCGGGAAAACATATCCAGGTGATCGACCCGGCTCCGGCAGTAGCACGCAGAGTGCAGGCTCTGCTCAACCAGCAATTCCCGGAGCGCATGCCAATAGCTTCCTCTGGATCCACGCAGTTCTTTACCAGCGGCGATCCGCTCGTTCTTCAAAAGCAGATCAAGCTGCTGATCGGTCTAGAAACCACCGTTCGCTCCGCTCACTGGGAAGATGGCAAGGTTTATGCTGACTGATCCGAACAGGAAAGCAATTTTGATTCAAACTACAAGAGGAAATTATGAGATCAATCGCAATCATCATGGCTGGTTTTGGAAATGTAGGCAAGGCGTTTGCCAGGCTGGTATATCGCAAATACGCAGAAATCGAAAACGCATACGGGTTCGACCTGCGCATCACGGGTGTCAGCACCGGAAAGCACGGCTGCCTTGGGATGGAGACCGGTTTCGATCTCGAACAGCTAGCTTCTGGGGTCCTTTCATCCAGCTCGCTTCCTGGCAGCACTCCATTCCGTGATACGCTGGAAATGATCGAAAAAAGCGAAGCGGATGTTTTCATTGAAAACACTCCCGTCAACTATGAAAGCGGGCAGCCAGCGGTCGATTTTTTAACCCACGCTTTGGAAAAAGCTATGCACACTGTCACAGCCAACAAGGGGCCGGTGGTGCACGCTTATGAAAAGCTCAGCGATTTGGCTCGGCAAAAAGGGAAACGCTTCCTTTTCGAGTCCACCGTCATGGATGGTGCGCCGGTTTTCTCGGTCGTCCGCGAAGCGCTGCCCGCCATGCAGATCGCCGGTTTTGAAGGAATCCTCAATTCGTGTACGAACCTCATCCTTTGCCGCATGGAAGAGGGGGAAACTTTTGAACAGGCTGTTCGATATGCCCAATCGATCGGCATCGCAGAAACCGATCCCAGCGGGGATATCGACGGATGGGATGCAGCCGTAAAGGTAGCTGCGCTCTCGACCGTGTTGTTGAATCATCCTGTTACCCCCCAACAGGTCCAGCGCAACGGTATTCGCGAGATCAGCGCAGCGGATATGCGCTCCGCGCGCGCAGCCGAGAAACGCTGGAAATTGATCTGTTCAGCACAAAAGACAACCGGTGGGTGGGATTTATCGGTCGCCCCTCACATGGTAGGAGCTGAGAGCCCATTCTTCAGCGTGAACGGCACCAGCTCGTATATTCTGTTCAAATCGGACGTGCTGCCCGGTCTGGGTCTCCTGGAATCCGACCCCAGCCCAGACACCACCGCCTATGGCATGCTGGCAGATATTCTGAACATCTTCAAGCAAGACAGGGTAGTATGAAGCACCATGTGTTCCTCGGTATCGGCACCAATCTGGGAGATCGCCCGGCAAATCTACAAAAAGCCATTGCCACTCTTCAGCGGGTCATCCAGGTTGAGCAGACATCCAAAGTGTATGAAACACCCCCGTGGGGCTTTGCGGATCAGCCCGCTTTTCTGAATCAGGTCCTCTCCGCAACCACACGTCTGGGTCCCTTTGAGTTGCTCGCTGAGATCAAAACCATAGAAACCGAGATCGGTCGCACCCCTACCTTCCGCTACGGTCCGCGCCTCATTGACATCGATATTCTCTTTTTCGATGATCTGGTTCTGGACGAAGAACGCCTGACCATCCCCCACCCGCACCTCACCGAACGCGCATTTGTCATGGTCCCGCTGAACGAAATTGCTCCTCAACACGTACATCCGCGGCTGCAACGCACCATTCAAGACCTGATGCCAGAAGTGGACATCAGCAACGTTAAACTGTATGAAAATTCATCCCCATTGGAGAAATAAAAATGGAAGCGAAATCCATGTTGCCTTTTGGAACGCGCACTTTTGTGATGGGCATCATCAACCTCACTCCCGATAGCTTCTCAGGGGACGGATTAATGAAAAGCTCCGCTATGGCAGAAGCAGCGGTACAGCAAGCCATACGGTTTACCGAGCAGGGTGCAGATATCCTTGACCTGGGAGCTGAAAGCACACGCCCCGGCGCTGAAACGCTGGATGCCAGCAGTGAGCTGGAGCGTCTTTTGCCAGCCCTGGAACGCATTGTAGCCCTGAAGCTCAATACCATCATTTCCATTGACACATACAAAGCATCCGTAGCAGAAGCCTGCTTGCAAGCAGGCGCCGGCATGATCAATGATATCTGGGGGTTGAAACACGACCCGCAATTAGCCGGGGTGGCAGCCCGCCACGCAGTTCCGGTAGTTTTGATGCATAATCGCAGTCATGCTAAATTCCTGCAAAAGTCTGAAACTTTGGGTGGGCGGTATGTAGGCACCACCTACCAGGACCTGATGAATGACATTTGCAGTGACCTGCAAGAAAGTATCACCATCGCAAAGACCGCCGCTATCCAAGACCAGAACATCATCCTGGATCCGGGGATAGGCTTTGGGAAAACGGTCGAACAAAACCTGAGCATCATCCATCATCTGGGCGAACTTCGCAGGTTGGGCTACCCCATCCTCTTGGGCGCCTCCCGAAAATCGTTCATCGGCTATACGCTGGACCTTCCGGTGGAAGATCGCCTGGAAGGGACGGCAGCGGTCGTGGCGTTGGGGATCAACAATGGCGCAGATATCATCCGCGTACATGACGTGCAAGCGATGGTGCGGGTTGCCAGAATGTGCGATGCCATTCTGCGCAATTAAATACGCGCCTGGTCCTTCACATTTCTCTGTTCAATGATATTTTTGGCTTGTTTCAATCGAAAGTGATCGGCACGTTCCCGTTCATCCAATTCATCCCGAATGTAAGCATATTCACCCTGTAATCGCGGGATCACGATAAGTTCCAGTGCTTTGAGCCGCCGCGTGGTATGTGCAATTTCCTTTAAAAGAGCTGTTAGCTGCACTTCCTCATCAGCCAATTTCAAAATATCAGCCACGTTATTGCGAAAGGCAACTCCGGCTTCTTCGATCATGCTGGAGATCGAGTTGAAAACATAGGGCTGAGTGGATTCTTTCTCTTCATCCCGTTTCTGTCGGATCTTGGGAACGCGCACACCCATCACGATCTCTTCATCCAGTTCGATGGAATATTCACTCTGAGCTCCCAGAGATGCGGCTTTGACGCGACCCTCTCCCACAAAAGCTTCCGCTCTGACCAAAGCCATTTTGGCTTGATTCGTGGATAGTTGCAGCCGTTGCGCCTCTTCCAAGACTTTCCTTTCCAATTCTACGATCTTTTGGATGAGAGCAATGCGTTTCTTGTCAAGCAATTCATACCCCTGGCGGGTCAAACCCAATTGTTGTTTGGTTGCCAAAAGCTGATTGCGCGTTACCGTAATATTGGAAACGTCGATCATGCCCGTTCACCCCTATAATACTTTTCGATCAGAGCCTCAGAAATACGTTTCAAGGATTCTTTGGGAAATTCAGAAAGCAATTCCCAGGCAAGGTCGAGCGTCTGCTCGATGCTGCGATTTTCATTCCCCTGATTCACGAACTTCTGCTCAAAGTTCTTTGAGAAATTCAAGATCCGTTGATCTTGTTCGGTCAAAGACGCTTCACCGATGATGGCGACCAACTTCTCCAGTTCACGCCCTTCTGCATAAAAAGAATAGATCTGATCTGCCACCGATTGATGATCTTCACGGGTATGGCCTTCTCCAATAGCCTCTTTCATCAATCGAGACAATGAGGGAAGCACATCCACAGGAGGAAAAATGCCCTTCTGGTTGAGAGTCCTGCCCAGAACGATCTGCCCTTCGGTGATATAGCCGGTCAGGTCTGGGATGGGATGCGTGATATCGTCATCGGGCATCGAAAGCAAGATTAGCTGAGTAACCGAACCCTGTTTCCCTTTGATACGCCCCGCCCTCTCATACAGGCTGGCCAGATCCGAATACATATACCCCGGATACCCTCGCCGCCCGGGCAGCTCTTCGCGTGCCACGGATAATTCTCGTAATGCCTCACAATAATTGGTCATATCGGTGAGGATAACGAGCACATGCAAGTTATGGGTGTAAGCCAAATATTCAGCCGCGGTGAGCGCTACACGGGGGGTCATGATGCGCTCGATGGTCGGGTCATCCGCATGATTGAGAAACACGATGGTACGGTTCAGAGCACCACTGGAGCGAAAATGTTCAATGAAAAAAGAGGATTCGCGATGTGTAATGCCGATCGCAGCAAATACCACCGCAAAGGGTTCATCGCTTTCCTTCTTTTCAGTGAGCACGCGGGCTTGCGAAGCAATTTGCGCTGCCAATTCATTCCCGGGCAGCCCTGAACCGGAAAAAATGGGCAATTTTTGACCACGCGCCAACGAATTCAACCCATCGATCGTGGAAATTCCAGTCTGAATGAACTCCTGCGGTTCGTTTCGAACAGCCGGATTGATCGGCGACCCGTTGATATCTTCAAGTTTTTCCGGGACAATGGCAGGACCGCCATCAATGGGTTCCCCCATACCATTGAGGATACGCCCCAGCATCGAAAGGGATACCTTCAGGCGAACCACATCACCAGAAAAACGAACGCCGGTGCGCGAAATATCCAACCCTTCTGTACCCAGAAACATCTGGATAACTGCCATGTCGCCCGCAATTTCCAGCACACGCCCCATGCGAACATTTCCATCGGGATCAATAATTTGAACCATCTCATCGTATGCCACACCCGCCACGCGTTCTACAAAGATTAAAGGACCTTTGATCTGGGAGAGTGTGCGGTATTCCTTTGTAGCCAGTTTGGTATTCATTAATTTCTCAGGCATTCTCTGTCTCCCAGCTTGAAACGAGTGCATCAAAAGTGTCATGGATCTTTCCGGTCAGTCTTTTCAATTCCGCAGTAGAACGCTCCAAAGGTATTTCTTTCATACGCGCAATCCGTTGCAGCACTGTCAGATTGGTTATTTCAGAAAAGTCGATCCCTGTCTTCAAGGCTGCTTGAGCTCTTTGATGATAAGTGAGGATGACCTTCAGCATCCAATAGGATTTTTCCAAACTGCAATAGGTATCGACGTCTTGAATAGATGATTGCTGCAAATAATCTTCGCGCAGCAACTTCGAAATGGCGAGGATCTCACGCTCCACATCAGAAAGAGCGTCCTGCCCGATCAGTTGTACCACCTGCAGCAATTCATTCTCTCGCCCCAGGAGAGACTTTGCCTCCTGCACCAATTGGGGAAAATCTTCTTCTACCGTATCACTGAACCAGCGCGAAAGATCAACCAATGAAAAACTTTTTATCCAATTGATAGCTGGAAAATGGCGCTTGCGCGACAGTTCATAATCGAGCGCCCAAAAAACCCCTGCGATGCGCATGGAGCTTTGTGTGATCGGATCTGAAAAATCACCGCCGGGGGGTGAAACCGCTCCAACCAGCGAAACCGAACCTTCACGATGTCCGGCATAGGGTTTATTTTCTCCATTACCGAGACAATCCACGTGACCTGCCCGTTCATAGAATTCAGCCAGACGGGATGATAGATAGGCTGGATACCCCTCTTCACCGGGTATTTCTTCCAGGCGTCCTGAAACTTCGCGCAATGCTTCACCCCAACGCGAGGTGGAGTCTGCCAGCATAAGCACATCGTAACCCATATCGCGATAGTATTCAGCAACGGTAATACCAAGATAAATGCTGGCTTCACGGGCAGCCACCGGCATATTGGACGTATTTGCAATAAGAACTGTGCGGTTGATGAGTGGAATGCCTTTCACCCGATCTTCCAATTCAGGAAGTTGCATCAACACTTCAGCCATTTCATTACCGCGTTCCCCGCACCCCACATATACCACCACATCCACATCTGCCCAGCGAGCCAGGGATTGCTGAATTACAGTCTTGCCGGTTCCGAATCCACCCGGAATGATGGCAGAACCCCCTTTCGGAATCGGAAAGAAAGCATCGATCACCCTTTTTCCGGTGACCAGGGGCTCAGCCAGGTCAAGGCGCCGTTTATAGGGGCGGGCACTGCGAACTGGCCAAACGTGTTCCATCTTGACATCCGTGATCCTCCCTTTTCCGTCCTCAATCACCACTACCGGTTGCGTCAGGGTCAATTCGCCATCGTGCACTTCAACCACCCTGCCGTTTACAGAAAAAGGAACCATCACCCGATGGAGAATACTTTGTGTTTCAGGCACTTCCCCCAATAGATTGCCGGATTTTACCAGGTCACCTTCTTTTACCAGAGCGGTGAACTTCCATTTTTTATCCTGCGGTAACGAATCTTCGGTAACTCCCTTTTTCAGGAAATCACCCTCGATATCAGCCAGTTTATTCAACGGACGCTGTAATCCATCAAAGATCTGACCCATCAATCCTGGACCCAGATGAGCGATCAGAGGATGACCTGTGCCAGCGATTGGCTCTCCCATCCGCAAACCGGAAGTTTCTTCATATACCTGAATGGTCGCCTGCTGACCTGACATGCGGATCACTTCTCCCACCAGTTTTGCTTCACCGACCAATACCATGTCGTGCAGTCGGATTCCCTCTAAGCCGCTCACGCCGACCACCGGTCCTGAAATGCGATTGATCCTGCCCGTCTCTTTAATCATCGTTTCCATTCTCATCACCTTTCAAATGGAATTGCGTACCTGTTGCATGTCGAACCATCTTGGAAAGATATTCCTGACTGGTTTTCTTGTTCATTTTCCCTGTTCTTCCCGGAATTGTTACCAGTGCCAGGTTTTTACAGTTGCGCAAAGCTGCCACTGTTTTTTGATCCAAATGTGAGAACAGATCATCATCAATAGCCAGCAATAAGGGCTCACTTTTTTCAATGAATTCTTCCAGCAATTCCGCCAGCGCTGTAGAATCGGTAACACCATACGCTTCCAATCCTGCCAAGCGGTATCCATTTGCCATACTGGGAATAGTGATCACGACCAGCTTATTCATTGCAAGATCTCCAAATGTTCAATGATGTCCACAGAGTCAAAGCCCAGTTGTATCCCTTTTGCAATCCACCAGAGATTCTGCATTTCATTCTGTTTCCGAACCATGTACCCAATGGGAACTCCGATACCGATCGGATCTTTCAACGCATACCGGGAAGCCCATGCCAGAAGTTGCTTCCGTAATCGCTCTTCGAATTCAGCCAGCAAGCCGCTCTTTCCATACGCAAGCAACCCATCCTGTAAACTGGCAAAGTATCTTGATCTTGTAAAATGGGAGACAGCTCGTGAAATATCGCTTTCATTTGCCACAGATATGAGGAAAGCACGCTCAAAAGATCCTGCCTGCAGGAAACATTCCTTGATTGCCAACCCGTTGCGGATGAGCATATCTGGATTTTGAACGATACGCAATGCGCAAATGATATTTTCTCGATCGGCATTCATATCGAAATATTCCTTGAGAAGTTTGTTTCGATTGAGAATGTGTTTTTTGCGGGAAAGGTATCTTTCGTAGAATTCCTTTTCAAGCAATAATTCGATCTGCGCTCCTTGCATGGTAAAAAGTGAAGTTTGGTTTTTCAATAATGCATCGGTATAAGGCAGATGAAAAGCGATCATTTTAGAAATCAGATCACTCAAATTCCTGCTTCGGGCAAGTTCCTGAAGGATGTGCATTGGAACAGTACCAGACCGGTTTAGGAGTTCCTGGATCTCACGATAAGGAACACTTCCCAGAACACCTCGAACAATAGTATGGAGATTCTGCAGATCATTATGAGAAAAGATCAAGCCGATCAGATTCCAGGAAGATTCATGATAGAAATTTCGATAATCGAGGAATAGTTTCTCCATCTCGAATTCAATGATGTTATGCACCGCTTGAATTCCGCTGGAAACTGTGAGCGCCTTTTCGATGGACGGTTTATAGGAGCTCTTGATTAACAATGAAAGATATCCGTCCAGATTATCTGCACGGGTCATTTCTTCCAGCATCTCTTTCATGATTAATTGGGGAAAACGGGCTCGCAAGCGCGTGTTCCCATAATCAAAGGTCGACATTAATCCATCCCAGTCACTTGCTCACTGAAGAACAAAGATAACCACTGCTGTAAGATCGGAACTGCCTTTTGAAAACGATCGTTGAGTGTGTTATACACGCACACCTTGCCGTCCAGGCTAGAAGCATTACATCCTCCCCAGCAATCCAGGTCGTATTGGAAATGGATTTTTACAGATCCATCTTTCGGAAACTTATTCAGCAATTCCTTATCTTTTGGATCAACAGAAACAATGATCTCTTTCTCCTGCCCCAGTGATGGTTGCAAATCTCCAACCGCTTCTTTTATCAAGGAGCGTAAAAGAGCTGGATATTCACCTTGTGTGCGAATTGATCGCAAGGCTATCTCGATCTGTCCTAAAGATTCCTGGATCAGCTTCTGGCGGGCATCAGAGATATTTTGTAGATACTGCATTTCTGCTTGTTGCTGAATGATAGCAGCCTCACGGTTCAAGCGGACTCGCCCCTCTTTTTCCAGATTCTTACGGATCTCCTCTACTTCTTCTTTTGATCGGAATAGAATCTGGTTAACCTGTTGGACGGTTTGCTGCTGTAGCTCCGCGATCTTGTTTTCCGTGATCGCATTGATTCCAGCCAGAATGGCTTCGATTCCCATAAAAACAGTCTCCGCTCATCCCATCAAAATAATGGCAGCCACTGCAAAACCCAGTATTACCATTGTTTCAGGGATCGCGACCAGAATGATGATCGAACCCAATAACTCAGGTTTTTCAGCTACCGCTCCAACACCCGCTGAACCGATAGCACGTTGTGCCATGGCTGTCGCCAGGGCAGTAAGACCGATTGCCAAAGCGGCTGCCAAAGCAATGATTCCTTTTTCCATTCATTCTCCTTTCGTTTTCTATCCAATTCAATGATCTAAAATACGTTTCTTAAAGGGCGTAAAGCCTTGCTCTCCACCTTCATAGAAACGCCGGAAGAATTCAACATACTGCAAACGCAAGCTCTGGATGGTCGGGCTGAATGCTGCCATAATAATATTGAGCGAATGGATCAGAATCGAAACAAGGACTCCTGCGATTACATTTCCCATCATACCTACCATATCATTCGCAACTTTTGCCAGAAAAACCGACGCCAGTCCCAGAGCAGCGATACGCAAGTACGAAAGGATATTTCCCAACAACCCAATGAACTCAATAGGACCCAGGATCATGCCGGTCTTTCCATACGATATTCCCAGAAAGATGACACCGGCTGCCAGCAGAGCATATCCACCCCATCTTCCAGCGGCTGGAATTACTTTTAATGTTGCGCCAACTACGACCAATAATCCCATGATCCCGATGAACATTCCCCCTTTTTCTAACAAATGCGACTTGTTCTTATGTTTGAGGGCATTTGCAATTCCCAGGATCAATCCGAGCAGGATATGCACCACACCCACACCAATGGTCATATACAGCAGAGTGATCGCACTACCCGATGCAGTGCGGTCAAGTAAAACGGGTTTTAGCCCAATGCTGCTTCCCATAGTTCCCATAAACTCACCAAAGAGAAAACCAAAACCGATCGCCCAGAGAGAACCGATTTTGATGGTTTTGATCAAATCGGCAAAGATACCCGTTTTAATCTTCTTTGCCAGGAACAAGGTCAGAAAAAACAGGATTGCGCCATACGCCACATCGCTAACCATCATTCCGAAAAAGAGGGGCATAAAAATAGCCATTAAGGTACTGGGATCGATATCGGAATAGGCAGGGATCGCGCGCATTTTTGTGAGATTCTCAAAGGGTTTAATGCTTTGGGAGTTTTCCATGGCAACAGGAATCTTTTTATGCATTTCTTTTGGAATTTCCAGTTGATTAATGACCAGGTCTTCCCCAATTTTTTCTTGAAGCCGGCTTTTCAGATCCTGAAGTTCATCAGCAGGAACCCATCCATACGCTGTAAATGTAAATTCCGTTTCGCCGAGGCGTGAGTAGATCTCAAATTCATCCAGCAGATTCAGACAAGTGACCTGCCAGTTTCGCAGGAATGGTCCCCAGGCATTGGCGAGCTCGCGAAAATGGCCCTCCAGGGCATCCAGCTCTCTATGATCTTCCGCGATCCTCTTTGTAGTCATTTCCAAGGCTTCCGAAGCGGAAAGAAGTGAATATTCCTCAGGTAGAACAAGTTGGGTGATCTTTTCTTTCGTAAGAAGTTCTTCTACTGAAACAACAAATTCGCGCGGCAAAACGCCGATTAGGGCATTCGTTGACCCGTTGACCTTGACGATCGCCATCTCAAATTTTCCCTGGGTCAGAGTGCGCAATTGATTTACCAACATGTTCATGGAATGGGTTTGGGTAGCATGCAGCAGAGCCCCCACGGTGGCATTTCCGGGTTTTCGAGCGGATTCGGGGAGTAGAGGAGCCATCAACTTTAATATTTCTTGATATTTTGAAAGGGTAATCAGGTCTTCTTCTAAAGCGGTGCGATTTTGAGTGAACTGCTGTACGATCGTAGTCACCTGGTCTACTTTTTCCCCGATCTCTTCAGTTGTAGAATTATCTTCCAAATTCTCCACTGAACCGACCAGATATTTTTTGAACAGATCTGCGAACCCGTTGATTCTGGCGTTGATCAACTCGACCTTTTCACGCTTTTGGACCATTTCATAGGTCAAATTTAATGGCTGTAAAAGAAGGTTCGAGAGAGAACGAATATCATCGATCTGCATGGCACCCAGGTTGTGCAGTTCGTGAATGGTATTTTGAAGGTCCTTTTTTAATCCAACGATCTCAATCCTTGCCATTTTGCGAATCATAGGAAATCTCCTTCGATCCACTACCCAGGATAAAATCAAGTCCAAGGGCTACTGCCTGGGGGATGAATTTTTTTCCATTTTCAATGATTTTCGAAGTTTTTGATTCAGATAAATGAAGTTTTTCTTCTGCAGCAGCATTTGCCCTCAAAATACCGTTTTCGATCAGCCGCGCTCTGGCTCTACGTCCGTTCGCATAGGCTTCTTTTTTAGAATTTTCAGCATCTTCTTGAACTTTCGCGATCTGCCGGTCAGCATCTTTTTTTACTTCGGAAATGCGTTCAGCAGAGCGGATCTCAGCTTGCATGATCTTCTCCAATAAGATGGCTGGATCTTCCTGTATATTTTGTATGCTCGCTGCAGTCCTTTTCATATTTTGATTATAAACCTCGCAAAAAATGGACACGCTATCGTAAACCCACCTGAATTTTTCGTCAACCTCAAGAAGTCACATAATTTCAAGTCCTGGAAGAGGGAAAACAAGTATAATCGCTAAGGAATTTCAGGTTGATTAGAGCATTATTTGAAGATGGAGCGCAAATAGTATGAAAGAATATGATGTCATCATCATCGGAGCTGGTCCCGGCGGGTATGTGGCTGCCATTCGAACATCACAACTTGGATTGAGAACCGCCATGATAGAAAAAAGATGGTTGGGGGGAGTTTGCTTGAACGTTGGCTGTATCCCTTCCAAAGCACTCTTAAAGAACGCTGAAATCGCCCGAACGCTCAGAGAAGAAGCCAAAGAATACGGAATTCAGGGTGAGAACATCACCGTTGATTACTCTGCAGCCGTAAAACGCAGCCGACAGGTTTCTGACCGGCTGACGCGCGGTGTGAGTTTTTTGATGAAAAAGAACAAGATCGATGTTTATGAAGGCAGCGCTTTCCTGAAAGCCAAAGATCTTGTTGCCGTTACGCTCAAGGATGGAAAAAGCGAAGAGCTGAAAGCGGGGAATATCATCCTTGCCACCGGCGCACATCCTTTCATGGCTCCCGAGTGGAACCACGATGGCAAAAAGGTACTGACCTATGAAGATGCCATTTTACAGGAAAAACTTCCAACCTCTGTGATCATCATTGGCGCAGGCGCCATCGGGGCTGAGTTCGCCACCATCTGGAGCTCTTTCGGCACAAAGGTCAGCCTTGTCGAGATGCTGCCGAACATCCTGCCTCTGGCAGATGAGGAATTGAGCAAAGAGCTACAAAAGGCATTCCAGAAACGCGGGATTGAAATTCATACGGGTCATCGAGTGGAGACCATTGAGCCCACCAGCAATGGCGTAAAAGTAACGCTATCAACCGGCAATGAAAAGAAGTTGTTGGAAGCCGAACAGGCGCTGGTGGCTATCGGTTTCAAAGCCAACACCGACGAACTTGGCTTAGAAGCCGTGGGGGTGACCCTGGATAAACGCGGTTTCATCAATGTGGATGCCAACATGGCAACCAGTATTCCCGGTATTTGGGCAATCGGCGACGTCACCGGAAAATTGCTTTTAGCGCATGCGGCTTCAGCCATGGGAATTCACTGCGCTGAAACCATTAAGGGCATCAAGAGAAAACCCATCGATTTTAAAATGATCCCGAGCGCCACCTATAGCCACCCGCAAGTTGCTTCATTTGGACTTACCGAAAAGGAAGCCATCGAAGCGGGTAAACAGATCAAAAAGGGGAAATTCCCCTTCCAGGCGAACGGCAAAGCGCTTGGACTTGGCGAAAGTTCCGGTTTCGTAAAAGTGATCGTTGACGCTAACTATGGGGAGATCCTTGGTGCTCACCTGATCGGTCCCGAAGTTTCGGAGTTGTTGCCCGAATTGAGCCTGGCACAGCAATCGGAGCTGACAGTAGAGGAACTTGCGCATAACATCCACGCCCATCCCACACTCAGCGAAGCGATCATGGAAGCCGCTGAAGATGCCTTGGGGCGCGCCATTCATATTTAGAAACAGCATTGTTTTTCAAACGTTTAAACAATGGGATGGAAGGTGAAAAGCCAACCCATTGTTTATTTTTTTAACACCCCTATGCTATAATCGCCTTCGCAAAGGAAAACAATGTTAAAAAAGAAATTTAGAGCATCTGATAAGACATCAGTAAGCAAAGATTTCAAAAAGTTCACTCCCCTTCTCAACGAGATCAACGACCTTGAAAAGACCTTCGAGCCATTATCTGATCAGGAACTGGCTCAAAAAACCATTCTGTTTAAGCAACAATTGGAAAATGGGAAAACTCTCTCTGATATTCTGCCCCAGGCATTCGCAGCGGTTCGCGAAGCCAGCAAGCGCACCCTTGGATTACGACATTACGATGTCCAATTGATCGGTGGCATCATCATGCACGAGGGCGGCATCGCAGAAATGCGCACCGGGGAAGGAAAGACCCTGGTCGCCACTTTACCTCTCTACCTGAACGCGTTGAGCGGAAAAGGGGCTCACCTGGTGACCGTGAACGATTACCTGGCGCGGCGTGACGCCCGCTGGATGGCGCCCATCTATTCCGCACTGGGGTTGAGCGTGGGTGTCTTACAGATGGCAAACCGAACTGAGAACGGTCACATGGCTTTTTTGGTTGACCTCGAAAAACACGCAAGCAAAGAAGAGGATGACCAATTGCAAATAGTCCCCCGACGCGAAGCGTATCAAGCCGATATCACTTACGGCACGAACAACGAGTTCGGCTTCGATTACCTGCGCGACAATCTGGTAAGCCGCATCGAAGATCGGGTACAGCGCGCTCACCATTATGCCATTGTGGATGAGATCGATAACATCCTCATCGATGAAGCCAGAACGCCCCTCATCATTTCCGGCTCTGCATCAGAAGACATTGCCTGGTACGAAAAAATGGCGCTTATCGTCCGCCAGCTTGATGAAGAAGATTATGAGTTCAATGAAAAAGATCGCAGTGTTTCCCTGACAGAAGTTGGTGAAGTGCACGCCGAGGAGTTGCTCAACACAACCCTGCGCGATCCGGATCGCCCGGAAGATATAACCCCCGAACAAGCCAGGTTGTTGGGCTATCTGGAACAGGCTCTCAAAGCCCGTCTGCTTTTCACGAAAAATAAAGATTACATCATCCAAAACGGCGAGGTCATCATTGTGGATGAGTTCACCGGTCGTTTGATGCCCGGTCGGCGCTGGTCTGAAGGGCTGCACCAGGCAATTGAAGCCAAGGAAGGTGTTAGGGTTCATGCAGAAAATATCACCCAGGCTACCATCACCCTGCAAAATTATTTTCGCATGTACGAAAAATTGGCTGGCATGACCGGCACTGCCTACACCGAAGCGGAAGAGTTTTACGAGATCTATAAACTGGATGTGGTTCCCATCCCCACCAATCTGGATTATTCAGCAGGTTCACCCACCTCAGATCTGAATAGCTACCAGAAAAAAGATGATGAGGGATATGAATACACATACTATGCCGCAAAAAGCGACCCGGAACAAAAAGAACTCTTTTGGAAGAGAAAAGACTACCCCGATATTGTCTATCAGTCTCGTGAAGCCAAGTTGCGCGCAATTTGCATTGAGATCACACGTTTCAACGCTATTGGGCGCCCTCAGTTGGTAGGCACCACCTCTATCATCCATTCCGAAGAGCTTTCAGCCCGCCTCAAGCGCGAGTCTTTGCGCTTACTTATGCAAATCCTGGTTTTGAAATCATTATGGCGGGAAAAGTTTGGGATCAACGACGCTGAAAGAGCGATTCCCG
>Ga0116194_1000395_pt1 | contig 41404 bp, 28 predicted proteins | sample AD_SCU001_MetaG_FD_89887 | JGI IMG/M metagenome (GOLD analysis project Ga0116194, IMG submission 89887) | Active sludge microbial communities of municipal wastewater-treating anaerobic digesters from China - AD_SCU001_MetaG | ecosystem: Engineered > Bioreactor > Anaerobic > Digestate | place...
ATTCTTAAAAAAACTAAAAACTAGATTCACATTACTCACTTTTTTGAGAAAGAACAACGCTCAGAACTCCTGATCGATAAAGAGCTCTGAGCGTTTTTTATTACTGCAAGTGTCAAACTCAGGGGCAATCCTTTCGTTCTCAGGACAATTGTTCTGTTCGAATTTCGCAGATAAACAGCACTTTAACACTTTTAATTCAGCCTTGTGTGTAAGTCAACCTCTGCTTGTCTGAGCAACGGAAAAGTATTACCTTGAAAAGGTTGGATACCGATCGAAATGAGGTTGCTTATGAGAAATTTTTTTGCTCTGGTTCTCGTCGCTGGCTGTGCCCTTCTTTGTGGCTGCTGGGGCAGCACCCCTGCGCCTCAAAAAACCGATGCGCCTGCCGCCGCCGAAAAGGCGGTTCCGATGAACAGCACTGATGAACTCAGACGAAAAGCCGACCTTACCGAAGCTGCCAGTCTGGTTGGCTATGATGGCAAGGCCATAAAAGAAGATCTGCATAAGGTTATCGACGCCCAGCAGGAAGCTGCCAAAAGGCTTGAAGACCTTAACGACATCAGGTAACCTGCCGATTCATAAGCTTTTAATTGTCCGGTATCTCTGGTAGACTTAACCGCAGATACTGGCGGACCTGATTCAACGGGGCAGGTTCCAATCTGATGCGAAAGGGTAGATAATGTTCAGAAAGCAATATATGCCGGCCATGATGCTGGTAATTATAGGTATTATCTTTTTTCAGTCCGTGCTGGAGGCCTCGACACCGAAATTTCACGTGGATGTTGGCCTGAATCATTTTTACAAAAACCGTTATCTTGAAGCATACCGAGAATTCAAGGCTGCTCTCGACATTGATCCGCGCTACCCCGAAGCTCATTACAATCTTGGCAGGGTTTACAAAGCTCAGGGTTTTATAAAGGAAGCTTTGATCGAGTTCCAGATTGCGGTCCAGTTAAAACCAGACTATCAGGCTGCCCGGCGCGAACTCGATGCTCTGAAGCAGAATCTTGAGGCCGATGTTGCCGCTCAGCTTAAACTCAAAGGAAAAGAGACGGTTCAGCAGACTGAATTCAGCAGCATGAGCGGTGACGAAGCCGAAAAACGTGCCAGACAGCTGCTGACTCAGGGGCGGTCTGAAGAGGCGCTGAAATATTTCGATCTGGCTTTGCGCGACCGGCCTGATGATGCCAATCTAAATAAACTTACCGGCTTTTTGTATTTTAAGCAGAATCTTTTTAATGACGCCTTGAATCGCTATCAGAGAGCTCAGAAAAGTTCGCCCGCCGATGCCGAGATTCCGTATGCGATCGGGCTGATTTATATGAAGACGCAGATGCCGCAAAAGGCAGAGAGCTATTTTAATCAGGCTATCAGAATTCAGGGCGATATGATGAAGGCGCAGTTCGCACTTGGCGAGGCCTATGAAGCCCAGGACCGTATCGAAGACGCGGTTTTTCAGTTCAGAAAATGTCTCGAAATCAACCCCAATCTCAAAGAGGCAAAAAGCAAACTTTCTTACCTGGCTGGACGCCAGAGCTATAATTATTTCAGCCGTGGCTCATATTTTTACCAGCGCGGCGAATACGAAAAAGCCGAGCCCCTGCTGTCGATGGCGAGAAATTACGGCAGTTTGACCAGCGATCAGATCCGGCAGGCTGATGAAATGATCAACACCAGCCGCTTCTGGATAAACAAAAAAGTTGCCCAGGAAAAGGTGGCCTCTGAACGGCGTCAGACAAGCAACGAGGCCAATATTTCCCGAAGTGTTGATGTGCATGAAGTCAGTATCAATGCTGTTCCTTATATCGGTCGGGCAGTCGAGTGGCAGGGAGTGGTAGAGTTCGTGGCTAGCCGCAAGGGCCGAAAATATCTCTTCGTTAACAGCCAACCCTCGGTAAACGCCGACTCAAACATGGACTATTCGTTTGAAGTCGAATTTCCCAAAGATCTGCCTTCAGACCCGAGAGTAGCCGGCAAAGCCTCGGTTATTGTCAAGGGCCGCATCGTCAGGGTCGACAAACTGCGCAATGAGAACTCGGGTGCCTTCAGCTCGCGACGGCAGCCGGTTCTTGAGGCCAGCGAAATCAGATTTAACCGGGTTAACTACGATCAGCCACTGGTTCTGCAGTTCTTTTAAGAAAGAAGAATACAGGTGCAGGTTATTTTCTCAAGATGAAATGGGTTTCAAGACTGCCGGAGGCCGTGCGCAAGCACCCTCTGGCTTCTTTTTTGAGGGCTGCAATAAAAGCTCTCGCTATAGTGCTGCTGCCATGGTTTCTTTTGAGTGGTATCAGCAAATTTTTTGCATCTGAAACATATCTTGAACGACTTGCGCAGGCAAATGAAGAAATGACGGCCATGCTGTCGATGATCTCTTCGCAGTCTGAGACCAGACAGAGATTTGATGCCGAATTTAAAAGCCTGGTGGCGCTTCCTTATCCTTCAGATGTGTTCAGCAGGCGCCTGCAGCAGATTGTTACGGCTTATTCACAGACTCTTGATATTTACCTCTTCGACGGCTCTGGTGACTGTGTTGCTTTGCCTTTTCTCCCGACCCCGCCGCGGGCGGTAGCCAGGAGGTTTCTCGATTGCGTCATAAACCCGAAACTTGAGGCAAAATACGCAAGGTTTGTCGAGCAGTTTTCTGGTTACCGGTCTGCCCACAAAAATCTGAATCAGAGCCCGGGTGAAATTATCAGAATCGGTTCTTCGCATGATCGACAATGGGGAGGCTGGTTCAGATTGTCTGGAAAAGACGGGACAGACATGGGGCACCTGATTGTTTTTGTCAAAAAAAGCGGCATCGAAGGGGATGAAATGCTTAACAATGCCGTTATGCAGGCCAGATACAAGTTCGGGCGCAACTACTATTTTGCCTGGCAGGATCCGGTCAATTCTGAAAATTTGCGGCCCGATGCATCGGGTTTTGCTTCGGATACTCCCAGAATACTGGCAGAATTGCCATGGGGCGAGCGAAACTTTACCATCGACGGTTATCATGGCATAAAGATGTTTACCGACAGCGGGCTGGTAATAGTCGCTCAGACAACTCAGCCGCTCGAAAAAAGTCAGCTGTTTGAGCGGGCGGCTTTTATTCTGAAAGTAATCCTGATTGTCATTTTTTTGATTCTTACACCTCTGATGATGGGAGTTACCCGGCTTTACCCAGGTCTGCGAATCAGAATTGCCTGTCTTTTTCTCCTCGGGGCCGGCATTCCGCTGACTTTGCTTATCTTTACGGGACTTGCCGACCGCAGCGATCAGGAAAAAGTTCTGGTCGACAACTGGCAAAAACGAGGTCTCGAAGAGCTCAACCTTATTGACGAGGGTATGATCGGCGATTACCGACAGATCGAGCATCGTTTTAAGAGCCACATTACCAGGACTTCCCGGTTGCCGGAGCCAGAATTCTCAAAGCAGCTTGCCGCAACCGGTCAACTTTTTGATCTGAAAAATATCTATCAGATTCTACTGGTAAGGCCTGATTCCGCGGTTTCTTACAACAGCGAAAACCCCGGAGGAAAAAAGAGCGGCGAGCGCGATTCGATGATGATCTACGGCCAGATGCTGCTCGAAATCATCAATGCGACCTATGATGAGGCGACACGCAAAACCAGCACCGACCTGTCTTCGGTCATCAACAATATGGGCGGCTGGATGGCAAGAGCTTTGATCCTCAGTTCGGGGCGCGTTGGTGTCATGAATCTTCTTGGCAGCGTCATGCCCACCTATGCCGATTTCTTTGTCGACGCCGATAATTATGCCAGGGCTATGGTTTTTGCTTTTATGCCGCAGAGCGCCATGCAGAGAAATTATCTCCTCAAAATAAGCAAAAGAAAAGAGGCGGGCATGTCGCCCCTGCAGGCGCGTTTTGCTGCTTTACCGGTTTCGGCCTCGCCATTCTGGCCGGCTTTTCCGAAGCGGGTTACTGCCCACGAGCCCGAGCTGAAAAAACTTGCCGATCAGGTACTCAAGAGTGGTGTTCCGGCTCACTTGGTCACCGAAGTCAGATCGAAAAAATATCTGCTGACAGCGATGCGCGGCAGTAATCTCGACGGTTACATTCTTGTCATGGCGCAGCCATACGATGTCATTGCCCGAAAAATTGACGTACTGCAGCGCAATCTGCAGATTCTAGCGGTTCTGGTAGTTTTTCTGGCATTTTTTTCAGCTCGGGTTACCTCTTCGCTGCTTTTACAGCCAGTCAGTCGGCTGCGAGAGGCTTTGGCTTCAATGGCTGCCGGCAATTTCCGCCTGCAGTTTTCAGGTGCAACCGTATCAGAATTTGATGCAATGCTTGGCAGCCTGAACCGAACCATGAGCAATCTGCAGGAACTCCAGGTCGCGAGAAGCGTTCAGGAGACCCTGTGGCCGGAAGAAGCCATCAACGGCACTGACTGGCATTTGTTTGGCCGTTGTGACACTGCCACCGAGCTGGGTGGCGACCACTACGACTGGTTGAAATTGCCTGACGGACGCATTCTGCTTGTAATTGGTGATGCTACCGGGCATGGCATAGCTCCGGCGATGGTTCAGGCCTCGATCAAAGTCTGGCTGGCTCTGAATGCCGAAAAGGCTCAGAGCGCCGTAAGTCTGCTTGCCGAGATCAGCCGGCTTCATTTCAACTATGGTGCCAAAAGACTGTATATGACCTGCTGGCTTGGCTTTTTTGACCCGGCAACCGGTCACCTCGAATACGCTTCAGCCGGGCACCCATACCCGGTTATCGTCAGAAGCGACGGAAACACCGAAATTCTAAAACTTGCCGGCATGCCTCTCGGTATCAGGCAGAAAGCTACGGTTTCCGGTGACAGCCGGATTCTTGAAAAGGGCAGCAGCCTGATTCTTTACACAGACGGAATAATTGAAACAACCGATGCTAATAACCAGATGCTGGGCTTCGACGGATTTGCAGCTATCTGCGCCGGAATAGCCGGAATGTCGGCTGAAGCTGCCGTAGAAAAGATTTTAGCGCGCGCTGCCGAGTGGGGTCCTAAAAATGATGACCAGAGCGTCATAGTTCTGTGTCGGCAGCCAGAGGTGGGTGAAAAACAGTGAAAAATACCAACTCGCGCCATGTTTACCTGCTGCTTCTGGCTCTGGCCTTTGTTGTCAACGCTTCTGTCGTGTACGTTTTCTGGAACCGCGACCTGCAGAATGCACGTCAGGCCGCCGGTTTACAGGTGCGCAGGCAGCTGGACCGTTTTCACTCTTCCTTTTCTTTTGAAAAGGTTTTTGTCGGGATTTTTCACGATCTTTTTCAACGTTCCGGCAGTGAGCCGGCAAAATCTTTCGAAGAGCTTATCGCCGGCTGGAAGTCTGATTATCTTCTGCCGGCAGATTCATGCGAAGTGATATTTTACAAGGGGCATGAGCCCTTGAATTGCAGCGAAAGTGATCGCGAAGAATTCAGATTTTTATTTTCCAGAATTGCCTGCGATAAATTTCGCAAATACAGAACCGAAGGCCAGGAGAAGAATCGGCTGGTAAAAATGCTCAACGGTGGTGTCGGCTTCGAGAGGCTTGAGGCAAAGCCCGGGCAGTTGCGGCGCATTAATATCAGCACCCACCGAAGTTATGCCGTCTGGTTTACCCGCGGGGAGACCCCTGGAATCAAGGCTGATGGCATGCTTGTTCTTTTTCATAACGCTTTTGTTAATGAACCTATGCTCGCAGAGACCCTTTTTAAAAGACTGAACGCCGATAAAAATCGCTTCGGGTATCTCAACCAGAATGATGTCAAACGCTCGTTTTCGTTGCCAGGCATCAATTCCACGGCATTAGTGGCTGAAATCAAAAAAACGGCCGGCGCCAGCGGCCTGGTTCAGCTTGTCTGCAACGGCAAAGATCTTATGGTCAGGCTAAGCCCCGATGGTCACATATTTTACGCTGTCGATGCAGAGGTTGCTGTTCCTTTGCCATTCTGGTCTCTGGCACTGTTTTTTTTCTGGCTGCCGGTAATGTTGAATTCAATGCTGAAGGCCGAGCCCGAATTCAGATTGTCTCTCCATACACTGCTTGCTTTTGTGGTTATCGTCAGTATGGCTTTACCGACCATTGCAATTGGTTTTTACTGGGATGCTTTCATCGCATCACGTCGTCAGTCTCTGAAAATCGAGGCTTCAGATCGCCTGCAACAGCACCTGATTCAAATAGACTCCAGTTTTCAGCAGACTTTCAGACAAAACCGCAAAGTTTTCCGTGATCTGGTCCAGCTTCTCGATAAACGACCGGAAAATCTGCAGGCGTTTATCGACAGATCGGTCAAGCTCGAAATCGACGGCATGTTCGATGCCTGTATGCTTATCAATGCAGAGGGGCAGTTTGTCAGACCCTATGCGGCTTCGACCTACGCTGTCAGACGCATGGCTTTTTACCCGAAGGCTTATCGTGAGAAGGCTCTTGAACAGTTTTTCGCCTGGGGCTGGGTGCCGTTTGACCTTGAGGCTTCTTATGCCCTCGAAACTCCTACTGAAGGCCTTGATGTCAGTGAGTTTGTATCACTGATGCCCTCCCAGGGCAAATCAGCCTACACCGGTTTTGCCGGATTCACCGCAAAAGATCTTATTAAAATGCACAACAGCAAAATTGATGGCGACTCAACAGCGGTTAAAGACGGTGTTTCGAGCATGGTCATGTCTTCGCTGATCGAAGGCAACGGCGAAAACCCGGTTGCCAGAATCTATCACAGCCTCGGTGATTTTTTTGATTTTGGCTTTGGGGCCAATCAGTCTATCAATTTTGTCGATCTGATCAAAGACCGCAACGGCCGGGCAACCCATTGCCTCATTCTGTTTTCCGGGCAGTACAACTTTTCCGGCCGGTTTTTTGACCAGCTGTTTACAGACGCCAACAGATGGCCTGCCGGTGTTACTTATATGGCAGTCACCGACCGCCTATTCAACGTAAATTATCCCTGGCTCGACATGTGGAAACGGGCCGGCCGACTTCTTGCCCTGATGCAGCCGCCGCGAAAAACCCATGTTGAAGAAGTGATGATCAATGGCAAACCCCATCTGCTGGCGGCCTACGTTGCCAGGCGCTTTGACGGTTACGTTTTGACTGCGGCTCTGCCATTGTCTGAAATAGAGAAAAAGCTGGTGCTGCTGCGCGATAAGATGCTGTTCGCCGGCCTTCTGGTTGCCGCAACATTTGTCTTCGTTATTATCCGTATTTACTACGGTATTATGGTGCCGGCCGGCGAAGTCATGAAGGGAGTCAGAGCCTTTGCCTGCCGCAATCATTCATACAGAATTTCGATAACGACAAATGACGAATGGGAGCAGCTGGGGGAGACTTTTAACAGCTCGCTCGAAAGCCTCAAGGAGCTTGAGGTTGCTCATTTCGTGCAGACCTGCATTCTCCCGGCCGGCGAAATTACTGCCGCTGGCGCCGTATTCGCCGGTAGAACAGTGCCTGCCGATGACGTGGGCGGCGATTATTATGATGCATTCATCAGTGAGAATGGCGAGATAACTTTTATTGCCGGCGATGTTTCCGGCCACTCGATCTCGGCTGCTCTGGTAGTTTCAATGGCTCGTGCCGGGTTTGCCGCTTTGTTCGACAGCGGCGTAAAAATGCCTGATGAGCTGTTTGTCAGGTTCAATCAGCTGATGCTTGAACACCTGCGGCGGGTAAAAATGATGACCTGTTTTGCCGGCCATATCGACCGCAACGGGATTCTCACCTGCAGCAATGCCGGACAGGCTTTCCCGCTTATGATAAGCGACGATGGCAGTGTGACATTCATCAAGTTGATTGGCTACCCTCTTGGAGTTGCGAAAAGAAAGACTTACAAGGCCGAAAAGATAAGTCTGCCGGCACGTTGCCGCCTGGTGATGTTCAGTGACGGAGTCGTCGAAGCAATGAATGATCGTGGTGAGCAGTTCGGTTATGATCGTCTTGAGGCGCTGGTAAAACAGCTGGGTCTGAACTGCAGCCGGGAAGAATTTTTTGCCGGAATCTATGGTGCGGTGAAAGAATTTTCCGGCACGGTGCCCTGGGGCGATGACGTCACCGTCGCTCTTCTCGATTACCAGAAACCCGCGTGAGCCGTTGTATGTCGGGTATTGCTTTTCTGGGCAGTTTTAACCTATAATCCGCATGTCATGAGAACAATACTCAAACTTCTTGTTTCACTTAAATCAGCTGTTGCTCTGATCACCTTTCTGACCCTGCTGTCGATGCTCGGCACCTTCGTGCCCCAGAACCTCGAGGCAGCGGTCTATCTGCAGCGTTACCCGACGGTCGGGCACTGGATTCTCGCGCTTGGCTTCGACGACATGTTTCGCAGTATTATTTATCAGGCCTGTCTGTGGCTGCTCTCGCTTTCTACGCTTGTCTGCATTCTCACGCGCTGGAAAAGCACTTCAAAGCGACTTTTTAAGAGGCTTGAAAATGTTGAAAAAGCTGAAATAATGGCTTTTGCTGCCGGTCGCAGCTTTTCTGGTGATCTTGCCGCCGACTGGCAAAATCAGTATCCCGGCTTTAAAACTGACGATGACGGAGTTTTGATCGGTCTGCGCGCTTCCGGACGCATGTCGCTTCTGGGCGGCATGTTTATTCATATCGGGCTGCTTGCCGTTCTTGCCGGTGGCCTGATCGGAGTTTTTCTCGGCGTCGAAACCTCTTTACATGGTCGTAAAGGTGAAAACGTCGTAATCCCTCCCCTGGAAGCGCTTCGGGCTGGCCGCAATGCTGACCGAATCAGCCGCGTGGCCCGCAACATCAGAACCTTTTCTCCGAATGATCCCCGGCTCGAACAGATGCGCCAGCAGGTCGAGGCTCTGCATAAAAAATATGCCGAAGGCATGGCCAGCCCGGCATTTTCTATCGCTTTTGATGAATTGTGGGTTGAGCATTACGAAAACGATGCGGGTCATCAGCAGGGTGTCAGGAGCTGGAACTCAAGAGTTCGTTTTATTGACTCTGAGAGCCAGTCTGATGCGATGGTTATCAGAGTGAATCAACCGGTCAGTCATAACGAGTTTACTTTCTATCAGGCCAGCTGGAACAAATATTATTCAAAGGTTCGCCTGAGCGTCACTCATCTGCCAGGCATCAGCGGCTGGCTTGATTATCAGCCCACAGCCAGCTTTCCGCAGACACTTGAACTGACTTTGAACCAGCCGGTTAAGCCGGCATGGGCATCTTTTACGTTCGTCATGCAGGACTTCATGCCTGATTTCCGGGTCATGGACGGCAGGTTCGTTTCTGTTTCGAGTGAGCTGAACAACCCGGCCGCGATGATCGTTGCATTTGATGAGTCTGAAAAGGTCGTCGGGCGTGCCTGGGCTTTCCCGGAAGATCGCGCGATGCTGGCCAGCCACGTTTCAAGCCTGCCATTTCTTTTTACTTTCAATTCTGCCGAAGCTGAGTTCGAAAGCACTCTGCAGATGGCTCACGACCCGGGTAAGCCGGTTGTCTGGCTTGGCTGCCTGCTTTTTACTCTCGGCATGATAATGAGCTTCTACGTAGCTTATCGCGAAGACTGGGTTGTCGTTTTCCCTGACGGCACTGTAAGAATAGCCATAGCCGGTAACCGGCCTGCTCACATGCTTGTCGGTGATCTCGACCGGATTCAGAACCAGCTGACCCACAAACAACAGGAAACCGCCACAAATGAATGAAACCAGTATTTTTACCCTGTCGATGTTTTGCTATCTTGCCGCATTTGCCTTAAACAGTGCCTCATTGAGTCTTGAGCGGCAGAAGCTGCATACTTACGGCCGCGCATTTAACTGGCTCGGCATAACCGCAGCAGTTATCGCTCTCGGAATGCGCTGGCACAGCGCCGGGCATCCGCCGCTTTCAAACATGTATGAATCACTGGTGACCCTGTCGACGCTCATCGTTCTGGTCGGCCAGATTTTTACGGCCTCTCAGCCGCTGCCGGTTCTTGAGGCGGGGGCAAGTGTCGGGGCCGTTCTGATGATTGGCGTTGCTTCTGTTTTTTCTTCTGATATCAGGCCTCTGATTCCCGCCCTGCAATCATACTGGCTGCATCTGCATGTCTCTTTGGCATTTGTTGGTGAGGCCTGTTTTGCCGTAGCCTTCATTCTAAGTTATCTGTTCTGCCTCCGCCGCATTCTTGGCGATGCCTCCGGCCGCACCGATTTTTCTGACAGTCGCGAAAAGCTTGCCTGTTATTCGGTTGTCGTGGGTCTGCCGGTTGTTTTTATCGGCGGCATGGCTCTTCTGGCCAGACACCTCAGCAGTCATCCCATGTATGTAGACCGCTGGCACAACATTGTTTTCTGGGTAATTATTCCGTCAATCCTTGCCGTCATTGCTGTCGCAGTGATGGCCTGGCTGTTTCGAGGTGCCCTGGGTCGCGGCGCCGAGCGCTGGCTGCCCGATAACATAATACTCGACAACCTGATCTATCGGGCAATTGCCCTTGGCTACCCGCTGTTCACCGTCGGCGGGCTGATTTTTGGCATGGTCTGGGCGAACAAGGCCTGGGGCCGCTACTGGGGCTGGGATCCAAAAGAAACCTGGGCCCTGATAACTTTTCTTGTTTATTCAATCTACCTGCATGTAAGGCTTGCCCGCGGCTGGAGCGGAACCTGGACCGCCTGCCTTTCAGTCGCAGGTTTCATCGTCACCATGTTCACCCTCTTCGGGGTCAATTTCCTCATCAGCAGCCTCCATTCCTACGCCGGCTCCTGATTCTTCCTGTTCTGCAGCCACATCTTGCTGCCCGTTGTCTGTCTGCCACCTGCTCCAGAAAAGGTGAGCAAGAAATTCCCATGCTTCCTCGACGCAGAAATCTTTGTTCCATTCGATTTCAGGGTGCAGATCGGGCTGGTAGAATTCACTGAAAAGTGAGAATTCCGGCAGGCTGGCGATGTGTTCCGGCAGATACTCAGCCGTATCCCAGATTTTTTCGACAGCCAGAGCGGCTGCCGCGAGAAAGTCGGTTTTGCGTGTCTGCACGGGTTGGGTAGCGTCGATCAGGTGCATGGGCAGGCGCGGGTGCAGCCATGCTTTTTTTCTGCCTGGAAAAGCGATCATATTGTTCTGTAACAGAACCTTTACGATTTGTTCTGGCAGAGCCGCGAACTCATCTGCGGAAAGCCCGCACCGAAGACTTTTCAGCAGAGCGATAAGCTTGTCGGCAGGCAGCCCGGTTGTGATACAGATGCGGTTGAAAACTTCCTGCGGTGACAGGTGCAGTTGCATTGGACCGAAGCAAAGCCATAACCCTGGTCTTTCCTGGGCATCCCAGAATTTGAAAATGGCGTGCTCAGGGGCAAAAAACAGACGACAGCCCGCAAGGCTTATTTCGTCATATTTGTTGGCAAGTTCATAGATCATCGCTGCAGCAAGATCTTCGTTCTGCAGCAGGGTTTCGATTATAGCGTGCCTTTCCTGACGGGTTGCCTTTTCCTTGACGTGCAGATAGGCGTTCAGCAGGGCATTATAGTTCTCGCTTCGTTCTGAAAAGGTGTACTCGGCGATTTTGCGCAACAGCGCGAGAAGCTGCGGGCGTCTGCCGAGACGGCTGGCCATTCCCTGAAATGCCTTGAGCGACACCGCCATGACCGGGTATTTGTGCTCAGACCAGAGAAATTCATAAATGCCGCGATGCGAGGGCTGGAGCATTTAGAAAGTTATTACCGCTTTCCATTCGCCATCTTTGAATCTTGCGACTGTGCCGCCGACGCTGCCGACCCAGATGGTGTCGCCTTTGACCTTGATTGAATGAATACTGGCCTGAGGCAGACCGTTGCTTTCGTTATAGGTTTTCCAGGCTTCGCCGTCGAAAAAGGCGAGCCCTGAGGGGGTGCCAACCCAGAGATTGCCGTAGCTGTCAATGGCCAGATCCCTGATGACATCATTGGGAAGCCCGTCTTTTTCTGTAAAGCGCTGCCATTCCTTGCCTTCGAGATCGCAGCTCGAAAGACCGGCATTGGTGCCAAGCCAGACCCGGCCACGTTTTTCATCAATGCTGATGCAGGTGATGTAATCAGATACCAGGCCGTCATCTATTGACGGGCTGGTGCGGGTGCTGCGGTTGGTGAAATTCTGAGTTCTGCTGCCGTCGTATACCTGCAGACCGTCACCGAAGGTGCCGGTCCAGACTGAGTCTTCGAGTACGGCGTAACTGGTTTTGTAGGTGTTAAGCAGCGAGTCTTTGCGAAAATATTTGAGCCAGTTCGAGTCGGCATGGGCTCTTGGCGGGAACAGAAAAATGCTGATCAGGCTCATCACCACAAAAATAAAGAACCAGCGCGAATTGGTTTGTTCCATAAATTGTCTGCCTCACAGAATTCTGATTTTATTACTTCTGCTATCGGAACAATATGCCGGTTTGTTTATACCTGAGACAGACAGATTGCATTCACTCGATCAGACCGAGCTTACGCAGTTCGTCGACTAACTTTGCTTTCTGAATCGGCTTCGGGAGGAAAACATCGCAGAGATTGTAAAAGGCGGTCGTTGCATTTTTCATGTCACCAAGGGCCGTAACCATCATGATTTTCGCGCCATTTTTTGAGTAAATGCCATTCGCCATCTCCATGTCGCGAATCTGTTTCAAGGCTTCGTGGCCGTCCATTTCAGGCATCATTATGTCGAGGCAGATAAGATCGTAGTGTTCTTTAGCTTCGAGCGCAATTTTGACGGCGTCAACCGCTTCCTGGCCGTTTACAGCAATATGAAGCGGTCCAAAGCTTTTCAGAATCTCCTGAAGCAGCAATCGACTGGTAAAATCGTCTTCAACGATCAGAGTTTTCATTTTGACCTCCCTGCTTGATCTCTTTCCAAGGGCATCGTTCACTTCAATGCTGAATTCTTCAAATGCTTTCTTAAGCTCGGGAAGGTGCTCGCTTACCTTGCTCATATTTCCCTTCCTTGCTTCCAATTTCATTGCACCGGCAATATCACTCACCGATTTTCCACCTGTATTTGCGGCTGCCCCGGCAATTCGATGGGTCTGCCTTTCGACAATTTTTTGTTGCTGCCGATTGAGTGCGTCTTCGAGAATTTCAATCTGATCGGGCATGTCGGCAATAAAACCTTTGACAAGCTTGGTTGCAAGCTCTTCGTCATTCATCAGCCGGTCAAGCAGATCGGTCTGGTCAAACACACCATTTGCCGGTAGCGACCTGTCCTGACTTACTCTTTTTCCGATATTGTCTGCGAGATGATCGCAATCTCTTTCGCCCTGTTTTTGTCGACCGAAGCTGGCGGTGAACCAGAATTCAGACCCCTTGCCTTCTTCACTGTACACGCCGATTTCGCCGCCCATCATCTCTACCAGCTGCTTTGAAATTGCCAGGCCAAGCCCGGAACCGCCGTGCTTTCTGGTTGTTGAAGCGTCGACCTGGCTGAATTTTTTGAATAGAAGACTGAATTTATCTGCAGGTATGCCAATACCGGTGTCAAATACCTGAAATTTAACCAGCAGGTTTTTTGCAGAATCAGCGATTATTGAGACAGCCAGAGTTACTGAACCGGTTTTTGTGAATTTGATCGCATTGCCAACGAGATTTGTAAGAATATGTCGCAGTCTGGCGGGATCTCCGATGACCCGTGCCGGCATTTGTGCCGGCAGGTTGACTGAATATTCAAGCCCCTTGAGGCTGGCTTTTACCTTCATGATTTCGGTGAATTCATCAAGCAATCCGGCAAGGTCAAAGCCGATATTTTCAAGAACCAGCTTGCCGGCTTCGAGCTTCGAAAAATCAAGGATGTCGTCAACCAATGACAACAGTGATTCACCGCTGGTGTGAATGATCTCTGCGAAGTGCTTTTGCTCGTTGTTAAGGCTTGTTTCAAGCAGAAGATCGGTTATTCCGATAATCCCGTTCAGTGGCGTGCGAATCTCGTGGCTCATATTGGCAAGAAATTCGCTTTTGGCACGATTGGCCATTTTAGCCTGTATGGTCATTTCGTTGGCGGTGACCGTTGCCTCTTCAAGTCTGCGGTTTGTTTCCAGTAGAGCTTTTTCTGCCTGCTTGCGTGCGGTGATGTCGGTAATGATCGAATGAATGACATTTCTGCCCTTGAAGCGTATGCAGCTTGCCGAAACCAGGACGTTATGAAGAGAATCATCAGCCGTTTTGTGGACAAATTCGAATTGCAGGCAGCCTCGCAGCACTACTGTCTGCATTGCTCTTCTGACCACCGATTCAGGGTTCATGTTTATTTCGGTAATCCTCATTGTCAGGAGTTTTTCGGCCGGATAGCCATAAAACCTGACTGCTGCATTATTGGCACTGACAATTTGAGCGCTGTCAGGGTCGATCATCAGCATGACCGTCGAGTTGTTCTCGAACTGGTTGCGATACGACTCTTCACTTTCGCGTAATTTTTCTTCTGCGAGAAGTCTCTGCTCTTCGTTTTCGAGTTCGCGGTTAACTTTCTGCAGCGCCCCGGGTAAAAGATCGAGAAAATGCGTTCCCTTGACAATGTAGTCCAGAGCCCCCATTTTCATCATTTCAACCGCAATTTTTTCGTCGCCCTGCCCGGTTGAAACGATGAAATTTGGCAGTTTCTGACCGGTTGAGGTGAAGTCGCTGATAAAATCACGGGCATTCATGTCGGGCAGGCTGAAATCGAGAATGATCAATCTCGGGGCACCGTTACTTTTTAACCATGCAATGGCTTCTGCTCCCGAATATGCACAGACAGGCAAAAAGCCACACTCCTCGACTTTCTCGCTGATCAGATCAGCAAGGCCGGGGTCGTCCTCAACGATAAGAATTGTCTCTTTTTTTCTGTCACTCATAATTCAGACTCAAGGTTCCTGGAATTCCGTCGTCTGCAATACTACTGAAAAAACGCTGCCCGAACCAGGCTCACTCTCAACTTTTACTCTGCCTCGATGCTTTTCGGCAATCTTTTTTACCACCGAAAGACCGATGCCGTCGCCCGGCTCTGAAGTTGTACCATCGATACGATAAAAAAGATTCCAGATATGGTCAAGGTGCTTCTTTTCAATCCCGGTTCCGTTATCTTTTACCGAATAAATGGCCTTACGCAGCCCCGAAATCGCGCTTATCTCTATAACCAGACTTCTTGCGGGGTTGCGGTATTTGATCGCATTGCCGATGAGATTGGAGAACATCTGGTTTAAAAGGTTTTCGTCACCATAACAGACGGGCAGCTGGTCAATTTTTACACTTGCTCCGATTTCAGAAAGCTGAAAAGAATTGGTTTCGACAATCTTTTCCAGCAACAGGTTCATGTTGACAGGCTTAACGCTCATCGTTGCCCGGCCGGTTCTTGACAGCTGCAGCAGGGCGTTTAAAAGCGAGTCCATTTTGTTGACGCCGGCCAGTATAAAGTGCAGGGTTTTGGGTATTCCCTCGCTGATAAGCTTTTTAAGCTCTTCATTTCCAGTGCTGTTGAGATGTTCTTTGAGCAGTTCCAGAACTTTTGCCGACTGCTTGTTGAGACGCTGGCTGAAGCCCTGAATATTGACCAGGGGGGTTCTGAGGTCGTGTGATGTGATATAGAGATAATTTTCGAGTTCTTTGCTGCGGGCCGACATCAGTTCATGCATCTGACGATTTGCGGTTATATCGTTAGTGATTGTAGCAAAGAGGTTGTCGCCGAGAGGAATGGCGGTTATGGAAAAATAGCGGTCGAGCGGCGGGTAGAAAGTGGTCAGTTCCTTTGGTAGCCCGTGATGTACAACGCTTTCGTATTCTCTGATGTATGGCGCCGGTATAGCAGAATACAGGTCGGTGGCCAGGCGGTTTCTGATATCTTCAGCTCTTTTTCCGAGAAGGTTCAGAAAGGCGCTGTTGCCATCAATAACTCGATAATCGATAGCTTCACCTGCTTCATTGAAGATCATTTCGTGAATTGCCACTATTTCTTTGAAATAGCTGAAAATACCTGATAGATGGTGACCCTGCAGCAAATGACAGGTGCTGCCTGCCAGACGACCCCAGGTTGAGCGGTTCATTCTGCAGCAGATTCTGCCTCTCCCGTCACGTGCAGGTTCTGGTTTTGTTTTCTGGTGCGGCAAAAGTTATACCCTTACAATCTGGATGAACAGCCCCAGCCTTTTGAGAGATTCAGCAAAAATACGGTAATCTACCGGTTTTGTTATATACATGTTGCACCCAAGTTCGTAACACTTCGCTATTTCAGGCTGATCGTCAGTGGTTGAAACCATTATTACCGGGATCTTTTTGAGAGTGTTGTGACTCTTGATTCTTTTTAATACCTCTATTCCGTCCATTTTGGGCATTTTTATATCAAGAAGCAGCAGGTAGTTCAGCACCGCAGTTTCGTCTGAATCCTTTTCGTTGAGAAAATCCCAGACCTCCTGACCATTGCAGAACTGCCTGATCGGGTTGTGGATGCCCGATTCCTTCAGCTCGTCAACAATAAGCTCCGCATGCCCCGGGTCATCTTCTGCCACAAGAATAGTCATTTCTTTGCTGTCACACATATTTCTGCCTCATAGATCAGATTTTTGCGAAACCGAATCATAGAAAGGCAGTGAGGGGTATTTGTTCTAGCCAGATCCTGACCTCACCTGTATTAATTGTAACAAAAAACGGGATTTTCATTAACCGCCGGCGAGAATTCTTATGTCGCTTACTCGGCACAAAACAACGGGCGCTTATTCAAAAAGCCCGATATTGATCGCTACTGTACCGCTTGCACCCTGCAGTTTGGTTTCTGAGAGCACCGGGACCGGTTTGCGTTTTCCTGGTTTGTATTGATGAAAGGTGGCGGCTGAATTGAAATAATGATCCACGGTTGTTTTTTCGCCTTCTTTGAAGCCAACATACGGGAAAACTACTTTCTTGTAGCTTCTCCCAAGGCCATATAAGCGGTCAAACTTCATTTCGACCTCAATCTGCAAAATCCCGGGCACAACGCTTTCGACGATTTTTTCATACAGGGCGGTATATTCACGCCCAAGCCCATCGTTCCAGCTGGCAGCAAACTCGCTGTTGCGCTCTTCCTTCTCAACCAGGTCGATGTTGCCATGATATTTGCCGTTGATGTAAAGTTTGCCGTAGGCCGGCAGACGATCAGGCTTGTCACCTGTATAAAGAAGTCTCACCCGCAGTGAAGATCTTTCGGTCCTGGCATTGCGGGTCGTCGGGTCGTGAAGATCGGCGTTGCATTCCGGGCAGAGCAGCGTCAGGCCTGACAGGTCCCTGGCGCCGCAGGTCGGGCAGTCAGCCGCTGTTGCATCGTCTGAAATCAGCAGCATGACGGCGATCAGTAAAAATATATGGAAAAGTTTTTTCATCGTTTCAGATAGACTATCGACACCCGGGCAACAAAAATGAAAAATATACGGATATCGTCATAAAAAATCTTCTTTCTGCCGAAAAGGATTTTATGCCAGAAAGGGGAGCGATTTATGAAGGCTGTATGTTCGATGATTGCCGGATGGTATTCGGTAGCTCTTATTGGCTTTTTGGTCTATATCAGAAGAGGGTTTCTGCAGATGTCAGGCGAAAATTGCCTGCCTTCGATCGACCTGAACTGCTCCGATGAAAATAGCGACGCCGACACTTTTTCAGAATTAACTTGATTTAGTTACAGCAACCTGTCTAAAATAAATAAAAATTTATTTTGGACAGGTTTTTTACTTGCCGTTCGACACCAAGTTTGAATTTATTCTGCAGTTCGAAAAGATTCTCGGGGATATGAAAAGCAAAAATCCCGAGACTTATGGTCGCAATCTGCAGTTCCTGAGTGTCGAGACCATCGAAACGGTAAGACCGATACTGCAGAAGTTTTTTCCGAATGACAAAACCCTGATTGATACTCTGACCCGCAAAGACATCGACCTGATGCTGCTGCGGATTCTGCGCTCAGAAGTCGTCGGTCTGCAGGGTGAAGGCGAAAGACTGGTCAGAAAAGCCCGTAACATCATTTCTCAGTTCGGCTTTCTGCCGCCAGTAGCATTTTTCTATGCCTATAATGGGGCCGAACTCTTTGAAGCCATGCTTGACCGCACCTATAAAAATTTAAAGAAGCGTGGAAAACCGCAAAGTCTCTCTGAGATCTGGCGCAGGTTTTCGGCACCTCTTACTGCCAGTTTCGAATTGAAGAACGTGTTCACCAAGGATCTGCTGTTTAAAATCAGGCAGAGACTGAAAAATTACCTTGAAAAGGACCCAAGATTCTACCTTGATGCCAGAAGTCCGAAGAAGTTGTTTGTTGCGCTGGCAGAGTGGGGCGCTTCGGTCGATTTTGACGACGAGGAACCCTGAGCGGGAATCTTGCGCTGTTGTTCGAATTGAAGCAGTGAAGCTCTGATTTACAAAATAAAAGCTGGAGAGAGAAACTTTGTCAGGTTCAGGTAGGGCCGCCGCCGGCGCCAATGCAGTGCGATACTATCTTCTCTGGCTGCTTGGCATTGCGGTTATGGCGGTACTCGGGAGAGATTACGATCTGGCTCTGCTGGCCGTTCTTTTGCTGCTCTGTCTGTTTTTTTTCAGTATCAGAAGACATCTGGAGCAGAGAAACTCTCTTCAGGATGTCTGCAACTTCTACGAACAGGCGCACTCTCTTGACGACCTGCAGCTTCTTCTTGGCGATCGACCTTACAGCCGTATTCTTCAGACAGTTCTCGATCTTGGAAAATTTGACTGGGCAGTACTTTTTCTCATGGATTTCGAAAAAGACTGTTTCGTTGCGGTCGAAGCTGCCGGAGTCAGTCTCGATCGCTTCAAAAATGTGAGTTTTGACGACATTGCCGCCGAACATACTTCAGACAGCATGAAGCTATCGATGAAACTGCTCGAGCATGCCTTTAAAACCCATGAATTCCGCGGCGCGCTCGCCGGATCTGCTCTCGAACGCAACAAGATCTTTTACGGTTGTCTGCTGGTCGGCAGACACAGCCCTGATGCCGAGCTCACTTCAGAAGACAGTTTCAGGCTCGACATTCTTTCTGATCAGGTTTCTGTCTGTCTGCACAATTACCGTCTGCACAAAGAACTGGCTTTTCACGCCGAAGAACTTGCAACAAGACAGGCACAGATTCAACGCGAACTCGATATGGCCCGCATCGTGCAGGACGGGGCAATGCCCAGACAGGTTCCTGATGTTGACGGAATTGAAGTCGCCTCATTTCTCAAACCGGCCCGATTTATAGGTGGTGATTTTCTCAGGTTCGTTGAGGATGCCTCCAGATCAAATATCGGCGTTCTTATCGGCGATGTCTGCGGCAAGGGGGTGCCCGCAGCACTGGTCATGGCAGTGGTAGTCTGCCTGTTCAACGATCGCTCGGCTCTTGCCGACAACCCCGCCGAGCTGATGAGCCGTGTTAATGTCTCTCTCAAAGAATTTCTCGGTGCCGGCTCACGTTTTAACTCGACGGCACTCTGGGGTGTTTTTGACCTCCAGGCAATGAAATTCAGCTATTGTAGTGCCGGTCACGATTTTCCGCTGCATTACCGGGCTGCTGACAGCTCAATCAATGAGTTGAAATCGACCGGCACCCTCCTCGGAATATTCAACGAAAGTATCTACGAAAGCTATTCAGAAAACATTGCCGACGGCGACAAGCTGATGTTTTATTCAGACGGGCTTGTTGATTTTTTTGAGGCCTGGGCTGGCTGCGAAGATGGCTATATCTATTTGCACAGTTTCTTTCTTGCCCGGGTTGATAAAAGTGCTGACGAAATTGTTAAGGAAATCGCTGCACTGGTCGAGAATTCACCTGCTGCGGTAAAGGATGACATCACCGTGGCGGTTTTCTCAATAGACCGGAAAAGAAAGGTTGAAAAGCAGCCATAAAAACGATCGGATCGTTTATCCTGTTTCTGCTGTTTGCAGCTCAATCACTTTCTGCGGCGCCATTGCCGGTTGACGGAACTTTTCGCCTGCGAGCGCTCAAAGATCAGCTCGATGGTCAGTTGCCGGCCAGACGAGCTGCGGCTCACGCCACTGCCGGCTCCCGTCATTCTACTGCAAACACCAGGCTTATCCCTGGCACTTCTGAAGAGAGCTTCCAGGTTTTCAACTTTGCCTCCGGGCTTTATGAGTATCGCCCCGGAAAACTTGTGGCAGCCGGCAAAGAATGCCTTCTTTTTGTCGAACGCGGTCAGGAGGCACAGTATGGTCAGGCCTCTGCCGATGTCTACGCCAGTATCGTCAAGTGTTTCGACGATAAGGTGTTTCCGTCTGTCTGCAGGTGGTTCGGAAAACCGGTAGTTCCGGCAGCCTTCAATCTGCCTGACGAAAGGATTTATATCTTTCTGGTCGATATTCACGACGGATTCGCAGAAGGCTACGTTGCCGGCTATTTCGACCACCGTGACCTTGAAGGCTGGTCAGGAAATCAGAAACCGGTATTTTTCATGGATACCAACCCAGGAGAACCTGGGGATCCCGAAGATAAAAGCAACGCTTTCTATCGCACTCTGGCACATGAATTTCAGCACATGGTTAATTTTTCGATTCAGCATGCGAATGGTAATCCTGAGCAGGAACGCTGGCTCGACGAGGGCTTTTCAATGTTTTCCGAATATGTTTTCTCTGGAGAAACCGGCCAGAAAAACCTTAGGGTTCCACCAACTCCGCATTTTGCCAGATTTCTTCAGAACCCTGCTGTCAACCTTCTCAGTAACGCGAAAGAAAGCTGGTTCCATGAAGACCGGCTTTTCAGGCAATATGGCGCGTCTTTCCTGTTTGTCGCTTATCTGGTCGAAAAATTCGGCGGCGAAACGGCCGGCATGCAGCAGCAGTTTACCCGCGAACTGGTGCGCACGGCAGCAAAGGGTGTAAAAGGACTGAACGAACTGCTTCGACACGCCAATACCAGCTTTACAGAGGTATTTGTTAACTTCAATCTGGCGTTGGCCGTCGATGAACCAGGCCTGGCAAATGGCCTCTGGGGTTTTGTCGACAAGGCGGCGGCATTCGGAGATGACGCAAATTTGTTGCCGATCAAGACCAATCGGCATTTTATCGCTGGCAGCGAAAATTCATTTGCCGGTGCTGAAAGTTCGGTTGCCGCCAACTGTCTGAATGTTGAAGAAATTAATGGTCGTGGTCAGACAACTCTGTCGCTTACCTGCCAGAGCCATCTGCTGCCCTGGGCGGCAATGATTCACAACGATGGTACGACTTCGATAAGACCTCTGGTAATCGATTCAGATGGGCACGGCAGCATCACTCTCGATTTCAGCAATCTCAGGCGTTTCTTTTTTCTGCCTCTGGTCATTGACCCACAGATAAACGGTGATGAGAACTTCAGCTATTCATTCAGAACCGCGTACAATCAATATCTTCTATATCCGGTTCCGCATCCAGCTTTTGCTGAACAATATCTGATCTTCTTCAGATCTTTCAACGGAGCAGTAAATGCTACGCCCGAGCTTAGGGTTCTTTTTAACAATCTGGTCGAACAACCTGTATTCCTGCCCGTTAATGATGAAAAATCGCTGTTCGTCGCCCAGTATAAACTGCCTGGTGTCGGTCGCGGTCAGGCTGTCTGCAACCTCAACGACGAGGTGTTTTCCTTCAGTTTTTCGGCAGCCAGACTGAGGCCCTCGGTGCGTACCGAAATGCAGATTGCCGACGCTCTTCTTGTTAATGACGGCAATGTTGTTGATGAAGAACTGGTAATGTTCGCTGTTACAGATTGTCGTTCGCTGGTCAGGCCTGCAAATGCCGTCGCCGGCCCGTTTGATGTTCTTGCCGCAGAAGAGACGAAAACCAGTCTGGTCGTAGAAATTCCCGATTATTACGGCAACAGATCGGGTTTGCGCAGTGAAGGCCCCGGCTCAAAAAAAGCCTGGGCGCCGTTGAAAAAACGTACTGATGGTCGAATGAGTGCTGATCTGGGTGGCCCGGGGAGGTTTTATCTGTTTTATGACGATCGTTGTCCGTCGATCAGTGGCTTGCGCCTCGAAAAATCGCCGCATGGCCAGAATGTTGTTTTGAGTTCTGAAGATGACCTTTCGGGGGTGAATCCAGATAGTCTGAAAATCACGATTGGTGGGCGGCAATTGCCTGGTGCCAGAATCAGCGAAGATGGCAGGGTCTCTTACCGGATTCCTGAAAATTTTTCGGGCAGCGGCGAACTGGTCGTTACTCTTGCTGACCGGGCGGGTAACGAGACACGTGCCTCGGTTAAAGCTCAAATCGTTGCAGCATCACGGATTACCGCTTCCGGGGTCTATCCAAACCCATGCCAGCGATTTGCCCGTTTCAGCTTCGTCCTTTCGGGCAAACCGGTGCTTGGCACAGCTGTTGTTAATCTTTACGACGTGTCAGGTAAAAAAATAAACGCCCTGCAGCTCGATGAATCTGCAGGACATCTGATCGCTGACTGGAACCTGAGCCATCGCAATGGCAGTCAGGTTGCAAACGGTGTTTATTTCTTCAGGGCAAGAATCGAGGCAGACGGCCGCATCCTGCGAAGTAACGGCAAGCTTGCGGTTCTAAGATAGCAATCACCGGTCGCCTCAGCGGCTGGCCGCCTTTATGGCTTTTTGATATCTGTCTTTGGCGGCCTGAAATTCTTTGAGCTTTGCCTTGGCGGCTTTCTGGTCGCCACCTGTAACCGCTTTGACATAAGCCTTGTAGGCGATTTCGTAATTGTCTTTTGCGACTCTCAGGCCGGCATCCATATTTTTATACGGAATCTTTTCGTCTTCCGGCGGCAGTCTGAGCTTACTTGCCTCTGATGAAAACTTTTGTGCCTGCAGATTGGCTTCTGCTGCTCTGTTGTCATAAGAGTAAGCCTGGAAGGAGGCTTTGGTTGCTTCCGGTTTCTGCTGGCCTTTTTTGTAGCCAAGCAGTTTTGCAATGCCGGTAAAGAGCTTTTCACCGACTATGCCGCCGACAATGCTTCCGAGCATTGTACCCACCACAGGTATCGGAATCATCGAGCCGAGCATCGCACCGATGGTTGAGCCGGCAGCCTGGCCGGCGATAGCGACCGGATCGAGCGCCTTCAGGGCAGCCTTGAAGCTCATGCCAGCCCCGAGGTTACCACCAAGAGAGCCTCCGACCAGAGAGGTCAGAGTTGGCAGAAGAGCACCGGCAATGGTTCCGACGATTGGTATCGGCACGAATGTCTGAATGAGGGGAACGAAGACCTGACCGGCAGCGGCACCGAGTGACGAACCAACGACGTTGCCCACGAACTGCATCGAGGCAACTGACTGCACCGCAGCTTTCATGCTGACTTTTTCGCCATTCATGATCTGGCTGGCGAGATTTATGGCGATCGAGGTGCCGGCCGTCATAGCGAGACTTTTGACGCTGAACGACTGCTTGATTGAATCGGCAGCGTTCTTGATGCCGACGCCGAGTGCTTTCTGGCCTTTGATGAGATTTTCGCTCAGTCGTATCGACCGATACTGTGACTGGGTTTCGTCTGAGTATGCGCGCGAACCATCGATGGCGCCGTCGACGCGGCCGTCAACAACCGCCTGTTTGTAGAGGGCTTCGCTCCATTCTTTATAGCTGTTCAATTTGGCGTCATATTCAGCCTTTAATTGAACTCTGGCATTCGGGTCGGTCGCATTCTGCCAGGCCTGCTGTGCATCATGCACATCTTTGTAGCGGGCGGTGGCGCTGCTGTCGACCGTAGCATACTTGGTATTGTCGAGAAACTGCTTGATCATCTGGCTGCGGTCTTCGGGGAATTTCTGGATGTAGGCGTCGACAAATTCGCGGTAGGTCTGGGGCTTTGAGTTTTCGAAAACCTGGCAGACCTTCGAGAACGGGGCCTGGATGCGGCCACCGTTGAGAACATCGTAAAACAGTGAGGCATTGACCCCTTCAGTTGAAAGCATATCGATGCCGGACTTGAGAACGCCGTCGTTGGGGCCGGTGGTTACGCCCTGATTTTCAAAGATATATTTGTTTTCAGCGATATTCTTGTGGGTCTTGATGCGCCATGAGGTTGCAGAATTGTGCTGATCACGCGTGGAAAGCGCTTCGAGAGCTTCCGCCCAACCTTCGGAGAGAGCAAACCCCTCGTCGGACACGGTATTTTTTGAATGGGCGCCGTAATAGTTCGTTTTGGGGTAGTTCGGGCGTTCATAGAGCTGATCCATGATCATATGCCCAACCTCGTGAGCCATTACCGAAGCTGCTGACGGGTCCTGCATGCCGCCGCTGAATACTTCGCTGTTGGGCGGTACAACGATGCGGTTTACGTGTGAGTTGTCGCGGTAGCTGATCTGACCATTAGCAGAAGCTTCGGCCATGGCAAAACCGCTGGCATCGTGGTGAATGCCGCCTGAATTGCCGACTTCGAGATAGACGGGCTTTTTGAGGTCGTTGACCAGCCACTGGGCAAAAGCCGGATCTTTGGTGCCGGCAGCCAGGTCTTTCTGGATTTCGTTGATTTTGAAGTTGCGGGCTTCAACCTGCATCCCAACGGTCTGACGCAGGCCAGGGTTGCTTTCGATATAGGTTTTTAGCTGCTGATAGCGCGGGTCGTTAGTTGAAAGAGATTTTAAAACCGGTACCGTATTGCCCATAAAGTCTTTGGTGGAAACGGTGGCGGCCGATTCGTCGGTGATCGGCGTTACAATCTTGAACTGTGCCATCGAGGCTTCTGTCGGCAGAGACTGCACTGCAATGACGCGGTCCTGATTGTCTTTAACGAAATATTTGCCGGTGGTCGGGTCGTAGTCAGGGTTGTAGACTTCCTGGACCTGGCCGGTAGAGTCTTTTACGACGTAGCGAATCCCCTCTTTAGTCGCTACGAATGATCCTGAGGCGGTGACAATACTGCTGCAGAAAACAGCAAGAATCAACAAAATAGTGAGCTTCACCGACCTGAATCTTTTCATCTGCGACCTCCAATACTATAGAACCGGGGATTATAGAGAGGATACTCCTTGAAATTATAACTATATTTACTCTCTCCCACAAGGTACGAAAAATCACTCAGAAAAGTCGTGAAAGCTGCCGATGATGTTGACGAATAATATTCTCTCAACCCGATATAAGCAGGGGCTGGTATGAAAAAGGCGAACAGAATTATTAAAAAGATCTTCTCGATACTGTTACCTGGGCTGGTATTGATGGCTCAGGCGGCTTACGCCGGCGACAGCATCATTCCGCCTGAAATGCGTGAAATCGCAGTTCAGCAGGGTCAGAATGCCAGAAAAGCAGGTCTTGAGGCAGATCTTGGCCCGTTTATGAACGCGCCCCTGATGCAGCGCGCCATTGAGATCAACGCCAGCCAGTTTGGTCTCAAGGGTTCGATTCGTGCTGTCGTCGGCGGTCGTAATTTTTCAGCCGCCGATGTTGACTTTGCCATGATCCCGTTTTCAACCTCAAACGGCTATGGCTTGAGTAATTTATATCATGACGGCGGTGAATGGCCAGGCACAGGCGGTGTTCCGAATACTGACGACGGTGCCGCAAGTTTTGGTTCAGACCAGGCCGGTGAAATCTACGACATCGATGGCAATGGCCATTATCCGAAAGCGGTGCTGCGTTACATTGGTACCCACTGCTATATATTTGTGCCGGTAATGTTTTTTCCGACCCTGCCACGCCCCCTTTCTTCATCTGAAGATGCCACGCCTCCGGCTCAGGCAGCCTGGGGAATGTACTGGCCCGACAGCGTTGCAATGCAGAACGGGCCATACTATTTCGCGCCCGATGCCAACGGCACTGTTCTCGAACCGCGCTATGTACTCGGTGCCGATAAAAACTACGCCCGTCTGAAACTGAAAGAAATGGCTGACCAGTTCGATGCGGTCATTTACCCGAAGATTCGTGAACACTTTGGTTCTGAAGCCGACATCGACGGTGACCCGAAGATTTACATTCTTCTCGACGACATTCGGGACGGCAGCGGTAGTTTTCGTGGTTACTTCTGGGCCGGAAACCAGTTTCCCAGAACTTCTCAGGCTCTCAGTAACGAAAAAGAACTGGTCAACATCGACCTTTTCCCGAGCTTCGTGCTCGCTCAGACCGATACCTATGGCACTCTGGCACATGAATTCACTCACATGGTCATTTTCAACGAAAATTACCGGGTAGAAAACGGCCAGCTGATCGGCATGCAGCGCTGGCTTGAAGAAGGGCTGACGCAGTATGCCCAGCATCTTTACGACGGTAAATTTACCTCGAACCTCGATGAATTCATCAAAAAGCCTGATACAATTTTGGCTGAAGACAGAATTATCGATGTCTGGCTGGGCTCAAGCCCCTATGCCAACTATGGCGCTTCTTTCCTCTGGATATACTATCTGGTTGAAAAATATGGCGGATCGAATCTGCCCGGCTTTCTCAAAGCCATCGTCCGACACCGCGACGGCGGCATGGGAAGCATCGACGCAGTATTGCAGACATACAGCGTTGACTCGAAAAAGGTCTTTGAAGACTGGGTTATTGCCAACTATCTCGATAAAACGAGAAAGCGCGACGGGCAGCTTCTCAATAGCGGCAAATGGGGCTACCTGGTCGACAATGATTTCAACGAAGCCAATAATATCGGCAAATATGAGAGACTGCCGGTTAAGTTTTCAGAAAAGGTTATTCTGACCGAGCAGGTTACCGCCCGCTCGTCGAATGTTAACCCCTGGGCTGCCGATTATGTCGAGATTTCAGGTAATACCGGCAATCTCAATTTGGCCTTCGATGGCGACAACAGCGGCCAGTTCCGCGCCGCTGTCATCAAAAGGGGCTCGCAGATTGACCCGGCCGTAGATTTTATCTATCTCGATGACCGCCAGGCTGGTAATACCATAATCCAGAACTATGGCTACAACAATGCCTACGAAAATCTGGTGCTGGTGCCAATGGTGGTGCAGAACAACAACTACACCAAACTCAGTTACGTGTATTCTGCAAGTTTTGACGACCTCAAAGTGGCTATTTTCCCGAACCCGACCTTCGAAAACCACCTGCACATCATTGTTAAGACCGATAAAAAATTTGCTACCGAGCCGAGACTGCAGATGACCTACGAGGGTGAACAGGGCTATCTGGTCATGACACCAATCAACGATTCGACCTACATGACCAATTACAGTCTCAAAAAGTCAGGGGAAGGGGTAATCGTTGCCAACGGTACCAATGCCGACGGAGTGATTCTCTCGAATCAACTGCAGTTCTCAGCCGTATATTACCCGCCAAACAGCCAGGGTCTGCTGTCTGCATCTTTCGCAACTCTTAACATTCCGGCCGGTTCGCTGCGCGCTGGCGGTACTGTAGTTATGGCTGCTCCCGAAAACCCGGTTTCCTATGCCGGCATTACCCGTATCAGCAGAAATATTGACGTGACCCTTCCGGTCGAAAAGACCGAAAAAGCCCTTGAGATATCGATTCCTCTCAATCCGCTCAGCGACAGTAATACCCGAGCTGGTCTCTACCGGGTTTCCGGCAGCAGCCATAAGTGGGTTGGGCCAGTTGAAGTGGCTGATGGCAGTGCCAGAGGCGCAATAGACTTTTCCGGCAGCGTTTTCGTAGCCATTGACGATACCGCTCCGACAGTCGTTTCTGAGGCCGAACACGCCGGCAACCGTCTGGTTGCAGTCGCCGTCGACGATCTTGGCAGTGGTATCGACAGTTCGAGTGTTAAAGTTGCATACGGTGGCCGCAGCCTGCCGGTTAAAAACGGCGAAGAAGGCCGCATTATCGTCGATATGTCATCTCTGCGTGACGGGTCTTACGACCTGTCGGTCGAGGTTGCCGACAATGCCGGCAATCAGACTATTGCAAGCGTCAGAGCTGCAATTACCGCTCCGAATGCCCTGGCCCAGGTAGTGACTTACCCCAATCCAGCCAACCGTTTCGTAAATCTGCGGGCAACCTTCACCGGGCCGGCAAATACCGGCGCAGCGGTTTCTGCGAAAATTTCAGATGTGAGTGGTCACAAAGTTGCCACACTCGAACTTGCTCATCGCGGTGCCGGAGTGTATGAAACCAGATGGGATCTGCTGAACGACAGGGGCAAAGCGGTTGCCAATGGTGTCTACTACGTTGAATTCAATGCCGGCGTTGCCGGTCAGTCTGCCAAAGAACGCCGCAAAATTGCGGTTCTGCGCTGATAACGGAGGCTCAAATGAAAAAAGCCAAATTCTTCCTGCTGTTTGTGGTGCTGATGACCTTTCCGATGATTCAAAACTGCGGTGGTGCCAGTAATGGCGGTGGCAGCAGCAGTCTGCTCATCGCCGACAAACTCATCAACGAAGGCTGGGACGCAATAAAACTCGGTAATTATTCAACTGCCAGAGCCAGCTTTCAGCAGGCTTTTTCAGAAAATCTGACCGAAGGTCAGCGCATTTCGGCCCACAGCGGTATGGGCTGGGCCCTGTCAAAAGAAGGCAAAATTCTTGAATCGATTCCCTATTTCGAGATTGCCGCCGAAAAAGACAACGAAGCGAAGGTCGGTCTGGCGGGAGCCCTTATCTACCGTCATCAGACTGCCGTCGATTACGTCAGAGCCGCAGAAATTCTCGGCAACATGCCGCCCGAAAAATTTGCCCAGCAACATTCGGGTCTGGCTCTGAGCTCTGCCAAGGTCCATGGCCTGGCGGCCCTTTCTTATGCTCTTGCCGGCGATATGGAACAGGCGAAAATTTATATGAATAAAGCCGCTGCACTTGATTCAATGATGGTCGGCACCACGGTTGACCGTCTCGATGAGGCTTTCTTTCTGCTTGGCTGGAAAGACTGATCTCGGTATTTTTCAAACGTGGGGCTGCTCCCGGGTTTTCAAGGCCTGCCGGTGCAGCCCTTTTATTATGCCTTTTTATTGTCTGACGGCGGTTGAATCTGATATAGTTATGCGCAAAAGCCATTTAAGCAAGAGTAAATTTATGAAGCAAATACGCCTCGACAGAATTCTGTTCTTTCTACTGACCGCCGTGCTGGTCTGCTGGCCAACTTTGCAGGCCGCTCCGGCTCACAAAAGCACCGGGGTTGAAAAAAACGGACAGCAGAAAAAAGTAATAGAAGATCGCCTCGACGAAACATCAGATGAAGCCGCTGGCAAAGATGCCGGAAAAAAATCAGACGAAGCTGCCAGCGGCGAGGCCATTTCCCCAAAAAAGGGGCTTGAACTGACTCAGGAAGAACTTCTTGAACAGGATAAACTGCTGCGCCGCGAAGTGATGGGTTTTGTCAAAGAAAATGCCGACCGTCAGGCCGGCGAAGGCTGGCTTTATCTGGCGCACCATTATCGTGAACTCAAGGAGCCCGAGCGGTCGCTGATGTATATCAGAACTCTGCGGCGTGCCGAGCACATCAACCCCCGTCTCGTCTGGGAGGCGATTCTGCTGAATGCCGAAATTCTCAAGGACCGAAAAGAGTTCGCGGCGGCGCTGAAAGACCTTGACCAGCTGATCGCCATGGTACCGGCGAGAATTTATCTGGTGCGTGCCAAAACAGCCCGGGCCGAACTTCTTGGGCGCAGCCTCACCAGCATAAAAGAACTGTGGGCGGCGTTTTATCGCTATTACCAGGGATTTCCTGAAAAGCCGGATGTTGAAGCAATTCAATATTTGATGGGCTTTGAACGGGGTTATGACCTTGAGATCGCCATGAAAGCCCTGACCGCCTGGGAAGAAATCGCAAAATTCCCTGAAGTCGAGGCCAGCAATCTGGCTCTGCTGCATATTGCCATGCTGCATGCCTTCGATCTCAATAACCCGGCCCGTGCGGTTCCTTACCTTCAGAAAATGACCGAAGGCGACTCTATGACGGCTGATGCGGCGTTTCTCATGGGTGTAATCAGGCATTTTTACCTGAAGAACGATGAATACAAGATGGCCATCGACGACTACAGCCGGTTCAGAAAAAAGACCGAGAGTCTCGAAGGGTATAGAATTGCGGGCATTCTGCAGGGGCAGCTGCTGACCGAAAAACTTGCCGATCATGATGCAGCGGTGAATACGCTGCAGACGCTTCTCGAAACTCCGCCACATCTGGTCGCATCCGAATCTTTTTCGCTGGTGCGCCGCCGCGAACTGCGTGACGAAGAGATCGACTGGGCGATGCTCGCCTGCCGCATGGCAGGCTATGTCTGTGAATTTCGCCTCAAAAACCTTGAACGGGCGCGCTATTTTTACAAAAAGATTGAAGAACTCAATAAAGAACGCAGTACTCCGGTTGAAGACCCGATCAATGTGGCTGCTCTGCAGAGAACGGCTCCCGAAGCGTCACCCGGTGACCTGCTGTTTGACATGGCTTTCGAGAAGTATCGCAGCCACAAAATGAACGAAGCTCTGCAGCTCTATGAGCAGTTCATCGCCAGCTATCCAGACAGTAATCTTTTTAGAGAAGCGCTTTTCAGGGTTGCGGTCATAACCGACGACGATCAGCGCAATTACGAGGAGGCGCTGAAGCTTTATCAGCGCTATCTCATCAGATTTGCACCGGTCAGATCAACCTGGAATCTTGATGTTCTCTACGACTGGGGGCGTATCGACGAGGTGCGCTATCGTATCGGCAACTTGCTTGCGCTGCATCTGAAAAAGCCGGTTGAAGCTCTCGAAATTTTCGAACAGCTCAGCTCGATCTACCCGGATAGTTACTGGGCGATGCAGGGTCTCAAAGACAGCATCAGAATTTATAACGATGATCTTTCGGACCCCGATAAGGCTAACAGCCTGATGGAAGAATTTATCAGACGTTACCCGGAATCAAAAGACTCGGCCGACTATCGTCTGAGACTTTACAAGATTCTTCTGGCCAAAAATGAACAGGTCAGAGCCCTGCAGATCCTGCGCGATTATCTTGACCATGCCCTGCCGTCAGAGAAAGATTATTTTTCGCTTAAACAGCAGTGGCGCGATTTGGCTTATAAAATCAGAGAAGAAAGCCTGCGCCGCACCCTCAAGGTTATTGGTCCTCTCGATCGGGTTACGATTTATCAGAACCTGATCGACGTGGTCTGTCTGGCCTCTTCTTCTGCGCCGCTTGAACTGCTTGTCGAAGAGATCAAGACCCTTAATTTGAGCGAAGAAGCCCGCTGGTCGCTGGTTTACGAAGCCGGAACCAGGTTTTATCAAAATTATCCCGGCAAAGCGCTTGGTATTTTTGAAGAGCTTGCTCAGAACGCCACCGGCACCCCGCAGCTGGCCTGCCTGATGACGCTTGGCAACATTGCCTGGCGCGTCGACAAAGACATCGAGGCCGCAGTTAAATGGTATGAGCGCGCCGAAAAATTGCTGCCACTGACCGATGCGCGCGCCGAAGTTCCTGCCTATCGCCTTGGCAGGCTTTATCTGGTGCAGGGTCATGGCCTTAAGGGGCTCGAAAAGCTGCGTCTGTTTACTGTCCGCTTTCCGCGCAGCCGTTATCTTGCCAAAGCCTATGTCGCGATGGGCGATGCCTGTGTTGCTCTTTTCAGCCCCGAAAAGGCAGAAAGATATTATCGCCGCGCCGCCCGTATCGCCCCAAAAATGGCTGAAGAAATCGGCAAAAAGTTGACAGAGCTCGATGGCCAGATGACTTCACAGCAATGGTTGCGAAAAAGAGCCGCTCAACTCAAAAGTCGCGGTGAAGAAGAACTGCCGGAAGATGAAGAGCCTGTCGATGCTGGCATGTCTGCCGCCGCCGGCGAAATCAAGAATGCCGACCAGTTGTCTGCAGAAGACCTCGAAAAGCTGTCGGTTGCCGCTCTTTACGGCCTGTTTCTGCGCGAAAATCAGAAGAAAACTCCAGACGGAGACCGTCTGGCAATGTTCCTTGTCGAAGCCCTCATGCGTGAGAGAGTCGATAGCGATTTGCGTCAGAGAGCACTGCGTCAGCTCGTTTCCACCAGATTTTTCCGTTTTCGCAGTGCCGAAAAATTTATAGAGGAAGCGAAAAAGCTGCTGCAGCGGCATAATTATGCTGACTGGCAGTCAGAGCTGCTTTTCAGACTTGCTCAGACCCAGGATCACTTCGCCAGAGACTATGTCGAAGCGAATAAATCCTATTTCGAATATCTGTCGTTCTTTCCGACTGGGCGGCGGGCTGAAGAGGTCAGGTGCCGAATTCCCGCTGTCTATGCCCTTGCCGAAGACGTCAAAAATGCTTACCGCTTTTTCGAAAAGTTGATCAATGATAGAAACCTGGCTGATGAACTGCGCGTCGATGCGTCGATGCAGATGGCAAAACTGCAGATAACCGATGGCAAAAAGAAAGAAGCAATCAGAACCCTTGAAGCTGCGCTGGCACTCAAATCGCCGAAGCACCCTGAAATCTGCCTGAGACTCGAAAAACTGACCGAAGACTTTACCTATGTCAGACGGGCTCTCGAAGCCGAAGGCGAAGAAGAATTCAGACTCAGGGCCCTCACCCGTCTGGTTAAAAAGGCCGAAGAAGACCGCGATTATCAGGCAGCTGCAGCCCTGCTGCGCGATTTCTCCGACTCTTTTAAACTGCCTGAGTCTCAGGTTTTTATCGAGAAAAAAGTCGAAGAACTCGGAAAACGCGGCGCTATCGAAGAAATTGAGGATCTTATCGACCAGTATCCCGAAGAGCCGGAAACTGCCGGCCGCATGTTCAAACTGGCACGCATGATCGAGGGTGCCGAAAACACCAGATACCGATCTGAAGATCTCTTTTATGAGATAACTCTGATCTACCCCGAGTCCGAATTTTTCCGCGAAAGTAAGATCAGAGCCGAAAATACCCGAGCCATAAAAGCGCTCTCAGAGCTTGGCGACATGCTGAAAAAAGGCGTTAAAGGCGCCGAAGGAGAAGAGGTTATCATCGAGCGCGCCCGTCTGCTCAAAGAAAACCTGCAGGACCTGAACGCCGCCGCCGAAAACTACGAAAGCTTCATCAGACTTTTCCCGGCTTCGCCCCGTCTCGACGAGGTCTATCTGCATCTTGGCGAAATAGCACTTGCTGAAAATGGCGACAGCGACAAGGCCTTCAAATACTGGGAACAGGGGCTTGCCGCCAGTCGCGACCCGTTCATGCGCGAAGAACTGACTGTCCGTATCAATCGCCTCAAGCTTTTCCGACAGCGGGTTCTGCTATCTGAAGATCAGATCGAACGCGAAAAAGGGATGAAAGAAGTTTTCAGGGTCTGGAAAGTCGAAAAAAACCGGGTTCAGGCCCTTGGCCTGCTCGAAAATGCCATTGCCCGCCTCGAAAATCGGCCCGATGTGGCGAAAATGCGCTACTATGCCGCGCGAATCTTCGAAGAAGCCGGCAACTATGCCAAGGCTGCAACCGAATATGAACGCGCTCTGCGCAGTCTTTATCACCCCGGTTGCCGCAAAGATATGGTTCTTTACCGCCTTGCCCGCATGCACGCCGCCCAGAAGAACGAAAAAGAGGCAGCCAGATGGTATCTGGCGCTGATTACCAGATATCCGCGCAGCATGCTGAGTCGCTCGGCTTATTACTGGCTGAGCAAATATGCCCTTGCCGCAAAGAACCTGGCTCAGGCCCACAATCATCTCGAAACGCTCCTCAGCTTCAGATCGCTCAATCCCCTGCATCGCGAAGCCGTTATCGCGAAGCAGCGTGAAATCGAGGCAAAATTGAACGTTGAAGAACTTGAGAAACTGAAGGCCTATTCCAGAACCGGTGGTTCTGATCTGCCATATTTCATCGGCAAAGTGCTCGAAAACAGTCTGAAAGACTATGATCGCGCGATTGCGCAATATGAGGATTTTCTCAAAACCAACCCGCCAGTCAGGCGCAGCCGCGAGATTCTGCGCAAGATTGCTGACCTCTATGAAAAGAAGGGTGACTACGTCAAGACCGTCAGTTACCTCGATCTACTGCTGAATACCTATGAGCCGCATCTCAACAACTTCGATCTGATCGTGCGCATCGGGTCACTGGTTGAAGATAAACTCGATAACCCGGAGCTGACCGAACTGTTCTTCAGTTCGATCGCTGCCGAATATCGCAAAGTTCGTAAGGTCAGGGAATTTGCGGAAGCAAAACTGCGCCGCCTCGAAGAGAAAAAACGCGAAAAGGCCGTCAAGCCGCGTGGCCGAAAAGTTGTTAAGCGCGTCTACAGCGAAGATGACGAAGCGGTGCTCGAAGAGATGGAAGCTATCATCGAACGCCAGGTTCAGGATCTGCAGGACTTCAAACAGGCAGAACGGCAGCTTGAAGACCTCTGGAACGACAACCTCGAATCGCTTGCAACCCTCGATATCATGAAGACCCTTTTCGAGCTCAACAACAAAGAGCTGCGCGACCCCCAGAAGGCGGCCGATTACATGGAGCGCTGGCTGGAAGAGAACCCGTCCGATCCGCTTTACAAAGAATACACGCTCAAGCTTTACGACCATTTCATGGAAACCCTGCGGGATGGTCAGAGAGCCCTGCGCCTGCTTGAGGCCTATACCCGCGAACACCCGATTTCGATCGAAACCCTCGACATCGAGCTGAAGCTGGCGCTCGCCAACGAACTGCTGATACGTAACTTCGACGAGGCCCGCCGCGGTTATCAGCGAATAATAGACACGCAGCAGAATGATCCGGTGGTGCACGAAGCTTACTATCGGCTTGGCTTCGTTCTGCGCGAGGGTTTTGCCAACTACGACGAAGCGATCAGAAACTGGCAGGCCGTTATCGACAAGTTCTACAATAACGAATTTGCCGATAAGGCCCAGTATGCCATCGCTTTCACTTATGAGACCTACCGTCGCGATTATACCAATGCCCGCCAGAATTACGAAAAGATACTGCAGCTGTACCCGAATTCAAGCCTGCAGACTCAGGTGCGCGAGGCCCTGCTGCGCATAGAAGGAAAATAGTTTGTGAAAGGTATCCTGCATGATTGATAAGACTGTAATGACCGGAATGCTGGAAACTTACGACAGTTTCCAGGTCGATGTCGCCGTTTCCGTGCTGCGCAATCTCGACGAGAGTAATTCGAAAGTCGAACGCAAGGTGGTCGATTTCATCAAGGGAAAAATGTTCCCGGTCTCAGCCGAGCGCATTTGCGACTATATCCGCAAAATGCCGCCCGACAGCATTCGCGACCAGGTTGTCGAGAATCTGAGAACTTTTCACAACACCCTGATGGAAATGATCAGTTTTGTCGGTAACGAAAGCACCCGGCAGACGGTCTATCTGCCGCTTTTACGTATTATGGAGCGCGAAAACCACCCTTATCGCCCCCTGGCGCTCGCGACCCTGTGCTGTTTCAATTTCCCGGAGGCCGTTAACAAACTGGCCCTGGGTTTTGAACACTTCACTTCTGAAATGCGCTGGATAACCCTGGTGTTGCTGAAAAAGCGCTGGGATGAAAAGTTTGTGCCGGTGTTTCTTAAAGCCCTCGAAGACAGCGATCCTGAAGTGGTCAGAGTTGCTATCCTGGCGCTCAAACGGGCAAATGTAGTGTCGGCTCTCGACCCTGTAAGGCGATTACTGCAGAGCAACTCTGAAACAATTGTTTTAACCGCTGTAAATGCTCTGGTAGAGCTGGGGGCGACCGATGCCTTGCCCGAAATGCGCCGGCTTTTTGATGAATCGGACAGTCACAGAATTCGCGCTACCGTTGTGTCAGCACTCGGAGAACTGGGAGGCGACGAAACTGTTCCGTTCCTGCATGAATGCCTCAGTGCTCCAGATTCCCGCGTGCGCGCCAATGCCGTGATGGCGCTGAAGAAAAAGTTCGAAATTCTTGGGGTTCTGCCTTCTGAAACCGTCGATCGAATTGCGGCTCTGAAGAATGACTCAGACCACAGAGTTCAGGCCGACAGCATTCAGACTCTCTGGGTAATGGGCTTCACCGACAATGTCGGAGATATCGAAAAGATGCTGGTTTCACCTGGTGAGTTCAGCCGTTCGGCTGGCGCCTATCTTTGCGGCAAGCTCAAACTTTTTCAGCTCACCAGACATCTTGAGGCACTTACCTCCGATTCTTCCTGGATGGTCAGGAAAATGGCAGCCATCTCTCTGCTCGCTTTTGGCGACAGCGGTAAATCGGTTTTACGCAATCTGATGGATTTTGGCAATTCAGACCAGCAGATTGTTTCTGCCTTTGCCTTTGGCCTGGCTGATGATTCGCAGGCTATCGAAAAGCTCATCGCACAAAGCCGTTCCGGTACTGAAATGGCTGAAATGGCCACCAGTCTACTGCTTGGTCTGTCGCGCCCGCCCGCTTGAGACGTTTCTCTAAAGAGTCTTATCGAAACAAAAAAAAACCGGGTTTTTACCCGGTTTTTTTGTTTTAGAGCGTTTCAGGTTTAATTATTCGTCTGCCGGAAAATTGAACTTTTTGACCGGCGGAAAAAACTTTGGTTTGGTATCACTCGGCAGCACCTTGCCACCAGCTTTTACCCAGGCAGAATACCAGAGGTCGACAATATTGTTGACTGCTCTTGAGTAACACGCAACGATTATATTTCTGATTTCAGGATATTTCTGGCCGCGGGTATATGCCTGTTCGAGGGCATCATAATGCTGATTTGACCACAGGGCTTCGTAAACCATGCGGGCGCTGATTCTTTTGATGCTCTGGCAGCCGTCGAAATTTACGCCATAGTGAAGAACATGCTTGTCGGCATCACGTTCGGTGGCTGAGTGATAGCTTTTTTCTTCGACTGTGTCGCTGACGCTTGAACCGGTGTGCAGTGGCTGAACCAGGTCGGCGGCGTAATGGCCGATCCAGCCGAGTTTCTGAATGATCAGCGGCTTGTCTTCCTTGCGGCCGGCGGCAATCAGCTCAGAAACTTCATTTACCAGGGTTTCAATATGAAACGGGCCCTTGCCCATGGCGCCACCCTGAATGTGAAAAACATGGTTGCCAAAATCTTTGAGAACCCGGTCGGGTTCTAGACTGGCATCCATAAGGGGTTGCAAGGAGGGCTTGGTAGCATTGGGTTTGGCAGTTTCGCCAAGAAATTCACGAAAAGCCTGGGGCATGATGTGGTAAGCATCAGAAACAATTTTGGTGTGAACCTTGCTGCCCCATGCATATACATTTGCTGAACCAGCCAGAATTAAAGCAACAGCTATAATCAATACTCGTTTGGCGCTTTTCATTTTTCTGGTTTCCTTCTGTAGACTTATAAAGGAATTATAAGAAAAATCGGTACAGTCCGCCAGATAAAATGAAAAAAATCAGGAGGTTTTATTTTCAGGATTTTTTGCCGGCTCGGCTGCCGGTGGAGTCTGAGTCAGATCGATGGCAGGCGCTTCGACCGGGCGGCGGCGTTTTTTGAGCTTGCGGGCCGGGCGATGCCGCTCTGAATGTCTGGGTAGCTGCTGCGCCCCGGATTCATCTGCTGCCGGGTTGTTTCTGGCAAATTCGGCAAAGTCGACAACCAGTCTTTTTTCGATCTGGTTTGAAACATCAGAAAGTCTTTCCTGCATGACGTTGTAGCGGTCCATGACGAATTTGCGCTGATGCTTGTTTTCTTCTTTAAGGGTGGCAATTTCCTCGTGCAGGTCGAGCAGAACGATGAGAATCGGTAGAATGATCAGGGCTACCACCATGTAGGTGTCGGCTTTTTGACGCATCAGCATCGAAAGAATCATCGCCAGCCAGAGACCCCAGAGCCATCTGTTAATTCTCATTTGCCACTGCCTTTTTCCGAGATAATTCTGTCGATGACGTTACACGCATCATCTTTGCTCAGGCCGCTCAGCAGAAAGGTCTTCTGCTTGCCTGTCTGCCCGCGGGTCTGAACGACCATTTTTTTCGGCAGACCGAATATTTTTGCCAGAGCTTCCACTAAAGCGGCATTGGCCTCTCCGTCAACCGGAGGGGCCTTCACTCTTATTCTACATCGTTCCTGCTGTATGTCAACGATTTCTGTTCGTGACGATCGCGGGATCGCCAGAATCATTATCAGTGCGCCATCAGCGCTTTCCCTGATGCAGTCAGCCGCTTTCATTTCTTCAGGCGGCTTTGGCCACCGGCTCTGAGATGCGCCCGAAAACCGGTGAGTCCTCGTTGACCATCGAGAGATATGATTCGAGAACCGTGCGCAGCTCAACTTTGAGCATACGCTTCTGCTTTTTGAATTCACGAATTTCTTTGGCAATCATCTCTGATTCGCTGCGAGCTTCATCAAGAATTCGCTCAGCCTGCAGTTCAGCTTCTTTGACGATCAGTTCAGCCTGTTTTTCTGCATTGTCCTTCATTTCGCCCGAGGTCTTCTGGGCCGAAATCAAGGTCTGTTTCAGGGTTTTTTCGAGCTCCAGATAGTCTTCCATCTGACCAGTAAGGCGCTGGGCCTGGTCTTTGAGCGACTTGTTTTCAGCGTAGACAGCTTCGTATTCACGGCCGACCTTTTTGAGGAAGCCGTAAACTTCGTTTTCGTCGAGACCGCCGATGTTCTTTCGCGAGAATTCTCTCTGATAGATGTCTAATGGCGTGATTCGCATAAGTTGCCTCCTGTTGGCCCTTAAATTTTTTCCATGAGCACGATACGGTTGGTATTCGTGCCCAGTTTGTTATTTTCTACTTTGAAGCAGTTTGCGAGCTTGGTGAACTGCTGACTCTGCACGTAAACTTCCCTGACCTTGAACTGGTGCATATTGTACTGACGCTGGCAGGTCAGGTTCACGAGAATTTCATCGAGATTGAGAATTACGCCCTGATAGCGCACTTCGCCGACTTCCATTGCCACCAGACCACCCTTGGCTAGCACGCGATGCAGCTCTGAAAGGGTTGCTGAAATAAAATCGGTCCATTTCTGCAGATCTGGCGTCTGTACGATCTTGTCTTCAACGCTCTCGCGCGGAATGTCGCAGAACCAGGTTTCGATCCAGGTGTCCTGAACGTAATCAACCTGATTCAGGAACGGCGGCGAGGTGACTACAAGATTGACGCTTTCGCTTTCCCAGCCTTTGAGATCGCGTGAATCGCCGGTGGTCAGCCTATGGAAACGGGCCAGCCGCTGCAGATCTTTCAGTCCGCCGCTTTTCAGAGTCGTCTTTGCCTTTTTCAGTATGCGCGACTTGATTTCACGATAGTCCGGCTCGACACCGCGGGTCTGGTTGATCTTCGCCTGGTTTACTTTCGGAATCGAAATCTGCGGGAAGGAATAGGCCGAAAAGAAGCCATTTGAATGACCATGCAGTCTTGAAAGCGCGGTCATTTCAATGAAACGGTCGACGTTGTCGCGGTGCGTGCGCAGGTAATTGCGCAGATTGATTATTTCACGATAGGTGTCGGCGTGATAGAACATCGACATATCGTCTTCGCGGCTGAGGTCGATCGGAGTGCTGAGATCGATTTTGTCGAGCCGGTCACTGATTTCTTCAATGCTCACCGGATTGATTTTCGGAAAGGCGAGTCTTTCTGAAAGCGGGTTAACGTCGTTGCTCAGACCTTTGCGGTTCATGAGCGCTGCCTGCAGAACAGTTGTGCCGCGGCCACCGAACGGGTCGCCGATTGTGTCACCGGGTTTTGTGTATTTATTAATAAAGAATTCAGGCAGTTCAGGCTTGAATGAGGCTCTGTATGAGTTTGCATAGTGCAGCGAATGCATCTGGCGCTGCTTTGCGGTCCAGAATTCATTGCAATGCTTTGGCACCGGACCCTGCGGGGTCATCAGGTAATCGGCTTCGTTCGAAATGTTTTGCAGTAGGGCTAGGGCGCTCATATTGCCTCCGGTTCGATTTTCTTTATTACAGGAAAACTATCGGCGCCCGGCGGCCAAACTTTAACCCGAAAAAAATAAAAATCCCTCGACAAGGTTGTCGGGGGATTCTTTTCTGAATATTTGTCTCAGTTTATCTTGAAACTGGTTATTCCCTCGATTTTCGAGAACTCGGCGATCATTTTATCCATATCCTGCTCAAGCAGAATTTTTGAGATGCTTTCTATCTCGATGAGATTGTTTTGCATATCCTTGGAAAAACTGACCGACTTGATGGAGATGCCGAATCTGGTAAGCAGGTCTTTTATTTCCCTGATGAACCATGGCCGGTCATGCCCCTTTATATAGACAATTCTGGTGCTGCTGCCCTGCAGAAATTTTTTCTCAAAGATATCGAGCCCGACAAGAACAAAGAGAACGAGACCAGTCGCGGCAATACCGAGTGGCAGATCGCCGGCACCGATTGCCAGGCCAATTATGGCGGTTGTCCAGAGGCTTGCGGCGGTAGTCAGGCCCTTAACGCCCGAGTCGTAGCGAAAAATAGCGCCGGCACCGAGAAAGCCGATCCCAGAGACTACCTGTGCGGCAATTCTTTCCGGGTCGCCATTCGTCGCCACTGTGTGAAACCTGATGGCCAGATTTATAGATAAAACCATGGCAATCGTCGAGCCGATCGCCAGAATAACGTGGGTTCTCAAACCTGCCGGCTGACTGTGCATTTCGCGCTCAAAACCAATCATTCCGCCAAGAAATGCAGAACAGATTAAACGGAAAATAATTTCTGATTCACTGAGCATTTGAATTCTCCGGGCAAAATTGTAATTCGGTGAGCATACACCTTAATCTTAATTTTGAAAAGACCGGACAGTGTCTGGAGTCAGCGGCTTGCAACTAAATAGGTTGAAAAAATATGCAATCATTCAGATAATGGAGCTGAAATTTTTAATCGAGGAAACTATGGCAACCGAATTTTTTCAGGAACTGAAAGAAGCATTCAATAAAGATCAACCCTTTGTGTTGTGCACTGTGATCGAGACCACCGGCAGTAGCCCCGGCACCGTTGGGCAGAAGATGATCGTTTATCGCGACGGTTCGACCGTCGGAACCGTTGGCGGTGGCGTCAACGAGGAACGGGTACGCACTGCCGCCGTCGATTTATTCAAAAACGGCACTTCGCGCATTCTCACCTTCAATCTGGCAAATCCCCTTGAAGGCAGCGAACCGGTCTGTGGCGGTGAATCGCGTGTCTTTATCGAGCTGCAGGCGCATGAGCCGCGTATGGTCATCTTTGGCGCCGGTCATATCGGCCGAACTCTGGCGCGTATGGCTTCACTGGCTCGCTTCCAGGTGACTCTGGTCGACGAGAGACCGGAGTATGCCGACTCGAAAAAGTTTCCGGCCAGCGTCGAAGTGGTCTGTCTGCCTTATGTCGAAGCTGCTGAAAAAGCGATGATTGATAAGCGCTGCCACGTTGTTGTTGCCACCCCGGGTCATGTTAAAGACAGGGAAGTGCTCGAAAGGGTTTTGCGCTACGATGCGGCCTATGTGGGCCTGATCTGCTCGGCAAAAAAAATGGTCGAAATGAAGCAGGCTTTCAAAACTACCGGTTACGATGTCAGGCGGGTTGACGATCTTTTCGCGCCGATCGGTATAAACCTCGGAAGCACGACGCCAGAAGAAATCGCCGTCGAAATTCTTGCTCAGATAGTGGCTTTTCGCAACGGCAAAATCATCAGATTTTCACGCGACAGCTGATCTTGCACTAAAGTTGAATCTATAGTTCGTCTGTCGTTCCCGCAAAATTTAAAGTTTGATTCTCTGAAAATAAATTTTAAAATCTTGTTGACACTTTAAAGCGAATTTGATAAGATGAACTTCCTGCCACGGCAGGGCGGACGAAAAAGGTCCGAAGCTCATTGAGAATAAGATCGAAAGACTTTAATTATGACGCCAAGCGGGTC
>Ga0116194_1000411_pt1 | contig 39942 bp, 27 predicted proteins | sample AD_SCU001_MetaG_FD_89887 | JGI IMG/M metagenome (GOLD analysis project Ga0116194, IMG submission 89887) | Active sludge microbial communities of municipal wastewater-treating anaerobic digesters from China - AD_SCU001_MetaG | ecosystem: Engineered > Bioreactor > Anaerobic > Digestate | place...
ACGTCTTAAAAAGAATATCAAAAAAACACGTAAAAAGCAAACAAAAAAAGCCGCGAATAATCAAAATATTCACGGCTTTTTTGAAGTTACTTAACTGTTAAACTCGGGTTATAGCATAACAATTGATTTTCTTGAAAAATACTCTGTGACTGTGGCACTATAAAGCGCAAAAATAATGAAAAACACAGTTTCAAGTTCAATCAGGGTGCTGAGGGTTCTCAGCCGCATGAATTACGGCGGGCCATCACGGCACGTTATCAATCTGACCGCCTGTCTGCAGAAATACGGTTACGAGACCCGTCTTCTGGTCGGGATTCCGGAATCTGCAGAGGGCAGTATGCTTGAGCTTGCGCATAGCTGTGGTGTTGCTCCGGCAATTGTTGCCAGGCTAGATCGACCGGTTATGCCACTTTCAGATTTTGCGGCATTTCAGCAGATAGTGCGCGAAATCAGGTCTTTTCGGCCACATATTGTTCACACGCATACCACCAAAGCCGGTATTCTTGGGCGACTTGCAGCTGTGCTCTGCGGGGTTCCGGCTATTTTTCATACTTACCATGGTTTTATTTTCAGCGGCTATTTTTCGCAGCCGGTATCGCAGCTGATCGTCGGAGTCGAAAGGTTTCTGGCCGGCACGACCGACAGATTGATAACTTTGACCCCTTCTCTGGCGGGCGAGCTGTCGCAGCGACTCGGCCTGAACGGCAGCAGAAAGGTTGAAACCATATCGCTTGGCCTGAACCTGAACAAAAATCTGATGACGCCGAGGCGGTCGACCGGCTGGCGTAAGTCACTCAACCTGTCGGAAGATCACTTTCTTGTTGGTATTGTTGCCAGACTGGTGCCGGTTAAGAATCATGCATTGCTGTTTAACGCCATTGCCGAATTGTCTGAGAAAATGCCCTGGCTGCATCTGGCGGTAATTGGTGGTGGCGAACTGGATCTTGCACTGAAAAATCTTGCCAGTTCTCTCGGCATGGCGCAAAAAATACATTTTTGCGGTCTGGTAAACAATATTGAAGACGTCTACGCCGATCTTGATCTTCTGGTGTTGAGTTCAAAAAATGAAGGCACACCGGTTGTGATCATTGAAGCACTTGCTTCGGGCTGTCCGGTGGCGGCCACCAACGTCGGCGGAGTTGCAGAGGTGCTGGAAAACGGCAATGCGGGGTTTCTGCTCGCAAATGACCAGCAGGGATTTATTTCGGGGCTTGCAGTTGCCATAGATAATGCGGCTGAAGCAGCCGCAAAGCTGTCGGATGAATTCAGGCAAAAATGGGCAGAAAAATATTCGGTGCAGACCCTCGCGAACCGAATCGATACGATCTATCGAAAGACGCTGAGATTGCGGGGTGTCGATGATTAATCAGAAAAAGGATGCATGGACGCTTATGGCCAGAATAGTTTCAATGATATATATTTTTGCTTTTCTTGTCTGGTCAGTTAAGAGCCCTTTGCAGTTACACCGTCCGGCAATGGTGATTTTGCAGCTCGTTTTCATCGGTGGGCTGTTTTTCTGGCGAAAAAAGAAGGGGCGGCCTCTCTTCTGGATACCAGACGAAATGCTTGTCTGTCTGCCTTATTTTTGGGCTCTTGCAAACGCCGGCAATGCTCAGCACTGGATCGATACCTGGAAAATCTGGCTGGCAGTCGCTGCCGTGCCGGCAATAATCAATGTGCCGAGTCATGCAGGCGTTTTTGCTGGCGGAATTCGTGAAAATTCTCTGTTGCAGGCGGTTCTGGCAGCATTTGGATTCGTTGTAATTTTTTCTGGCGGCCTGAACGTATTTTTCCCAAATTTTGATGACGATCTTTTCAGGGCCAGTATGCTGAATCTGCTGGTTGTCGCGGCCGGAATTCCGGTTTCTATCGCATCCTTTTACGATGCGGTGTCGGCCTGGGGCAGAGAACCAGAAGAAGATGCCGCCGGGTGAGGGTTCATCAGCAGGCCGATAAGAAACATTGCCATCATGGTCACTTCTTCGTCTCCCCAGCTGAATTCACCAATGCCGTAAACAATGAAGCAGATGTATATTGCAGATGCCCCGCGGTTCAATGACAGGGCCGGGTTTCCGTCATTTCGTGCCGGCTGCCAGACAAATACCAGTGCCGCGATGATGAAGTTGAAAAAGGCGATCAGCCCAAGATAGCCTTTACTGGCAAATGTCTGCATGAAGTTATTGTGCTGATGACCCCAGATGAGATTATTCTGGTGCTCATATTCAGATGCGAGTTTTTTATACCAGTTTTTGACGTTGTTTATGCCGATTCCGAATGGGTAGTTGTTTTCCTGCATCTGAAAGCCCCGCCACCAGATAGTCATGCGGTAATAGCTGGCCTGGAGCGAGCCATTTTCCGGCAGGTTGTCTATCTGCATGCTGCCCAGATCGGCAGTCTTTTTCGGGTTAAGACCAGTGATGCGGTCACGAATATCCGGGTTGACGTATAAAAATGGTGATATGGCCGCGAGAATGACAAGAATGACGATGGCCGTTCGCCTGGGAAACCTGAAAAAAAGAATGGTCAGGCCGATAGACAGCCCAATCCATGCGCTTCTTACCATTGAAAATAAAACTGAATAGGCGGTCGAAACAGTGGCGAGGAGCAGAAGCGACGTTCCGATAAAGCTTCTGCGAATACAGCCGAACAGTATGGTTGCAGACAGCAGCCCAAGAGCCTGACATTCACCGAAGGTCATCGCCATTGAATAAAAGCCTTTGGCACGGTTTCCCGGAAGTTCCAGGTAAGGCATTCTGAGGCTGTTGACTATTGCCACCAGAGCGGCAGAAGACACAAAAACCCCGAAAATTTTCATGAGCTGTCTGTCAGAAAGCTTATACCAGTAGGCGACATAAAAGCAGAAAATTATCAGATAAGCTTTCATCTCAGGTAGTGCTCTTGAAAGGTCTTCTGCTCTAAAAACTGAAAGAAGGCCGGTAGTAGTGAAAAAGGCAAATGGAAGATCGAGCGGTGTTCTTTCGGGTCTGGTTTTTCCGGTCAGAAAAAGACCCAAAAACCCTATCAAGGCTAGAATCAGACTTATTTGCGAGGCTGAAATCGAGAAGTGGCAGGTGAAGGCGTAAAGATACAGCCCGGCGAGATAGAGTCTCTGGGCCCATGAAGTCGAGGACAGGTGCGCCTTTGCAGCTTGTTCAAGTTCTGCTGACATAGGAAACGAAGTCTAACCCAACCTTTAATCGATGTCGAGTTTTTAATTCAGCAAGTCTGTTTTTCATTCGTGAAAACGAGTCAGGCAATTATTCAATAGAAACAGATTCGCTGAGTATAGCGACCCCGGGGCTGTGATATAATGGCTGCACAACTTTTTTGAAAGGAATCCAGATGAGATTCAAGCTGTTATGCAGTATTCTGCTCTGTATTGCAGGTGCTCAAATAAAGGTTTCGGCTCAGGTTGTCGAGGTGAAAAACAAGGCGGGTGGCGTGGTGATAACCAACAGCCCGGCAATTGCCAGCTCTGGCACAGAACTGAAAAGAATTGCCACCAGCGCCGAAGGTTACATTTTTCCGGTTAAAGGCCAGAAAAATCGCCAGCAGCCAAAGGCGCAGAGAATTCTTACGGGCGTTTTCTCAGGCTCGAGTGAGGGATCTGTGGCTTTTTCAGACAAGGCCGGCGAGCTGCCTGACGTGGTTGGTTATGATCAGGCACCAGTCAGACGTCAGACGAAAAGAGATGCCGCAACCATAGCCTGGGTAACAAAAGCCGGAGCGTATTATCATGATCCGTTTCTTGAATGTGCCTGGGCGAGCGGCACCGAAAGAATCTGGGTCGATTCAGTCCTGGGGTTGAGCGGTCTGCAACCTTGTGCTGAGTGTTATCACAAGAATGACAGCATACCGGACTTCATCAAAAAGGAATCTGGTGGGCTTGATATTGCTACCGCAACAACTTTGCTTAACAACGCCGATTTTCTCGTCTGGGTTCAGGAGCGCCTGCCTCTGAGAAACCCGGGTTTTGTAACCAGCCAGAAGCTGATGATCTACCCGAAAATGGAAATGACGCGCAAGGGTCTACACCAACTGGCACGCGAAACCGAACTTGCGTATCGGCGAAAAACCTGGAAAGTGATTGAAGTCATTGCGAAGCAGAGCGAAGCCGACCTCGATCAGATAAGCTCTTTTGATACTGATGTTGCCGATGAAAAACCGTCCGGGGAAAAAGCCGATGACTGACCTGTTTTCGTTCGCAAGCGGCAATCTTCAGGTTGCTGCGCCATACCAGCCTCTGGCCGATCGCATGCGGCCAGACAGCATTGAAGACATTCTTGGTCAGGAACACATTCTTGGTCAGGGAAAGCCATTGCGAATGCTTCTTCAGGCCGGTCTGAGCGGCTCGATAATTCTCTGGGGTCCTCCCGGTTGCGGCAAAACGACGCTGGCCAGAGTTATGGCGCGTCACTCCGATGCCGAATTCATACAGCTTTCTGCTGTCACTTCGGGGGTTAAAGACCTGAAAGCGGCTTTCGACCGGGCCGCCGAATCAAGGCGGCTGTCGGGGCGCAAGACCATGCTGTTTGTCGACGAGATCCACCGCTTTAACAAAGCGCAGCAGGATGCGCTTCTGCCTCATATCGAATCTGGTCTGGTTATCTTTGTCGGCGCAACTACCGAAAACCCGAGTTTTGAGGTCGTTTCGGCTCTATTGTCACGCTGCCAGGTGCTGGTTCTCAAGCCGGTTGCAGCCTCGGCGCTGTTAACCATTCTGCTGCGGGCCATGGACTGCGATGAAAAACTGCAGCGACCGCCAAAGGTGCTGGTCGATGAAGCCAGTCTCGAAAGAATTGCGATGATGGCGGCCGGCGATGCCCGTATTGCGTTGAATGTTCTTGAAACCTGCTGTGAAGTTGCCAGGCAGCAGCAGCCGGAAACCCCGGTCGTCGGGCCTGAGCTTGTGGCAGAAACCTTTCAGAGCAAAATGCTGCGCTACGACAAGGGCGGCGAAGAACATTACAACCTGATATCGGCTCTTCATAAGTCGATGCGTGGCTCAGACCCTGATGCCAGTCTTTACTGGCTCTATCGCATGATCGAGGGGGGCGAAGACTGCAAATTCATTTTGCGCCGCATGGTCAGGTTTGCTTCTGAAGACGTGGGCATGGCCGACCCTTTTGCTCTTACTCTTGCCGTGTCGGCGACTCAGGCTTACGAATTTGTCGGCCCGCCGGAAGCACATCTTTTTCTTGCGCACCTGGCGGTTTATCTGGCAGCTGCGCCGAAAAGCAACGCTCTATACAAAGCCGAAAAGATGGTCAAACAGGCAATCAGAAACGGCCAGGAACCCTCTGTGCCTTATCATCTGCGCAATGCACCCACCGGCTTGATGAAAGAGATGGGTTATGGCCGTGAATACCGGTATCCGCACGATTATAGGGGCGGTTTCATTGATGAAAACTATTTTCCTGAAGGAATGCAGCAGACCCGCTATTATCAGCCAACCGACCACGGTCGCGAGAAGCAGACGGCTGAACGATTGCAGAAGCTCTGGCCTGCGAGATTCAAATGATTGCAGTGTTGCGGCGTTTCTTACAGAGGGCGCTATATCGCGTCTGGCAGTTCAAGCAGGTTCTGTTTCCTGAACTACAGCGCAGTGACTGGGAAAATGCCGTTTCGTGCCTGTCTGAGCCGTTAAAGGGAGAGCTTGGCCGATTGCGTAAATCTGAGAAGGCGCACATAATGAGAGTCTGGGCTGATATCAGTCGCGACGTCAGCTTGAGTGAATCCGACCGGCTTGAGCTGCTTGAGCTCGCTCTGGTGCATGATATTGGCAAGGCAGTGACCAGGCCGACGCTGTTCTTCAAGGTGGCCAAGGTTCTTTTGCCGCTGGCAAACACTGAGCACTGTGTTGCCGGCGCAAAGTTGCTTAAACGTCTTAAGCAGAACCGCCAGCTGATCAGAAGGGTTTTGCGACACCATGACGAGGGCTCTTCTGACAGAATTCTCAGGCTTTTTCAGGCTTACGATGATCGCAACTGAGGTATTTACCAAAAAGTATTTGCAGTTTTGTCTTTAAAATGATACTTTTTGGGTGGTAATTAATATGACATTATTGTGGAGGAATTGAAATGCTTGCAAAAAAAATGGAAACAGCCCTTGTAAACCAGGTTCACGAAGAAATGTATTCGTTCTACCTTTATCTGGCCATGGCAGAATATGCCGCCGCTGAAGGTCTTCCCGGTCTGCAGCACTGGATGCGCAATCAGGCTCTTGAAGAATTCAGCCATGCAGTAAAATTCATGAACTATATCGCCGAAAAGGGTGGCAAATCTGAACTCAAGGCACTTCAGGCACCGCCAAAAGCCTGGAAGTCGGCAAAACAGGTGTTTGAAGAAGCCCTCAAACACGAAGGTCACATTACAGAATGCATCAACAACCTCGTTGATCTTGCCTACACTCTCAAAGACCACGCAACCGTAAACTTTCTCAACTGGTTTGTCGGCGAGCAGGTCGAAGAAGAAGCCGCCGCCAAAGCGGTTATCGACATGATCAATCTCACCGGCAACGCGCCCGGTGGCATGTTTATGATTGACCGCGAGCTTGCTGCACGCCCGGCGGCCCCGAATCCTTATAATCCGACTCCGGCCGCATAAACAGCGCATAATAAAAAAGCCCCCGGTAACGGGGGCTTTTTTATTATGCGCTGTTAATAGTAAGGACCGCCTGATGAGAAGGTTTTCAGATAAATCAGCAGATCTCTGAGAGGGTTGTTGAAAAGATTCAGCAGCATGCCGTAGATGGCTTCTATAGCCGGCGAGAGTATCAGGCCAAGACCGCCGAGTGCGAAGAGAATAAGCAGCAGCATTGGTGCCAGCTCTTCGAACTGGCGATACTGAGCGCGGTAGCGTCCAGGCAGAAAATATGAAACCACTCTTGAACCATCAAGAGGCGGAATCGGCAGCAGATTGAACAAGGCCAGACTGAGGTTGATGACGATAAGGGTTTCTAATACCTGAACCAGCAGAAACACTGGCATCGGGGGCAGCATAGTCATTTTTACCAGCTCAGCCAGCCCTTTCAGACTCAGGGCCCCAACAAAGGCCAGAAAAAAGTTCGAGACCGGCCCGGCCAGAGCTACCGAAAGCATGGCCCGCTGTGGTACGCGAAAATTTGACGGGTCGACGATTACCGGTTTGGCCCAGCCAAAATTGGTGAAGAATAGCAGCAGAGTGCCAAAAAAATCGAGGTGGGCGAGGGGATTGAGGCTGAGTCTGCCCATGCGCTCGGGGGTCGGGTCGCCGAGAAAATCGGCCATTCTGGCGTGAGCATACTCATGAAATGTGAGAGAGACGAGAATGACCGGTATCAGAACCAGCAGGCGAAAGCCCGAGGACAACAGCGAACCGATTCCCTGCAGCATAAAACTGACGAGCAGCAGAAAGGCGATCAGACAGCCGAAACGCAGCAGTCTGGCAAAAGATTCGGGCGGCATACCGCCCGGCGGTCGAAAACTATATATTCTGGTAAAGCCGTCTGGCAATTTCCATTTCCTCCTCTTGTGTCATTTTAGCGCCATTCAGGCGCATTGCAATAATTTGATCGAAAATGCTGCGCATATGCGGCCCTGGCCTGATACCGGCATTGATAAGGTCTTTGCCGTTGATCAGCGGCCGGGTATGGCGTAACTGGCCAATAAAATACAGGATTTTGCGGGCGTTGCGCTTATCGAGAGAGTATGCCATCAGCCCGAGCAGAGCTTCGAGGCAGAGACTGTCGAGCAATTTGAAAAGGCCGATGTGATCTGTTTCTTCGATGCGATTCAGCTGAACCGGCACGGAGCGCATGGTGGTAAGGGTTTCTACCACCTTCTGTCTTCGGTTGTGGGGTGTGCCGATCGAATCCAGGATTGAAGACGCGCCGTCAGGTGGGAGAAGCGACAACAGGCCGGCCCAGTAGATTGCCTCGATGTCGATCTCTTCGTTCAGCACCGCGAATCTTTTGACCAGACCTCTGATCAGCTTGAAGCGACCCGGAAGAATCGACGGATCGTTGAGTTCAGGGCTCAGGCTAAGCATCAGGCCTTCAGAAAACAACTCGGCAACAACCTGTTGTGGTTTTTCTTCGTTGAGACACTTCGAGATTTCGGCACCGATTCGCTTCAGCGACAGGCGTGAGGTTGCCTCACGGCTTATGGCAAGTTCAAAAGCCCGTCTGGTGTCCTGTTCGAGCGTAAAGTTGAAGCGCCCGGCAAAACGAACGGCGCGATAGAGGCGGGTTGGGTCTTCAAGAAAACTGAATGAGTGAAGAATGCGGATACGGCGATGCAGAAGGTCGTTGTAGCCACCGAAAAAGTCTTTAATTTCAAGAAAGTGCTCTGGGTTCAACGATAAAGCAAGGGCGTTGATAGTGAAGTCACGCCGGTAAAGATCGTTCGACAGGCCACTGAACTCGATCTGAGGCAGGGCGCCCGGGTCTGAATAGTGCTCGATTCGTGCTGAGCTGAAGTCGATTTTGAGGTCTTCAAGATACAGTCTGGCTGTATGAAAGCGGTCGAACACCTTGTGCTCGCATGACATTTCCTGGCTCAGAGCGGCTGCGAATGGCATGGCATCGCCAATTACAACGATGTCGATGTCGAAATTCGCCCTTTCAAGAAGCAGGTCGCGAACAAAACCGCCGACCGCGAAGACCTCAACTCCCTGCTGAGTCGCGAATCTGCCGATTTTACTGAGCAGATGAAAAATACGCAGAGAAAAGACCCGCTTGAAAAGGTTTTCGATTTCGCGGGCCGGTGGCAGGTCGGTCTGCTCGGCAAGCGGTAAAAAATCCTGGGGCAACGGCAGATAATCAGGCAGAGCCCTGAGCAGTTCATGTGTCGTAATTATGCCGACCACCTCAGAGCCTTTTGAAACGGGCAGTCTGGTGATATTATACCTGACCATGAGGTTCTTAAGGACTCTGACCGGGGTAGACGGGCTGACTGCCGGCACGTTGGTAGGCACGTAGGGGCCGATCTCCGCGTCAAGAAGGTTCATCTGCAGTGCCCGGTCAAGGTCGCGGCGGGTGACTATACCGGCAAATTCATGATTTTTCATGACAATCAGCGACATGATATTGAATTTGAGCATCATATCGAAGGCGCTGCGAATGGTCGAGTGCCAGTCGATCAACTGCGGTGAGGCAGACATGATATCGCCCGCAGTCATATCGGGCTTAAGGTGGTTTTTGAGATGCCCGAGAATATGCAGCCGGTTCTGTTCGTGACTTTCGCCAGAAAAGTGAAAATAGACCCACCGGCGAATGCGAGCCGGCCTGAAGTCTTTAAAAACCTCAAAAAAGTCGATCTGCGAAATACTGCTGCGTGCCCAGACACGAGAAAAATTACCAGAAGAGAGAACAATCAGCATCACAGGCTGGGCGACATCTGACCAGACGGCATCGACAACCGGTTCGATATCCTGCACCTGGCCGGTAGTTTTCACGGCAATCAGGGTGACCGGCCAATGCCCGGGTTGAATATCTTCGATATTCTTCAGCATGTGGTGATAAAGACCGGTCTGACCTTCCCGCAGCCCGAGAACGATGCCGTTGGCAATCCTGCCCGGAGGGGTGAACTGCCGCTGCAGAAAATTGAGGGCACGACTGTCTTCAGCCCTGATTTTTGCAGAAAGTCCCGCCCATGTCTTTTCAATAACTGCGAGTTTGAAAAGCTGCATATCTTCATTGCTGAAGCGTATTCCCGCATCGTGCAGTTCATTCATCAGTGCGGCGGTAAGGCTCAGACTCTGGTTCGGAAAAGATTCGCAGGCAAACGGGAACGAGTGTTTGCGATCTGAAAATATCTTTACTGCCGGCGTGTACCGGGCGAGTTCTTCGACAAGTTCAGGGTTCTGCCTGGGCTGGTCGAAACCGACCAGGTAAACTTTTCTGACAGCTGCAAAGTCGACCTCGGCAAACTTGACAGTTTTGAACCAGTCAAGGCGACGCCCGCATTCCCAGGCATTCTGTCTGAATCTTACCGGGTGCAGAATTCTGGCTTCAGGAAACTTAAGCAGCAGACACCTTGCCGCCCCGAGATGGTCGAGGTCAGCATTATGAGGCAGGGCGATCAGTTCTGCTGGGCTGTATTTCATCAGGATGAATGGTTGCCGACGCTCTCACGCCTGAGGATTTCGAAAAAGATTTTGACAATTTCCGGGTCAAGCTGAGTTCCGGCGGCTTTCTTCATTTCGTGCTTCACATACTCGAACGGAAAGGCCTTGCGATAGGGGCGGTCAGCAATCATGGCGTCATATGTGTCGGCAACGGCGAGAATGCGTGCTCCGAGCGGGATCTGATCGCCCTTCAGCCCGAGCGGGTAGCCGGTTCCGTCGTAGCGCTCATGGTGATAAAGCGTGAGCGGCGCGATCTCTTTGAGAATTTCGACTCTTTCCATGATCGAGGCGCCATACTCAGGGTGCCGGTGCAGTTCGTTGATTTCTTCTTCGGTGAGATGTCCTTCTTTGGTAAGAATTACATCTTTAATGCCGATTTTGCCGATGTCATGCAGCAGGCCGGCATATCTGACCGTTTCGATTTCGTCTTCACTGAGACCAAGTTCTTCACCGATTTTGACCGCGTATTCCATTACCTTGGTGCTGTGACCGTGGGTATAAGAATCTTTAGCTTCGATTGCTGCCGCCAGAGCCATGACCATCGACAGATACTGGCGCTTCATTTCGGCATACAGTTTGGCGTTTTCGATGGCGATGCTGGCCTGCGAGGCAAAAGTCGACAACAGGTCGATTTCATCCTGAGAAAAATCGCGCGGTTTGCTGGTATAAATGGTGATTACGCCGATCGGCCGGCCCCGCTGCATGATCGGTACCGCAAGAAGGCCGGCAAGTTTTTCTCGCTTGACCAGCGATGTGTATTTGGTGCGCGGGTCTTTGCGGGCGTCAACCACAGAGATTGGGAGGCGCTGAGAAAAGCAGCTGCCGATAATTCCTTCACCAACTTTGATTGCGGTTGAAGACAGAAATGACTTCGACAACCCCCGTGATGCTCTGACTTCGAGCAGTTCACCGGTGAGGTCGAGCAGGCGCAGCTCGCAGCGCAGAGCATTCATCATTTCCATTGAAAAATTGACAATTGAGTCGAGAACTTCGTCGAGAACCAGAGTTGAGGTGATAGACTGCGATATTTCGAAAAGAACCGATATTTCGTCGATGCGGCGTTCGAGATAAAGGCGGATTTTTACGTTTTCGATAGCGGTCGCCAGAAGATTCGAAAGCGTGGTGAAGGTGCGCAGGTGTTCACGGTTAAAGGCTTTCTGCCGGGTGGCGCTGAGGTTGATGAGACCTATATTTTTGCCCTGAACCGTAAGCGGCACGGTCATGAATGACTGAACCTTGCGCCTGAAAATTTTGTCCATGCTCATGGTCTTCTGACCTGGCAGAAACAGCTGCTGGCACCTGGTAATGCGTGGGGCCTTGCCCCTGATTTTGAAGCTGATGTCGTCGATATGACCGGTAAGGCCGTCGAGACTTGACGGAGCCAGAGGCAGACGCGAAACGAAGTATCTGGTTTCTTCGTCATCTTTATACAGGCAGACGATGCCAAGATCGTGCTGAATCAGCTGCGACAGGTATTCAAAAGACAGGCCGATCAGACCTTCGAGGGTTTGTACCGACGAAAACCTTTTGGCCAGCACATTCAGCTTTTCCATTTCCCGAATGCGGTTTTCGCGTTCGAGAAGCAGCCCGTTATGCTCTATTTTCATTGCCGCAAGATTGGCGAAGACCGTGGCTTCTTCAAGATCGTTAACGCTGAAGGGGCGGTTCTGTTCAATGTTGCCGGTAACCATAAGGCCAACGCACTGAGTGTTGGTCATAAGTGGTATCAGCATGGCTGAAGCGAATGGTGTGTCTTTGAAAAGAGGGTCATGCATCTCGCCCGAATAAAGGAGACGCTGGCGACTGGAAAATGCGTTGCGCAGCAGCAGAGCCTCGCCTGTTGGCGTCTCTTCGTCAGAATTCGCCGGGGTTTCAGTGGTGCATGGAGCGAAGCCGAATTCTTCTTCGGAATTGATGATTGTACGGCGGTCAAGGCAGCGAACCTGCTCGGGGCGTTTTCTTCTGCCGCCGCTGCAGGCAGAAAAAAACAGTTCGAAAGACTCGCGGTCGAGAAGCATGAAATATACCTCGTCGGCTGCGAGCGCTTCTTTTGCAGTTCTGGCCATGCTTTTAAGAAGGTCGTTCAATTCTGTCCCGGAAGAGAGGGCCATCGAAATATCGGACAGCCTTGAAAGTCTTTTGAAGGTTTGTTCGGTCTGATTGACCGCACGCTTTTTAGTGTTTTTCATGTTTCAGCTGGCCTTCTTCGTAAGATAAAACCTTGTTGCGGCCGCTGGCCTTGGCTTTGTAAAGAGCCTGGTCAGCAGCTTCAATAAGGTCGCTGGTTTTTTCGCAATTGGTGACGAGAGTGCATGAGACTCCGATAGAAAGGGTTACAGAAAGTTCATTGCCGTCGTGATTAAGACGCGATTGCTCGACCTTGCTGCGGATACGTTCAGCAAAGAGTTTGGCGCCGTCGAGTGATGTTTCGGGTAATATGAAGGCGAATTCTTCACCTCCGTATCTGGCCACGGTATCGATCTGTTCGCGCACCGAATTTTTGAAGATGGCAGCAACGTGGCGCAAAACCTGGTCGCCAACCAGATGGCCCCAGGTATCGTTGAATTTTTTAAAGAAATCTATGTCGATTACCATAAGCGAAAGGGGTTTGGAATAGCGGCGCGCTCTGATAAATTCGTGCGCCAGGGTTTCCTGGAAGTATCGGTGATTGAACAGCTCAGTAAGCGGATCGGTGAACGCAAGCTTCTCAGTTCTCTTGTGAATAAGAGCATTTTTGATGCTGGTAATGAAAATGCCGGTAAAGTGCGAAGTTATGTCGAGGTCTTTGGTTGTGAAAGGCTTGTCTTCACCACGTGCAAGATGGATCAGCCCCCTGAAACGGTCACTGATGATTATGGGCAGGTGCAAAACGTGCTTAAAGCTTTTTGTCGGCCTGTTACCAGGGTTGTGCGGATTGAAAAAAGAGGGTTTATGAAAGTTCTCTCTGGTAAGAGGCGGATCAGCAGGATAATCGCTGAAAAGCTCGAATATATTGTCGGCGAGCTTTTCCTGAAATTCTTGTGCGATGCTTTCTCCGGGCTGAACAAAAAGGCGGTAATTGTTGTCGATGTCGTCAAACAGAAGAATTCCGATGGTCGTGAAATTGATCAATTCTCGAAATCTGACGAAGGCTTTCTGTAGAATGGTTACCGGGTCAAGTGTCGAGGCAAGATCCTTGCTGATGTCGAGAAAGACTTCATTCTGCCGCGATTCGTCAATCAGCAGCAGTTTGTCCTGCTCGATGCGCTGAAACATTTTGTTGCGGGCAATTGCCATTGCCAGGTTCTGCGAGATCAGATAGAGAAAACGATAATATCTGACCGCCTGCTGGGTATCTTCTGCAACATGCCGGCGGCTGACCAGAAGCAGATGTGATGGCTTATCTTCGACAACCAGCGGCAGGCAGAAAAGTTCGCGGGCGCCATCTTCCTCTTCAAACGAGAGCGTGAGCGGGGCGTCGGGTTCTTCTGTTTCAATGTTGTTTATTGCAGGCTTCTGCAGTTGCATTCTCAATCTGGCTGCGACCGAATCAACCATCTGCTGCAGCTTCGAGGGTTCAAGCCGGTGTGCCGCGAGAATCTCAATGTTGCTGCCATTGGCAGAAAAAATTGTTTCACTGAATTGTGGGTTCAACTCTATTATCGCCGATCTTTCAAGACCGGTTTCGTCAGAGAGTTTGACCAGAAAGTCGACGAGGCGGCTGACAAAATCGCGGTTGCTGGCCAAAATACAGGAAATTGAGTAGAGACTGGCAATCTCGCGGCGGTTACTTTCTATAGTCTGCAGAAGATTTTCTTTTTCTATGAGTCCGGCAATAAGGGTATCGACCGACTTCAATTTGACCAGATCTTCTTCGGTGAAGCCCTTCTGGTCTGTGCTGCGGTTAAGATTCATGACCCCGATCATTTTCTGGTGAAGCTTGAGCGGGGCAGAAAGAAAAGATCCCGAATCATTCTTGCGGCTGAGTTTGATAGATTTGTCGGCGCCCACAGCACTTTCGACAACTACCGGGCGGCCAGTGGCAAAAACCTGCCCGGCAATTCCCTGTTTCAGAGCCACTCTGGCGACTGGTCCATTACGCGTTTTTTTCTGCATACCCGGGTGATGCGACGACACGTAGAGTTTGAGACAGTTTTCTTCAGGGTCGAAAACCATGATCGAGCCTGAAGTTGCATTCATAAACACTACGGTTTCAGAGATGATTCCTTCGACCAGCAGGTGCAGATCTTCTGTTTCTGCGGCTTTTTCGGCCAGTCTGGCATGGAATTCAAGTGTTTTAAGCTGTTCCTGCTGCCTCATTTTGCGGGTCCTTTGTAGTTGAGAGTGAAAACCGTCAAATCGTCGTGTGCTTCATTTGAACCTCGCCAGTTCTCAATTGCACCGATCATCGCCTCGACAAGCTGTTTTGCCGAACGATCCTGGCTTGATCCGAGCAGGTAGCTGATTCGTTCGGTTCCGAACATTTCGCCTGAGGCAGAACGTTCTTCTGAGAGCCCATCGGTATACATAAAGAAGGCGTCTCCGGCCTCCATGGTGAACCTGGCTTTGTGATAAACCCCTTTTATGCCGCCAATGCCAAGCGGGGGGCCACTTTTACTTTCTATGAGGCGACACTGGGCATTCAGCCTTGCCAGAAGCGGCCCGTGTCCGGCGGATGACATTTCGCAGACCCCGGTCAGTGGGTCTATAGCCACGATCTGCATCGTGACGAAGTGGTAAGAATCAAGCTGGCTGCAAAGTTTATCGTTTGCCTTTTCGATAATCTGCACCGGGTCAGCACAATCCTGCACGACAGACCAGATGATCATTCTGGTAACGGCCATGAGAATTGCGGCTGGCATACCCTTACCCGATACGTCTCCAAGAACGGCCAGCAGCCTGCCGTCATTGAGGTTGAAAATATCGAAGAAGTCGCCGCCAATCTGTCTTGCCGGAATGCTCTGCCCATAAACTTCAAGATTTTCGGGCAGATCGGTGAAATTTTTCGGCATCAGTGACATCTGAATGTCTTTGGCATCTTTCAGCTGTCTTTCAAGCATGTCTTTTTCGTGCTGCTCAGCGAGAAATCTGACGTTTTCAAGCGCGGTGACGACAAGGTGGGCAATACCTTCGAGCAGTTGCTGATCCTGCATGGTGAAGGTCAGGCCGTTGGTTTTGTTGTTGACGTTGATAACGCCGATAACTTTTCTGCCGGGGGTACCTCGGCTGTTTATGAGCGGTACAGATAGAAGCGAGCGGTTGAGATAGTGCTCGAGCGAACGTTTTTTAAAGACCCCTTCTGACTCGATGTTATCGATACGGTATGATCTGCCCTGGCGCGCAACATAGCCCGATATCTCTTCGCCGATTGGGATTCTGGTTTTGTCGATGATGCCGGGCGGGAGCCCGAAGCCTTTTTTAATGCGTAAAAATTCGCCGCTCTCGTCGAGTTCGAGAAATGAAATGCGGTTAACTTTAAGAAGGCGGCGGATGATGATGATCATTTCATCGAGAAGGGCGTCGGTGTCGGAGAGCCTTGCCATCAGGCCTTCTAGCGCCTTGATGGTGTCGAGTTTTTCGGCATAATTGCAGGCTACCTGCAGCGATGCGCTGATGCCATTAAGGAGAATCGGCATCAGCTTTGTCAGATCTTCTTCGCTTAATGGCTTGTTAACTGGAGAGTCGAAGAGAACGACCCCGCCAAGTGATCGCAGAGGAATAAATTCAGAAGTAATCGAAGTTGCCTGTGGGGTAGTGGCAAGCGGAAGAACATATCTGATCGGGAGTTCGTATTTGCCGTCGCGGTTGTCGAAGGCTGAGCCTTCGTTTATGGCTTCGGTCAACGGCCCACGGTTGTTGATAAGGTCAGCGAGGTCAAAGTTCTCTGGAATGTTGGCACCCAGATAATTTACAATTTCGAGATCCGAAGTTTCACGTGAAAAAATCAGAATCGCGCCGGAATACTGTCCAAAAAGGTAATTCAGACTTTCGACAAGCTTGAAGAGTATTGCGCCGATATCTACAGATGAATTGATGGTGTTACATGTCTGATTGATCTGCTGCAGCATTCGACCGTGCAGCGCCTCTTTGCGCAGCTGGTAGAAATGGCTGAAATAAAGGCCAAGTTGATTGGCCAGCATTGGCATCAGGCGCGAAGTATGGCTGACATGACGGTGTATCTGGTGGCCCGATACCGCCACCCCGAGATGCCCATAGGTTACGCCTCCAGCCTGGCAGGCGAAGACCAGCGGTGCCGGAGAGCCAACTCTGAACTCGCTCCGCCCGATCTTGAGCTGGGCTCGCGAAATAATCGCTATTTCCTGCATTGGGTCGTGTGACAGAGCCGCCTCGATAAGCTCAGAGAGATTGTCTTCAATTTCTTCGTCTTCATCGATGGCCATGACCGCCAGGTGATTGTAATAACCCGGGCCGGCAGTCTGAATGATAAAAGTTGCATGCAGATTGAACTCATTCTGCAGGTGTTTCAGAAAAGCTTCGATGAACGGCCGGTCTTCATTGAACCAGATTTCTGCCTGTTTTTTCTCGAAGCCGGGTGGCAGTGCGTCGACACGTCGACCGTTGGTAAGCAGCGCCTGGGTTTCGTGCAGAAAAGTCAGCAGGCGGTCAGGGTCATTGATCGGATGAGGCAGAAGATGTGCCGGAAAAAGGAATCTGCTGCCGAGCTTTTTTGCCATCACATCGGTCAGCGTCTGCCAGTTCTGATGTGCCTCGCCAGTCTCTGCTGATATCAGCAGAGCCAGGTCGCCAAGCCGGGCGTTTCCTGAATAAAAGCTGCTTTGAAAAAGTAATCGTCGCTGGCCGGAAATTAAAACTTCTGTGGGTGCTTCGCCAAGATCGAATCTCGGCCTGCTGGGCGGGCCGTCGAACAGCTGGGCGTCGATTTCTGCACCTTGTCCGATAGCAAAAATTTTCCAGTTGTCGTCGTTGCCAATGTAAAATCTTGCTGTGAGTCCGGCAAAATCAGAAAAAGGCTGCAGTAATTCAGAGATCTGAGCCGGAAGTTCAGAAAAATCGGGAAACGATTCAATTTCGTTAAGCAGGTCAAGAAATTGCTTTTTCAACGGCAGGGGGCGCCCTTCGTCTTGGACTTTGTTCAAAGCCGATTATAACTTTTTCAGGCAGGCAATTCAACAAAACCGCTAACGATAAAAAACTAAAGTTTTTTTTGCCGGTATAATGTATGATTCCAATTAAGTGAGGTCAGCTATGAAAAAATCAAATGTATTTCTGGCAATGCTTCTTACGGGTGGGCTCGCAGTTGCTGTAACCGCTGCCGACCCGTTCGAGGAAAAGAAAGTATATCTGAATTCTCAGGCCGGCAAAAAGGCTGAATCAACCGGAGAAAAAGTAACCAAAGGCACTGTACACGTCAGCACATCATTGAATATAAGAACCGGCCCCTGGGGAAAAATTATCGGCAGTTTCCGCGAAGGCGATGCTCTTGAAGTTCTGGGCAGAGAGGGCGCATGGTATAAAATAAGATACAACGGCAAGATTGCCTACGTACATGCGAATTACGTCTCTACCCCGGGCAATCCCGCCGGCAAAACACCGGTTATCTACCCATGGCAGCAGTCGAGTTCTTCATCGGGTAACTCCGGCAACAGCACTCCTGTCGTCAGCGGGAATGGTCGCTTTGGTGCAATGCCATGCGCGCCCATGCCGTCACGGGCCAGTTCTGAATATGGCATGCGCATTCACCCAACCAAAGGTACCCGCAGCATGCACTATGGTATCGACCTGCCGGTTCCGAACGGTACCAGACTGAATGCTCTCGGTGACGGTACTGTTGTTGCTGTCGGCTACGAATCAGGCGGTGGCCGCTATGTGAAGGTTCGTTACGACAATGGCTATGAATCTTTCTACTGCCATCTCAGAAGTTATTCGGTCAAGCAGGGACAGAGAGTCGGCATGGGCCAGGAAATCGCCCGTTCAGACAACACCGGTATCTACACAACCGGCGCTCACCTGCACTTTGAGCTGAAGAAAAACGGTCAGCATGTCAACCCGAGATCGGCTCTTAAGCTCCCCTAAAGGAATAATCAGGAAAGAAATATGTTCAAAAAGCTTTTTCTTATAGTTCTTGTCATGACTGCTACACTGGGTTTTGCCCAGGAGGCAGAGTTCAAAACGATCAACAACCTGATCTATCATAAAAGCATGTTCAACGCTTCTGAGTCGGTCGATCTGCTGAAGATACCCTTTGGCAGCGAAGCTTCGCAGGTCGGTGGCCAGGACCAGGATACTGATGCCATGTCTTATGGCGTGCCGTGGGCATTTCGCATGGCTGAAGGCGGCAACGTCTGGGTTCTCGATTCTCTCAACCGGCAGCTTAAGCTTTTTAAGCCGGATGCAACCGTAGAAAAGCATATTTCTCTCGAAGGCTTCGGGAAAATCGTTATCGACTTTGCAGTTGCTGCAGACGGAAGAATGGCATTTCTTAACAGTGCCGACGGTTTTATTTACATTACCGATGCGAAGGGCGAAAAGATTCATTCAATTGAAGGTTTCAACGGTGCCCGCGCCATAGAATTCGACCGCAATGGCGAACTGCTGGTCAGTCATCCGGTTATTCAGTCGGTTCTCAGATTTGGTCAGAATGGCGAACTTGCTGAACAGATGGTTGGCGACCAAAGCCTGAGTCTCTATTCTGATCCGTCAGGAAAACTTTTTGGTCTTGAGATTTCTGATCTTGAAGCCAGCCTTTATCTGCGCACAGTTGCTTCTCCGGCAGAAACGCTTGTAATTGGCAAATTTCCTTACGCTGAAAAGCACCCGGGCGTCACCTATGCCGGCGGTGAAATTCTGGGTCTCGATGCTGCCGGGAACGTCTATTTCTGCCTGGTAGCATGTCACGAAGAGGGGCAGATTTATCGCGAACGTCTTTACCGATGTGCTCCAGACGGCAAGGTTCTCGGAGAGCTCGATGTTCATACTATCCCGCATCTTGCTCCTGATCTTCCGAGAAAAAGGGTTGTTTGTCCTGATGGGCGGGTAATGGGCTTTTATTCGACCGAGGAGCATTTTGTGCTCTGCGTTTACGCCATTCCCTGATTTCCCGGACCGTTAATTTTGAAAATCCCCGAAGAGTGAAAAATCTCCGGGGATTTTTTATGTACACCCCACAGCAGGCCTGTTGGCGTGCAGGGGTACGATTTCAGGATAAAAAAGGTATTGAAATTTAGTTAAATTAGTGATAAACTTAACTTTCCAATATTGAATTACGAAAGGTGATCGTCATGGCTAATACTAAATCAGCTGCTAAAAATGCTCGCAAAGCCGCCCGCCGCCACACTCTGCGGGTATCTGTAAAGTCTGAACTCAAGACCCTCCGCAAAAAGGCCATTACCGCCGCCGAAACCAAAAAACCGGCCGGCGAAGTGGCAGAAGCAACCAAAGAAGCCATCAAAAAATTTGCCAAGGCTGCTTCAAACAAAATTATTCATCCTAAAACCGCTGCCAGAAAAATCAGTCGCCTGACAAAGGCCATCAACAGACTGCAGAACTGATCTGCTTTTCTGTTCGTTTAATTGATTAACTGATCAACTGTTAGCCATTTATCCGGAAGTGTGCGCGAGCATGCTTCCGGTTTATGGCTTTAGCAAGGTTTCTCACAGAGAAGGGCTGCGGTAAAATTTTGCAGAGCCGCTCCCGGATCTGGAGGGCCGGATTTAAGATGCAGGTCGAGCGCGAGCATCTGTGGCCAGGTTTTGATGAGTTCCTGATATGGAAAATTGAGGGCAAGGTGCAGATTTTTGAGTTTCTGCTGCTGCTTGAGCCCAAGCGCCGAAACTATCGTTTCGGGCATGCTTTCTGCCAGGCTTTGAATTTCAGCAAGTATGTTCTTTTTTTCCTGATTCGCCTTGAAATCTGATTTGGCTGCAATCTGACGATATTTTCGCAGCAGATTGACTACCGGTTCGAAAAGGTCGGGACGGTCAAGTGAAATCTCGCTGAACAGGCGAAACTCACGCAACTGACGGCAAAGCATGAACCATATCTTCTGGGGGGCTTCGCCACGGTTTACGAGGCTGTCCAGACATCTGACAGCTTTGACCGGGTTGCGCCTGCCAAAATGTTCGAGAAAATCGAAGACGGTATCCTGTCGCAGATAGGCAACACCGGTTTTGACTTCTGCACTGCCGATTTTACCACCAGCTTTGGCGAGCGCCAGTTTTGAAAGTTCCTGGTGCAGAAGCGCCAGGTCTGAGCCGGCGAGTTCGATCAGCAGGTCGGCCGCCTCGTCGCTGATTTCGCAGCCAAGCTCTACCGCTTCCCGCTTTACCCAGGTGCCAAGCTGGTTGGCAAAAGGGGCCCAGAAATCAATCTTGTCGGCCTGCCCTTTAAACTTTGCGACGATCTCTGTTGCAATGCGCCCGTCGTTAACCGAGAAAACAATCAGAGTGTCGACGGGTATTCCGCCCTGTTGCAGGCGATCAAGAAATTCTTTGCGCTGTTTAGCAGGGGTTGCATCGATGTCCTGAATATAAAACAGGCGTGGACTCGGGTTGAATGAAAAGCTGAAAATCAGATTAAGGGTTTCGGGCAGTTCTTTCGCATTGCTGACAACTCTCGAAACGTTGTCAGCCTGGTCATCTCTGGGGATAAAAGATGAAACCATCAGCGCAAAGGCCTTCTCCTTGAGAAAGGTTTCGGGACCTGAGAACACCAGCAGCGGCGTAATCAGTTTTTTGCTTCTGATAAGTTTTTCGAGAGTCTGTGTGTCCATTTTACCATTAAAAATACGGAACGAAGTGCCCGTTGCCGGGCGACTCCGTTCCGTTTCAGGTCAGATTTCAGTAGTGATTCTGCATGAACGCCCTGTAGGCGCTTACAGAATAGTGGTAGTCAACCTTTGAGATAAGTTCGAAGGGTGAATGCAGGCTGAGAGTCGGCAGAGAAATGTCGACAACGCTCATATTGAGGTTTGCCAGCAGATAGGCTACGGTTCCGCCGCCGCCTTCATCTACTTTGCCCATTTCGCCGAACTGGTAAGGAATATTTTCTTTGGTCAGCATGCTTCTGATGCAGGCGAGATATTCGATGTCGGCTTCACTGCTGCCAGATTTGCCGCCGGAACCTGAATGTTTGGTTATCCAGACTCCTTTTCCGACAACTCCAGAGTTCATTGGGTCGTAAGCGCCTTCAAAAGTCGGATCTATCGGGGCGTTAGTATCGGCCGAAAGCACCTGAGTGGCACCGAGGGCGTTTCTGATTGCCGCGAAGGTTGATTCACCAGAGGTGGCCTCGGTCAGGCGGCCGAGAAAGTCGGTGACCATCTGTGACTGTGCACCATTCGGGCCGGCAGAACCGATTTCCTCTTTGTCGAGAAGCAGAATTGCCGCTGTGTGTTCGGGTATGTCGAGTTCAGAAATGGCGGCAAAGGCTGCGCCGACGCAGGCGCGGTCATCGTGGCCGTAGGCACCGATCATGGCGCGGTCAAAGCCGATTTCGGCGGCTGGCATGGCGGGAACGGCACGGATTTCCGCCCATGCGAGATCTTCTTCGGTAAGACCGAAATCTTTTTCGATGTGGCGGAGAATGGCATTTTTAATGCGGTTTGGTGTTTCGGTTTCTTTTTCGTCTGAGGCCGCTTCAGGCTGATGGCCGACGACGATGTTCAATTCTTCGCCGCTGATTACGTCTGCGGTTTTGCGTTCGTATTGAATCTTTTTGCCGATGTGAGGAGCGACGTCGGTGATTGTGAAGACCGGGTCTCCTGGCTTTTCACCAATGACAAAGGTCATCAGTTTACCATTTTTGCCTACTGCGAAGATATGCAGTGAAAGGGGAATGGCCGCCCACTGAAACTTTTTGATGCCACCATAATAGTGAGTTTTGAACAGGGCCAGGCCATGTTTTTCGTAGAGTGGCTGGGCTTTGATATCAATTCGGGGAACATCGTGGTGGGCGGCGATAAGCCTGAAACCTTCGCTGGCGGGTCTTTTGCCGATGATTGCCATGCCCAGAGCGCGGTTCTTGTTAATGAACATTACCTTGCTGCCTGGTTTGAGCTTTTTGCCCTGGCCAAGGGGTGGGAGCATTTTATAACCGGCTTTGGTGGCACGGGTTTCAATGTATTCGATTGTTCCGCGCTCAGTTTTGCACGTGTTGATAAATTTGAGATATTCCTGGTTGCGCTTTTCAAGGAGTTTCAGTTCGCTGCCTTTGATTTTATCCCAGGCATTGGCGACCTTGAAAACCTTGACGCTGTTTTTGTCAGAACCTGCTGCTTTTTTTGCCATTCTTTCCTTCCTTTCGGGGTTGTCTATAAGTCTGAAGTGGTTTTATACTACCATAAATTAAATTTAACTGGTAAAGTAAATACACAATATGGATATTGAAAAAATCAGAAAATCGTTTCAGCAACTGGCCGAAGAACTTAAGCTGATAATTGTTGGTAAAGACCGGCAGATCGAAAAGACGCTTGTTTGTCTGCTTGCCGAGGGGCATCTGCTTCTTGAAGACATGCCAGGTGTCGGTAAGACGACCCTGGCTTCGGCTCTGGCTCACGCCATCGGCGGAATTTTCAGCCGCATTCAGTTTACTGCCGATCTTTTGCCTTCTGACGTTATCGGCACAAGAATCTATCGTCGGCAAACTGAAGACTTTGAATTTATCAGAGGCGCAATTTTTGCCAACGTTGTTCTGGCAGACGAATTGAATCGCGCTCCGCCAAAAACACAGAGTGCATTGCTGCAGGCTATGAATGAGTTTGCCGTAAGCGTCGAAAAACAGCACATTGAACTGGTAAAACCCTTTATGGTCATTGCAACCCAGAATCCAAAAGGGTTTCATGGCACATACCCGTTGCCGGAGTCTCAGCGTGACCGTTTCATGATGCGTATTTCGCTCGGTTATCCTGATGAGATTTCCGAGGTGGCAATCCTGAAAAAGCACATCAGTTCAGGAAAGTCTTCAGAACAGAATATCAGAGGCTTTCTTAGTCTGACCGAAGTCGTTGCTGCCCAGGATCACGTCAGAACCATTCCGGTTGCTGACCCGGTGCTGCAGTACATCAGCAGACTTATGGCCGCAATCAGGCTCCATGATGAAGTCGAGCTTCCGGTCAGTCCACGCGGCAGCATAGCTCTCATGCATGCTTCCCAGGCTTTTGCCTTTTACCGCGGCCAGGATTTCGTCAGTATCGATACGGTAAAAGAAATTGCGCCCGAAGTGCTGGCACATCGAATTGGCCTGAGAGGTGTTTCAATGTATGGTGGCGAAGGCGCAAGAAATGACTGGCTGGCGGGCGAAATTCTTCAGAGGGTGGAAGTTGAATAAGTCCAGGCTAAGGATCAGCCTGACGACCTCAGGTAAAACGCTGCTGTTTCTTGCTGTATTTCTCCTCTTTGCGGCTCAAAATACCGGCAACAATCTACTTTACCTCATGAGCAGCTGCTTTTTTGCCTGTCTGGTGATGGCAGGCATCTCATCATTGAGAAATCTCAGCGGCCTGAGTGTTGAACTGCAGGTTCCGGAGTTCTGCTTTGCCGGCCACCCCTGCCTGCTTCGCTGCCGGGTAGAAGAAATTGCCGGGAGGCCTCACCATTCTCTCGCGTTTGAAGATGATTTTCTGGCTGTTCTGCCCGTCGGCTCGGTGGCAATTCTTAAAACTTCATTTTCTGTCGAAAGTCGCGGTCAGTATCTCGTCAAAAATATGAAGGTGTTTTCCTGTTACCCGGTCGATCTTTTTATTACCCGTATCGAAATTCCTGTTGATGCTCTCCCGGTTGGCCCTGAACCTGCCAGAAATTTTCCGGAGCCTCTGGCGAAAGACATTGCAGGGAGTCAGCAGCGTCAGGTTTCTGGTAAAGAGGGTGATTACTGGATGCAGAGTCTTTATAACGAGGGTTCCGATGCCGCGATGATAAACTGGAACATTTCGGCCCGGTCGACGCACGAATGGGTTCTGATCAGGTCAATCAGTTTTGGGGCCCCCAGACGTCTGGTTTTTAACTTTTCAGGTCTCGATCAGAGCGGGTTTGAAAAGGGTCTGCAAATCGTAGCCGGCTTGATTGTCAGATTGCGCGACAACCATTCAGACGCTCTTATATGGTCGGATTCGTTTCGCAGGGGTTACACCTGGCTCTCGGTGAATGATGATTTTCCCGGCATTGTCAGATGGCTGGCCTGTCTCAGTCAGGAAGAGTCAGTGCCGGCTTCTGATGGAGACGCGGATGAAGTGAAGCTGACTCAGTTGATGGTAAGATCGTGAAGATTCTTGTAGATTCACAAAAGTTTCTTATTTATGGGCAAAGCCGTGATGTCCTTTATTCTTCTGCTGCAAGGCTTGAAGTTAGCGCTCTTGCATTCAGACTCGTTGTTTTTATGGCGTTTTTTGCCTATCTGGCAGTGTATTCTACCGGGTATCTGCGGCCTTTGCTGGGGATTTTTTCGCTTCCGCTCGTTGTTCTGGTTTTTCGCGGTCGCCCTCTGGTTTCGCCACTTGCCGTTATGGTTTCTCAGCTGGTCAGTGTTATTTCGCTGCTTTATGCCCTGTGGCAGAGAACCGGGCCAGTACCTGGCATCGTTGTTCTGATTGAATTTACCAGCATCATTCTGCTGCTGCATATTGCGACGATGAAGAACCTTCGAGCGGTTTACGGCGGTCTGATTCTGTCTTTGATGATAATTCTGGCTGTGGCGGCGATGAACGTTAACTTCATTTTCCCCTTGATCCTGGTGCCGTATCTGTTCAGTTTTTTTCTGACACTTCGCTGGATCTCCGGCTTCCGTCACGGTTGTGTTTCAAGGCACCGGTTTCCTGAAAACGCCGTTTTTCGTGATTTCAGAGGGCAGGGTCTGGGTTTTCTCATTTCTGTCAGCGTGTTTGCCATTATGTGGCTGGTATTGTTTTATTTTATCCCCAGAACCGAGAGTCTTGGCCTGGCGTCTGAGGCTTCTAAACGGAGACTGAAGGGGTTTAGCGACACACTCAGTCTTGGTGAACCAGGCCTTCTTGAGGATAATCCTGCGGTAGTAATGCGCTTGAGACCTATTGACGAGCGCACCAGTTCGCCATCGATAATTCGCAGACTGAGGTCACGAACTCTTCGCGGTACAACCTTTGCGCTTTACCGCAACGGGCAATGGGAGAGAGGGCGAAAAAGGCGCTGGCATGCTGATCTTCGTAGAAATCAGGGAGAAGTCAAACTGATCGATGACTTGAACTTGCAGCGAGACATTCACCCCTTTGAGATCATTCTCGAAAATACCGAGCCGCCACTTATTTTTGTGCCTGACCAGACAACTGAACTTTCAATCGGCCTGTCATTCATCGGGGTCGAAGAAGACCGCACTCTCTATTTTCTGAACCGGGTGTCAGGCAGTCGCCGCTATCTGGCAAATCTGATTCTGAACCCCCTGGAAGTTCAGGATTCAAATGTTGGCGAGGTAATAAATGAGAGAGGCATTCAAACATATCTGTCAACCTCCGGAATTCCAGAGAGACTGTCTAATCTTGCAAGCCAACTGGCTTCAGGCACGCAGACATATTCTGAGCGCGTGAACCGGGCCATGTCTTTTCTGCAGAGACAGTGTGTTTATTCGTTGACCCAATCAGATGTTCAAGGCATGGATCCGGTCGAATTTTTTCTGTTTGAAAACAAGTCTGGCAGCTGTGAGCATTTTGCAACAGCTCTGGCTCTCATGTTGCGGGCAATGCAGATCCCGGCAAGGCCGGTGAGCGGCTATACCATGGGCGAATGGAATGATGTTGGCAAGTTTTTCACGGTCAGGCAAGGGCATGCGCATACGTGGGTAGAGGTCTTCTTTCCAGCTTCGGGCTGGGTTCCGTTCGATCCGACTCCGCCTGCACTTGATAGAGAAGCCGAATCAGAGGTCGAAAAAATCTTTCAGTCGCTTTGGGAGACATATGAAGGCTACTGGTTCAGCTATGTTTACAGTTTCGATAATCGCTCGCAGAATCTTGGTTTTCGCAGGATCCTTGCCGCTCTTTCCGAACGGTTGCATTATTTATCCGACTGGCTGCTCAACCCTGTATATCTGCTGATTTTAGGAGGCACGGTTTTTTTCTTCGGCCGCCGGATCCGCTTTATGCTGGCGAAGCTGACAAGATCTTCGACCTGGATTCCGCTGTGGTATCTTGAATGGGAAGCTCGCTTACCTCTGAGCCGCCGAACTTTCGAAACTCCGGCGGATTTTCACAAAAGGCTTTTTGAAGCAAAAACAATTTCGCCTGAAGATTATGAAAATCTTCAGAAGGTAGCAGAAATCATAAATATTGTTGCGTTCAATGGTTCGGCAGATGTTAATGATTGCCGCAGTCGGGGGCTTGACATACTCAAGGAAGTCAAAATCAGATGAGTTCTGGCGCTGATAACGGCAAACAACAGTTTGATCTATCTTTCAGCCGGTATTACAGCTGGCTGATGATTTTTCTTCTCAGTCTGGCGCCAGGTCTGATAATTGCCTGGGACTGGCACCCCGACGGTGAAGACGTCTGGGCTCGCCGGCAGATATTTTCTGGCTGGTTCAAAAAGAACGATGCTCTTGCAGAGCGCATATTTCAGGCGACTTCGCCCGATTTCTGGTGCCGCGAAATGGCCATTGAATACCGTAACACCAGTCAGGCGCTGGCTGCAAAAACTTCTAATTATCAGCTGGCGCTTGAACAGGCGGCCGAAATGCTTTTTCAAAAAGAGAAAGATCGGCCGATAATCATGCAGTTTTTTTCGAAAGACGGCAACTGGGCAATGACCAGCACTGATCGCCGCATTTCCGGCTACCTTTTTCGGCAGCTGTTCGTTCAGATGGTCGAACATTGCGAGAATGGCATGTCAGAACTCTCTGGCAGCAACTGGGAGCAGCGCATTCGAACCCTTTTCGGCAAAATGGCGTTTATCGAAATGTTTTTGCCCGATTTTCGTCTCAAGCCGGTTCCGGTGATCTTTCAAGGTCGCAATTATTATTTTACATGGGAAATGCTGCACAAAGCAGAGGAAGGCTCTGTCTGCGGCGGTTTCTTTATGCTTCTGCCAGTCAGCTTTTCACGAAATAGCAGTCTTTCGGAAAGAATTGTCAGCGACTGGGCGGCTGTCAGTCGCCAGGCAAGAGTTGACGGAACATGCTGGCCGGCGATGCTGAATTATCGGAAGGATTCAGAAAAATCCCTGATCATACATCCTGCGCTTGCAGACCCTCAAACTGTCGCAGACATCTGGAACTTTTTTCAGGGAGCATTTCCTGAAAAATCTCTGAAAAGCGAGCAGTCACACCTGCAGTTGCCTGTGGAACTTATGGGGAAAGCCTTTCCTCTCGGCGGCAGGATTGCGCGAATCTGTTATTCAGACCCGACCAGCGGCTTTGCTGTGCTGCTGCTAGGAGAAATGCCCCAAATTCCATTTTCTCCCCGCCAGGAAGTGGTTAAGTGGTATTTTTCCATTCTGGCAGGCATCTGGACTATGTTTCTGATCAGAAGCCTGATTTTTCGCCGCCTGCCAACGATAAGAATTCAGCTCAGGGTGCTGTTGTGGTTTTCTGCTTTCGCAGCTTTTCCTGCCGGGCTGACCATTGGTTCGCTTGCAGCAACGCTTCAGGATCTCCGCGAAGTTAAAATTTCTGGTCTGCATCGCGACCTGCATCAGCTGGTATTGCAGATTGAAGCCGAAATGGCAGGGGTTTCAGGGGTTTTTTCAGAGGTTGCCGCAAGCATAACCTCTGATGAGAGAATAATTAATAAAGCCTTCAAGTTGCCTGTTAACCCAGAATCTGGGGATGCTCTTCTGAATTCGGTGCGCTCAGAGTTTCTTAGTCGCGGTATTGACCCGGCAGCGGTGATCCTGGTTGCTCAGGGGGGCTGGTGCTTCAGTTCGTTTCAGAAAGACAGTTCTGCTGGTTATCGCAGATCCAGCCGCGCACTGTTCGGGTCAATACTTGATCAGTATCTCAGGCAGATCGATGCCGATCTTTATCAGAAGAATTCACCCGAGGCGAGATATCCTGATGCCGAAAAAAGAGTGCCTGCAATCACGTCGATTTCAGACTTCAGAGTTCAGGAGAATTTTGGACTTGCCAAAGAGAGATTTGAGAGTGTTTCAGATGTTTTCACCGGCAATGATTTTGCCTTGAGTTATCTGCATCAGATAAATCTTGCCGGCCGACCGTTTGCCGTATTCATGGTGCTTTTGCGCCCCGAAGCTATGTATGAAAAAATTCTGCGATTGAGTCTGCCGCTGGAGGCGGTTAATTATCGCAGAATTTCGGGTTATGCTCCAGACATTGCTGTTTATAAAAATATCAGCGGGCAGCCAAAACTCGTTGAGGCCACCGGTCGGACCGGCGGTTTCGATAAGCTGACTCTGCTGCCGGCAGAGAGAACTGCCTATGTTTTTGATGCGGATTATGCCAGCATAATGGTGCCTTCGCAGCGTATGCCGGGGTATGTGTTTGCTGCCAGATTACCGGCTTATCACGTAGAAATGTTGATTTTTTTCGAACAGTTCAGCATGGTTCTGACGATGCTGCTTCTTCTGGCTGTGGTTATTTCCGGCTCGATATTTGTTTCAATATGGATCGGTAAACCGCTGCGATCATTCATTCCCGCGCTTGAAAATATAGGAAGCGGTTATACTGCCAACGACCTGTCTGTAAGGGACGACGAGATTGCCGCCACTGCCGTTTCCATTAAGAGAATGTCTGACTGGATCCGGGAACGTGAAAAAATCAAGAGATTTGTGGCGCCGCAGGCTGTTAACCAGGTTCTTGCAAGTAATTTCATCAAGGCCGGTGCCGGAACGATAAGAAAGGCTGTCGTGCTGGTTTCGGATATCCGCTCTTTTACGACCATTTCAGAAGAGTTTCGGTCAGAAGAGGTTTTTGATATGGTTAATCACCATTTGAGTGCCATGGCAGCAGTAATTGAAAAAAATGGTGGCATTATCGACCGCTTTGTCGGCGACGCAGTCTGGGCCATTTTTTATGAAGATGCCGGGCCGATGTGTAATCAGGCGCTTAATGCCGCAATCGAGATGAAAAAGATGCATCAGTGCATTCAGCAGGAGCGCGAGGCCGCTGGCTTATTTAAAGTTGACATTGGCATCGGGCTTGCCCGTGGCGAAATCCTTGCCGGAATCATGGGAAATTCAGGAGTCAGGCTCGACTACACGATTGCAGGTGAGACTCTGCATGTTGCTGAAGATGCCGAAACTGCCTCGAAGCTCGGAGTTTTTACCGGTATCGTTGTAACGGAAGATCTGAAAAATTCTGCTGCAGGGCTGGAATATGCTCCGATTGTCAGTGATTCAAGATTTTTTGAGGTGAAAAGCCTTGTTAAATTCTGAAAAAAATACGACCAGGTTTATGCTTGCTGCGTCAGTGGTGTTTGCAGCCGCATTGATAATGCTTGCAGTCTGGACGAGTTTTAATCGTTATGCTGCGGCTGGTGCCGAGCAGACCGAATCTATAGTGAAAAGGCATTTGCTGAACGATCTTAAATTCGCTCAGAGGGCAACTCTCAGAAAACTGCATGTGGGCTTCGACATTGCTTCAGAATTGACCGAAAACCTCGAGGGGACTGTTAAAAAGGCCGGCAGTCAGGAAGATATGTTCTCGCAATTTGCTGCCGTTTTAAGCTCGGGTTCCGCAGCTTTACCCGGAAAGTATCGTTGGATGCTGCTGGCGGTAGACTCGTCAATGGTGGCGTCACAGACCGTGGATGAGCTTGTTGACGGGAACGAACTTCATGAAAAGGGTTCTTCTGGAGAAAACACGCAGATTGAAGCAGAGATGTTGCGTCTTCTGGCATACAGAGGGTTGTCTTATCTTGTTGACATGAACATTGCCACTGAATTCAGGGCTGACTGCAGCAGGAAATTCAAACTCCATCTCGATGACAAGGCTGAAGCTGAGCTGACAAGGTTTGTCTGTGCTTCTGCCCGATGTCTGCAGCCATGCTTTATAGACAAGCGCCAGTTTCATTTCATGTGGTTTCCGATTATGAAAAATGGCAAATCTGCAGAGGCTGAAAACCTCATATCGGCGATAAAAAACGATAATCATGATTCCTCAAGGCTTGCGAGGCAGATTGTTGCTCTCGTTATCGTTGTTTTTGATGAAGACAGCTATCGATTGGCATGTAAAGAACGTTTTGATAAAGGACTCGTCGATAATTTTGGCCGACTCGGGGCCAGCATTGCCCTTTCGCCGGCAGAAGAAGCCGGGGGGCGCTCCGGCTGGGTTCAGCATCGCGATTTTGCGATTTACCCGGAGCTTGCTGAAGCAAAAAAACTTGATGCCAAAGGGGTTGTGCGAACAGAAGAATGGTTTTATACGCAGACTGCTCTGCCCGATCTCGGCAATCGCCATGTTGTAATTGCCAGACCGGTTCCGGCCGAAATACCTTCTATAAAGCTGCTGCGTAAAATCGTTTTCAGCCTTCTGGCCGCCTGGTTTGCTCTGATTGTCTATTTCTGCGGCAATCATCTGGTGATGCAGAAAAAGATCCGATCCGGGCTCAAAGCGCAGCTCGCGGTTCTTGTGTCAATTTTTCTGTTGCCTCCATTCCTTCTGGCGACCGTGAGCCTTGAGCGTTACCTCGATTCGACCATGAACTCTTCACTGCAGAGAATAAGATCCGAAAGTGAAGAGGCTCTGGATGCTTTTGACAAGTCGATCAAGCTTTTCAGAACACGCATCTGCTCCCTGGCAGACAATCTGATTCGCCAGGCAGAAAGCCCGAAAACGGGCCCCAGGCTGGGTAATATGTCTGACTACGATAAAAAAGAATGGCTTGGCAGTTTTCTCGATACGTTTATCAGCAACGGAGTGGTAATGAAAAATGTTTTGCTGGTAGGCGACAGAGGCCGTATGGTGTCGCGATTTGTCGGCAGTAACAGTTCTGAAGAGAAGTTTTTTCAGCATCTGGGTGCCAGTATTTTTCTGCCAACCATTCAGGCAATGAATCCGACACTTGGCGTCGGTGACGAAAAAGATATGCTTCTCAAGGCCCAGGCTGAAGAAGTCCTCGCAATAATGAGCAGCGTTCTGCTGCCTGAAATTTTTCCGGCGATGTCGCACACCTATACGCATCTGACCAAATTAAGCGGGTTTGGTGATCAGGCATTTCTTTATCATCGCTTTCTTAATGACGAATCGGCAGTCGATGGGGCTTTACTTGTCGCTGTTTACCCACCCTCGCTTGAATGTGTAGCCTTCAACCGCTGGGTGTCCAATTTCGATCAAAGCTCGTTTCGGGCAAACTGGCTGATCAAAAAAAAGAATGCCCCGGGCTGGTATCTGAAGGCACCCTTTGGACGAGTGGCTTCTGGCGGTAAATTTGGAACGATGCGTTTCGTTTACGGACTGTTGCCCGATAAAATCGCCTTAATGGCCACTTTAAGCAGTTATGCCGCAGAACCTCTGATTCTTGAACTGGACTGGGAAGAACAGAAGTGGTTTTTTGCAACCTTTCCCGGATATGATCTGATAGACTATCAGCTTTCTGCATTGATCCCTATTTCGGGCGATATTTTAAATTATCGGCGCTTTCAATCAGAGCTGCGTCTTTCGATGGTTCTGATTTTTATTCTTTGTGGCTACATCGGCTGGAAAATGGCGGCTGGTTTTGTAGTTCCTGTCAAATGTTTTGCTGAAACAGCGGAAAAGCTTATTGAAGGCGATCTTTCTGCCAGAATGAGCGAAGGCTGGGCCGACGAAGAATTCTGTCAGATTGCCAGGGGCTTCAATCAGGTGGCCGCTGATGTTGAGACCGGGCGAATTTTGCGAAAATTCGTTTCTGATGGCGCGCTTCAGACAATAACTGCTTCAGAAAAGATCGACCGAAAGGGTTCCCTCCAATCTAGAGCGGCTGTGGTCATGTTTTTGCGGGCATCCGGAATCACGGATGCTTTTAAAGAAAATGCGGCGGCTCAGATGGTTGCAGAGCTTAACCGCTTCTTTTCTGCGGTTTGCAGCAGCGTCAGGCAGAATGGCGGCGAGGTCAGCAAGTTTATTGCCGAGAAGGCAATGGTTACTTTCTTTATCGACTCAGATGCTGGCCCCGGTACAAAGGTTTTGGCGGCGGTAAGGTCGGCTCTGACTGTTCTAGAGCGATTGCGGCGGCATAAATTTCTCAACGGATCTGTAAAAATAAGGGTCGGCATCGCCACCGGGATGGTCAGATCCGGAATTATCGGTTCGGAAACAACCAGACTTGAACAGGCTGTCATCGGCGATGTGGTTAACCTTGCTGCCCGTCTTTGCTCTCTCGAAACCGGCAGGGAAATTGTTTTCTGCTCAGCCACACGGCAGGCGCTTCAAAATGTTTTTGCTGGCGGCGTCGTCAGACTGCCAGACCAGGTAATTAAGGGTAAAAAGCAGACGGTAGAGGTTTTTGCGTTGAGCCCGGAGCTGTACCGTGAATGACAGAGTGTACATCGCATTGTTGTGCTCTCGGTCCGAATGCTCTCAGAAGTTGCTTTGTCTGGCTGTTGACAAACTCATGGTTATGGTATATAGTGGTAACCTCTATTCGGATTTTAATCTCAGGAGATAAACCATGAGCTTTACTTATAATCCTAACAAACGCAAACGTGCCAAAACCCACGGCTTCAGAAAAAGAATGGCCACTGTCAGCGGTCGCAATGTTCTTAAAAGACGCAGACGCCACGGCCGCAAGAAACTCTGTCTCTGATCCACGCATGTGGGGGCTCCGCACGCCATTGGTCGGTTGACTTTGCGTGCTCATTCCGATTTTCAGCGGGTCTTTGCTGCAAAGACCCGTCTGTTTCGGGGTGGGCTGGGTTTCTGCTATCGGAAAGCTTTCGGAGTTGAATTTCATTTTGGAGTTTCAATTCCGAAACGCTTTGGCAAAGCTGTTGAAAGAAACAAGGTTCGTCGTCGTCTGAAAGAAATTGTCAGAACCAGTACGACGTTGCCCGGTTCCGTTGAGATAGTTTTTTGTGTCAGCAGACCCTGCTGTGAATTGACCTATGAAATCCTGAAAGAGACCTGTGAGTGGGCTTTTGCCCGTATTGCACGGGTCAAGCTGCCGGACCCGGCAGTTTCTTCATGTTAATGAAAATTAGCCAGATAGGTGCGTTACCTGCCAGGTCAGGTCTGATGCTGATACGACTTTATCAGCGTTTTCTGTCACCAATTGTCGGTGCTGCGTGCAGATTTAACCCCAGCTGTTCAAGATATACCTACGAGGCCATCGAAAAATACGGTCTTGTCAAGGGGTCTCTGATGGGCGCCTGGCGAATATGCCGGTGCAACCCGTTTTGTCGCGGTGGCGACGATCCTGTCAGATAAAAGACAGAACTATAATCCCGGTTTCGGAGAAGCTATTACATAATGACTAGAACAGGCCTGACCAGAAAAATGAATTTTGGCTTTAATTTTTTGACGGGCAGGCTTTTCTGCTCGTTTCTGTTATTGGCTCTTTTCTGCTGCCATGCAACTCTGCTGTCTGCACAAATTCCTCAACCCGCCGCGTCCAGCCAGAACGCTGTGTTGATGACGGTTAAAGTCGAAGATGTCGATGGTGATGGCCTTAAAGATGCTTCAATTGAAACCCGCCTGCTGCGCGTGATTCTTTCGAGCCGAACCGGCAGTCCGAGCGTCTATTATCTCAAAGGTTCGAGCTTTGAAGAGAATCTTTTTCCGCCCGTCATTCAGGATCTCGGTTACAGCGTTCCGGCAGAAAATCTGCGGCCGTTTCTGAGCGAACTGGTCAATCAGTCTTTCAATGCCTCTGGCTACACCGTAGAAGTCGAGGAACAGACCGCTGAAACCATCGTTGTGAGAGCTACTGCAAATGTTTCATTGGCAGAAGCCAATGTTGCTTCCGGCCCGGGGCTGTCTCTGACAAAACGCTTCACCTTCCGCGAAAATGCGTATCATTTCAATGTTGAGCACGTTGTCAGCAACCTGAGAGAGCAGCTGGTCAGTGTTGGCAATGACGAGAGCGGTTCCCTGGCAATGAGTTTCGGGCCCGGTGTTTTTCTTGATCCTTATGGCCCAATGAGCCTGCTTGGCCTCAAACCCGGGGCTGTCGAAACATTTTCTGACGTTAAGGACTTCAATGGCAAGGGCGCTGTGGCCGGTGCATATAATGGTATCGGGGTGCGCGATCAGTATTTCTGCGTTCTGCTCGAGGCCGATGAATCGGCAAGAGTTGCGGCAACTGCCTATGAAATTACCTCTACCGACGAGCGCCGCAAACCTCACAAAGGCTTCAGTATCAGTTGCGTGATGCCGAAGTTCAATCTTGGTGCAAGAGAATCAAGAACCTTCAAGTATCGCGTTTACGCCGGGCCGATGATTCTAGACCAGCTTACCAGCATTAACCGTGGCCAGGTTTCCGAGTATGGCTTTCTCAGCACTATTCTGTTGAGAGTATTGCAGTTTTTCTATGGCCTGTTTCCGAATTACGGGCTGGCGATCATTCTTATGACGATTCTGGTCAGGGCTGTTCTTTATCCGTTGACCCTCAAACAGACGAAATCAATGGCGCAGATGCAGAAAATGCAGCCCAAAGTGCAGGATCTCAAAGACCGTTATAAAGATAATCCTCAGAAATTCAATGAAGAGGTTCTCAAGCTTTACCAGAAAAATAATGTTAACCCGCTCGGTGGTTGTCTGCCGTTACTGCTGCAGTTGCCGATTCTGATCGCTCTTTACAACACCATCAGAATTGCCGTCGAACTTAGAAAAACGCCTTTTCTCTGGATCGCCGACCTTTCGAAGGGCGACCCTTTACTCATTCTGCCGATCGCGATCGCTCTTCTGATGTATTATCAGCAGGGCAAAATGACCGATCCGCAACAGCAGCAGATGATGGCCTTCATGCCGATGTTCATGTTTGTCATCACCTGGTCGCTGCCGGCCGGTCTGCTGGTATACTGGTTTGCCAGCAGCGTTCTCGGATTACTTCAGCAGTTACAGGCTAACCGCATCGCGGCTGCCATTAAGGAGGAATAATTGTGTCTACAAGAACTATCGAGATTATTGCAAAAACTGAAGAGGAAGCCAAAGGCATCGCCAACGGTGAACTTAATGGTAACGAAATGATTGTGGCTACTGAAGTTCTGTCTGCCCCGGCCCGTGGTATTTTTGGTTTCGTCGGCAAACAGGAATACAAGATTCGTTTTACCATTGGTGAAAAACCGGCTCCGGCACCCAAAGTCGAGAGAACCGAAAAGATCGCCGAACGCCGGCCGCATGATGAGCCGCGGGTTGAAAGAGCTGCCAGGCCCGCGAGAGATGAAGATTTTCACAACGAAGACAATGCTGATGAGCGCGATGCAATGCCACCACGGCGTCAGCCAAGGCCGCCCAGACGCAATAATCGCAATCGCCCGCCGCGCCGCGAATATTCTGATGCTGGTGAAGGAGCAGAAGAAGCCGAAATTCATCTGCCAGAGCGACCAAGAGAACCGGTTTCGGCTGAAATAAAGGCGCATCCGGAATATAATGAAATTTTCTCGCTGATTCGAGATGTGGCTGCAAATGTCGGCATTGAACAGCTTGATATGGTTGATTTTATGCGCGACGGCGCCTGGGTTATCGAAGCCAGTGGCGAAAACGTTTCGCAGCTGATTGGCAAACGCGGTCGCACTCTTGATTCTCTTCAGTATCTCATGAATATTATCCTCAACAAGGGCAATGATGACCGCATCAAGCTGGTTCTCGATGCTCAGGGTTACCGTGAGAAACGTTATCGCAATCTTATTATGCTGGCGCAGCGCATGTGCAAAAAAGCGGTTTCAAGTCGCCGTCAGGTCGAACTCGAGCCGATGTCGACCCTTGATCGCCGCACAATTCACATGGCCCTGAAAGATCGTACTGATATCGAAACCTTCTCAAAAGGAACCGAACCGATGCGCCGCGTGGTTATTTCACCGATGCGCAAGAAAAAAGGTGGCATGAATGCCGAGTGGCAGCCAGTTGCGGATGAGGGCGATTCTGATTTTTCAGAAAAGCTTGAAACCTCAAGCGCTGTACCGATGTTCATGGAGGAAGATGTCTAAACCAAAGATTGGCACGATCGCCGCAGTTTCAACACCTGCCGGCAGGTCGGCGATCAGCCTGATAAGAATTTCAGGGCCGGATACCTTCAAAATCCTGAAAAAATTGTTTATTACAGGGGGAAAGAAAGCTTTCCCCCTGCCTTATTCTGTTTATTTCGGCTCTGTGATTGAACCTGAGACCGGTTTGGTGGCAGATAAATGTCTGGTCACGACGTTTACGGCGCCCAGGTCATACACAGGTGAAGATCTGGCCGAAGTATCGACACACGGTAATCCGCTGGTGGTCAGCCGTGTATTGCAACTGCTTTTAAAACATGGTGCCGTGGCCGCCGAGGCCGGAGAATTCACCAGAAGAGCCTTTCTGAACGGAAAAATGGACCTGCTCGAGGTTGAAGCCGTTTCTCAGCTCCTTTCTGCCAATACTTCTTCCCAGGCCAGACTGGCTCTAAATCAACTCGATGGCCTGCCCTCGCAGTTTGTTGCGAAAATCCGCGGCCAGATTCTGCATCATCTGGTGCAGCTCGAGGCCAGTCTCAATTTTCCAGAAGATGCGATTGAGGCCATAGACGAGCACCTGCTGGCACGCGAACTCAAAAAAATTCTTGCAGAACTCGAAATATTTGCCCGCAACGCGAGAAGCGGCGCACTGGTTGCCGACGGTCTGAAGATTGCTCTGCTCGGGCGACCTAATTCCGGCAAATCGAGTCTGATGAATTATATGTTGGGTCGTGACCGGGCCATTGTCACCGAAATTGCCGGCACAACAAGAGACACTCTTGAAGAAACACTCATGGTCGGAGAATACCCGGTCAGAATCATTGATACTGCAGGAATGCGAAAACCGGGTGATCGCATCGAGGCGATTGGTATTGAAAGAACCACAAAAGCTGCCGACGAGGCCTTCGCTCTGATTGGCGTTTTCGACGGTTCGCAACCTTTGACGGCAGAAGACAGGCTTGTTCTTGAACGCCTCCGGCAATCTGGAAAACCGGTTATCACTGTTCTAAACAAGTCTGATATGCCCAGGCAGGTCAGTCCTGAGGATTTTGCAGAGCTGCCCCCCTTAAGTGTTTCCGCCTTGAAAGGTCAGGGACTCCTTGCTCTGCAGACATCCATTTCGAAACTTATTGCCGAAAGTGGCCTTTCTGGCTATGAAGAGATGATACTGCTTGGAGCTCAGCAGTCTGTTGCTCTTGATAAGGCTCTTGCAGCACTCGAGAGAGCTGCCCGCGGTATTGGCAATATTTACCAGGATATGCTGGCTATCGATCTTGAAGAGGCGGTCAGAGAACTTGGCCGGGTTAACGGCGAGACGGTTGATGTAAATACGCTTGATCTGATTTTTGAACGCTTCTGTATTGGAAAATGACATGAGTCAGAAAAAAGAATATGCAGTAATTGTTGTCGGGGCTGGTCATGCCGGTTGCGAAGCAGCGCTTGCCGCTGCCAGACTCGGAGCCGAAACGCTGCTGATAACCATGAACATATCAACAGTCGCTCTGATGCCGTGTAATCCAAGTATTGGCGGACCGGGCAAGGGACATCTTGTCAGAGAAATCGGTGCTCTGGGCGGAGAAATGCCGCGCTGTATCGACGAAACCTGCGTGCAGATGAAGTGGTTGAATACTTCGAAGGGGCCGGCAGTTCGTTCGCGAAGGGCTCAGGCAGATAAATACCTCTATCGGCAGAGAATGCTGCAGACATTGTTTGCTACGCCGAATCTGACTCTTCGTCAGGGGCATGTTACCGGCCTGCTCGTTGAATCCGGTCGCATAAAGGGTGTTAAGCTTGAAACCGGTCTGGTCTTTGCCTGTGAAAAGCTTATTCTGACTTCCGGCACTTACCTTAACAGTCGCATTATCCTCGGGCGTGCTACCTGGCCTGGCGGACCTCAGAATCAGAGCCCGGCCATCGGATTGTCCGACTCTCTCTCTGCTGCCGGTGTCAGACTTCGCCGCCTGCAGACGGCCACCCCGCCCAGAATTCTTAAAAGTTCTGTCGATATAAATATGATGACCGAGCTGCCTGGCGATATCGATGCTGGCGGTTTCCTCTGGGAAAACCGTCTAAGGCGCTACGAGAAGCAGATTCCCTGTTATCTGACCTTTACGGACGAGCGCTCGGTTGAGGCTGTCAGAAGAAATCTTAGCGAAAGCCCCCTGGTTCTTGAGAATATTACCGACGATGGTCCGAAGCATTGCCCTTCGATTGACCGAAAAATCATCAAATTTCCCGATATGGTGAAGCATCAGGTTTTTGTCGAGCCAGAAGGCTGGGATTCGCAGGAACTTTATCTGCAGGGCCTGACCACCGGTATGCCTCCGTCTGCTCAGCAGGACATCGTTGGCAGCGTTGCAGGGCTTGAAAATGCTGTAATTCTCAGGTATGGCTATGCAATCGAATATGATGCCCTGGCACCAGGCCAGATCAGAAAAACCATGGAAAGCCGGGTTATTGAGGGGTTTTATACCGCCGGGCAGTTGAATGGTACCTCGGGCTATGAAGAGGCCGCCGGACAGGGCCTGATTGCCGGTATAAATGCGGTTCTGGCGCTGAAAAAACAGGCGCCTTACTGGCCTTCCAGAACGCGCAGCTATCTTGGAGTGCTCGTCGATGATTTGTCAACCTGGGAAAAACCAGAACCATACCGCATTACACCGGGTCATGCCGAATTCAGACTGACTTTGCGCGATGATTCAGCAGAGCGTAGGCTGGCAGCTGATGGCTTTCGCATCGGGCTTGTCGATCCTGAAAGGTTTTCGACCATTTTTGCGTGGTCGGCTCGTATTGAAGGCGAAATCGCCCGCCTTTCAACGCTGAGTCTCCTGCCGAGCGGTGAGGCGCGGGAGCGTCTTGCCAGGCTGGCAACCGGGGATCTGAAGAAGCCCGCCTCCGGGGCGGAATTGCTGCAACGCCCTGGGGTCACCTATAATGATGTAATGGATCTTCTGCAGCAGCCTGAAAATACAAGGTTGAGTGCGGTAGATGAAGTCTATGCCCTCGAAACCGAGATCAAATATCGGGGCTACGCAGACCGTGAAGCGGAAAAGATTGTTCAGACCAGTTTTCTTGAAAGAATAAGATTGCCGCTGGAAATCTCTGATCATCGTTTAAACTTATTGTCAGAGCAGTCCAGGCAAATTCTGAGTTCTTGCAGGTTCGATGACCTGAGCCAGATGGTAAGAAAACATTGCCTTACACGGTCAGAAATTGCTATTCTTTTATCGGTTCTTTCTGAAGATGGGGATAGTCAAGAAAGGCACGAGGAAACCAGATGATTAACAAAAAGCGTCAGGAATTGATTATTCAGAACCTTCGCTCAATTTCTGCAGAGGTTCGATGTATGTCCATTGAACAACTGGTTAATCTGCCTGCCATGCCCGTCAGCGAAAAAATTGCCTGTATCTGGAAAGTTCTTGACGATTCTGATGAAGGCGTTCGTGCTGCGGCCCGGGCTGCATTGGCAAAACTGAGTGGTGATGGCGAAGCGAGGCCGGCGACTCCGGTACCTCCAGCACCCGCATTTATACCGGTAACGGAGCCAGCATTACCATTGCCGGATGAACCATCTGCCAGCGCATCTGCGTCATCGGTGTTGCCACCAAAGCCATCAGTCGTTCAACCAGCTCAGCCTCAAACAATGCCTCCTGCCGCGCGGCCCTTTCCGGCCACAGTTTCGGGCAATGCGCCGCCGCCATCTTTGTCCCGGCCGACTCAGCCTTTGCCTGTTGCGTCCTCGCCTGCGGTAACTTCTGGAGTCGTTTCACAGACTCTCGTTCAGCCTCCGGCTGCTTTGGTCGGTGCACCTGCAGTTCCTCCAGAACTTGATGACCCGGTCGATC
>Ga0116194_1000416_pt1 | contig 39221 bp, 27 predicted proteins | sample AD_SCU001_MetaG_FD_89887 | JGI IMG/M metagenome (GOLD analysis project Ga0116194, IMG submission 89887) | Active sludge microbial communities of municipal wastewater-treating anaerobic digesters from China - AD_SCU001_MetaG | ecosystem: Engineered > Bioreactor > Anaerobic > Digestate | place...
GAATTGAGGTGATAAGATTATGCCAAGACCAATGAAATGGAGAAAAGTATGCTGCTTACCTGAAAGCAATAAATTTGGGCCTCTTGATTTACCTGCGGATGCAAAAAATTATGTAAATATGACAGTTGACGAATATGAAACGATAAGACTTATCGATCTAGAGGGGTTTACACAAGAAGAGTGTGCCAACCAGATGAATGTCGCTCGAACTACCGTCCAAGGTATTTATATCGAAGCGAGAAAGAAGCTGGCTGAATCACTAGTGAACGGTAAGGTGCTTTTTATTGAAGGCGGCGAATACCGGCTTTGTGATGGATTAGGAAATGGATGTGGCCGAGGCTGTCATAGGCATGGGCGTGGTAGACACTTTACAGATAATGAGGATCGAGGTGACTAATTATATATTCTGAAAAAGTAATTGAACATTTTATGTGTCCTCAAAATACCTATAGTGCGCCAGAACCTGCACCTTATAACAACACAAAACGCTGAACCGAAGAAAACAGATTATTATGGTTTGCCAAAAGCGGAGATAAATCCAGAACTGTGTATTGAATGCAATCAGTGCAGACAAAACTGCAGATTTGATGCGATTTCAGCAGATAGGAAATACAAAGTGGAACCTTATGCCTGTGAAGGCTGTGGGGTTTGCGAGGCTGTTTGTCCGGCAGAAGCTATAGTTTTAAAATCTGTTGTATCTGGTGAGTTGATGTTGTATGCAAATGAGGAAGAAGTTTTTTCTACAGCACAGCTGAGAATGGGTAGTGGCACATCTGGAATGCTGGTCACAGAGGTGAAAAAACAAATAAAGTCGGCAGCAGCCTCTACCAAACTAGCAATTATTGACGGTTCTCCCGGCATAGGTTGCCCTGTTATAGCATCACTTAGCGGTGTAGATATGGTTTTGATAGTGGCCGAACCTTCCATGTCAGGTATTAATGATATGGAGAGGATTATAAAAACTGCAGAAAAGATTGAGAATAAAACAGCAATCCGCATAACCAAACTTAACTCTCACATTGAAACACAGAAAAAATAGAAGAATTTTGTAAAAGGCAAGGACTTTCCTTTATTGGAAGAATACCATTTGATTCTGACGCAGTAAGGGCTATCAATAACGGGAAAACTATCGTAGATATAAATTGTGCATCGAGCATAGCAGTAAATGGGATCTATAGCAAGGTTATGAATCTGCTGTTTGGCGGAGAAGCATAACTTAAAAGTTCTTGCAAAGTTTCCGATTGACCCCAAAATATCAGCAGCTTGTGATAGAGGTATGATAGAGCTTTTTGATGGCAATTGGCTTGAGCCAGTTGCTAATATATTAGTAAAACTGGAGGAGAAAAAAATGATTAAAATTGCAGTAGCAAGTGAAAATGAAATGGTGACGGAGCATTTTGGACACTGTATAAACTTCAATATTTTTGAAACTGAAAACAACCAGATTGTTCAGAGTGAGTCTATACCAAACCCTGGGCATAAACCTGGCTTCCTTCCTAACTATCTAAATGATATGGGAGTTAATGTGATAATCTCAGGTGGTATGGGTAGTGGTGCTATTGATATCTTTAATGAAAAAGGTATAGAAGTTATTGTTGGGGCAAGTGGTAATGCTAAAGCAGCAGCAGAAGCGTACCTACAAGGTTCCTTAAAATCTACCGGTTCCGTTTGCCATGAACATCAGCATCATGATGAATGCGGTGAATAACTAAAGTTTTGCATTATAAGGGGAAGGCACACTATGTCCTTCCCTTTTGCTTGGATATGTTCCTGTCTACCGATAGCGTCAAAAATGCCGTGGATATGTTTCCGAGAACCGACAGGTCGAAAGATATTCATTCTGTAAAGGCGGATTTGATAGTTAAGTGGTCGGGTTAGATGTCATAGCCTGGTGACAGAGCAGGTTAGATATGGAGTACTCGTGATAGAACAGATTTGAATTTGATAAGCCTTATAAAGCCGCGAGTTCCACTTTCAAAACATGAATTTTTGATTCAATTTTCTTTATCACGGCAATGAATTCATCGTCGGGCATCCCTGTCGGATCATTTAAGCCCCAACCCTCACGACGCTTACATAGCAGATAAGGGCATTCTACATTACAGCCCATCGTTACGGCCACATCTATAACAGGAAGTTCCTCGAGTAACTTTGGCCGCTGGGTTGCTTCCATGCCCTGGAATGAAAATATAATGACCAATGTCAAAACAAACACCATAGCTGTACACGGAGCTGCCCCAAGTAGAATTGTACCGGCCAAATAATCTTTAGAGAGTTCTCCCGGGATAAACGTTTTGAAAATCACAAAGAAAAACAGCCAAGCGATACCAAACATAGTAAACGGCTTTATCAGCCAGTTGGTCACCCATGTGACAAATAATCCTTTTGGATTTTTTCCAACATCCTTTATGCTCTTGAAATCAACCTTCAGCATCATGGGATAGATCATGAGCCAAATAAGTATGGCAATGGGTATGGATACATTTGCATACTCGAAGCGCCCAAGGAAAGCCGGAATCCAAGGTAGAAATTTACCTATCAACACTCCAATGACCATACACATAGCTACCCATAAGGTAAGATACTTTTCAAAAAAACTAATTCCCTTATTTTTACTGTTTTCCATATGTTTATCCTCTGATCTTCTGCAGTATCTTTACGACCTCATCAGTCTTAAGAACCTTGCCGTAAGAAACTACTTTACCATCTACGACTAGAGCAGGGGTTGTCATGACGCCGTAGGCCGCGATCTGAGAGAAATTGGTTACATGGTCAATGGCAGTATCCATGCCGAGCTGCTGAAGAGCTGCTTTTGTAGCTGCTTCAAGCTGATTGCATTTTGCACATCCGCTTCCAAGCACTTTCACACTCGCACCCTCGCTTTTAGCACTCTCTGCCTTTTCCATGCTTTCCGCATCGCAGTTTCCTCCACAGCAGCAGGAGGTTTTTTCTTCCTTTTTCCTTCCAAATAGTGACATATTCATACTCTCCTTTATAATTTGATTTTATTGTTTAGCAACAGCTGTTCCCGCAGGAGCATCCAGCTTTGCTTTTCTTTCCTTAGGAACTGCAGCTTTCCGCAGATACCTGCATGCCGTTCAGCGGTGTCCAGCCGGTATCATCGCCAACATAGGTAATTGCTCCAACCGGGCAACGATTCCCGCATCCGTGGCAATGGCCAATGCAGCTTCCGGATTTGTTACAACGGGAGACGGTGCCTTTGCGGAATCATAGACACCGTGAGGACAATTTGCAACGCAGATGCCGCACTCCACGCAGGTCAGGTATTCAATAACTGGATACCAAGTCTTTGCCATAATACGTTCCTCCTACTATATAATGAATCCCTGAATGACGTTAAAAAAGTAGCCTACAAAAATGATGCCAATGGTGCAGAACGCGATGAACAGCGCCAGCAGCTCCGGCTTGACAGCTTTGCGGAGCATAATCATAGATGGCAGGGACAGGGTGGTGACACCCATCATAAAAGACAGCACCGTACCCAGCTGAGCACCTTTGAAGAGCAGCGCTTCAGCAATCGGAATTGTGCCAAAGATGTCGGCATACATCGGCACGCCTATTAGTGTCGCTAAAATTACACCGAAGGGATTATTACTTCCAAGCAGGGATACCACCCATGCCTCGGGTATCCAGTTATGAATAATCGCACCTATTCCAACACCGATCAGGATGTATGGAAAAACTTTTTTAAAAGTAGATAGCGTTTGCTCCTTTGCATAAATCAACCGATCTTTTTTTGCAAGATCCGGTGACTCAATGTCAACGCTTCCGGCTGTCAAGATAAAGCTCTCAACATGTTTTTCCATGTGCGATTTCTCGATTAGAGTGCCACCAATTATAGCGATTGCCAAACCAAATATTACATATAAAATGGCGACTTTTGTACCAAATATACTCATTAGCAGAACAAGAGAGCCCAGGTCCACCATTGGCGAGGAAATCAAGAATGAAAAAGTGACTCCGAGCTGTAAACCTGCTGAAGTAAAGCCAATAAATAATGGAATGGACGAGCAGGAGCAAAAGGGTGTTACAGTTCCAAGCAGGGCGGCAACGGAATTCGCCCCGATCCCGTGAAACTGTCCTAATATTTTCTTGCTTCGTTCTGGGGGGAAGTAGCTCTGGATATAGCTGATAAAAAAAATCAGGAAGCATAGCAGTACTACAATTTTTATAACATCATAAATGAAAAATTGAATGCTCCCGATCCAGCGATTGGAGGTGTTCAGCCCTAAAGCAGATAACATGTTTCCAATTAATGCATTCAACCATTTCATGCCGAGAATTTGGTTCTGGAAAAAATCCCAGATCGCTTTTAACACTTGCATAAAACAACCCTTCTTTCTAAAAATGGACAATCATATCAAAAACTTTTGATGTATTCTACCTGTTAAAAGCTATCGATCAGATAGCCTGTATCATATGCCGTAAATATTTTCTTCTATAACCGTGTTCGGCGTTGTCAGTTCTTCTAGGAGAGTTATAGCATAAGCGCTACCTTTTTCGCTAATTTTGTAATGTGTCCATTTGCCTTTCTGGCGGCTCTCCACAACACCCGACTCAACTAAAATCTTCATATGGTATGAAAGCCCTGACTGCCCCAAGTCTAACTGTTCCAACAAAACACAAGCGCATTTTTCACCGCCGCACAATAGATCAAGTATCCGTAGCCGTTTTTCATCACAAAAGGCCTTGAATACTTTTGCGTGTTCCTTATAAGCTATTTCCAAGTTATCACCTCATATCAAATATATTTGATATGTTATTAGTATATGCATCAAATCAAATTTTGTCAATGTGTTTTTGAACATTATGTAAATCGGTCTGCGATAACAATAGCCTTTTGAATATCTGGCGAATTTATTGAAAACACTTCCTATAAATAAAAATTGGCTGCTATTTGACTACTACTGATTAAAAACAAATAATTGAAATACGAGGCATTATGGAAATTTACTGACATTAAGTATTAAGAATTCCACATAATAAATAGAGGATATACCTTGACATCGGGTTATCGTCTTTAATATTAGCTTCTTTGAAAATAAAATTCTCCTCTGCAACTGCAGAAGATTTACCGACGGCCTCCTTTGCAGGCCAGCAGGATACATATTTGAACATTATAGGAAAGGAAGCAATCCTAAAGCATATTAGCAAGTGCTGGGCATCGCTGTTTACTGAGAGGGCAGTAACATACCGTCTTCAAAATGGCTTCGACCACCGTAAAGTCCATCTGTCTGTGGTTGTTCAGAAAATGATCTTCCCTCAAGCGGCAGGGATTTTGTTTACTGCCAATCACTACTTTATACCCCATCCCTGAAGCGAATGACCATGAATATCACGTCTATATATCTGTGGGTCATCAACAAATGATGACTGACCCCATGAAACCATTGGGATTGTCTTTATGGCAATTAAAGACATTGTAAAATGCGCCCTTAAAACCGAATAAATGTTGAATAAATAAAACATCTATGTTAAACTAAATTAGCTAAGTGACAAGTACTTCTTATAACAAAGCAAATAAAAATAATTGCTTCTGACACTGAAATATTTTGAAGTGAAAGGCATTGCAATTTTATAGCTAGATAGTTAGAATGATTACAATCATAATAATTACTGTATAAAATTACTGCGCCTTTCAATGGGCGCATTTTTAATTTTGAGTATTTTTAAGGAGTGGTAAGTGATAGATATGGAAACAAGAGTTGCAGTAATCGGAATAGTTGTTGAAAATGTTGAATCTGTAGAAAAATTAAATAGTATATTGCACGAATATGGTGAATACATTATTGGCAGAATGGGGATTCCATACCGCACCAAGAAAATTAATATCATAAGTATAGCCATTGATGCACCGCAGGATATCATCAGTGCTTTGTCAGGTAAAATCGGCAGATTACCAGGTATCAGTGCAAAAACAGCCTATTCCAATATAAGCGCAAAATCAAATATTAACAAAAAGATTGAGGAAAAATAATGAAACAATTAGTTGATAAACTTAAACAAAGTCAAAGTCTGTCATTTGATGAGTTCAAACTTTTAATTAATAACCGAACGGCAGATATTGCAGAATACCTTTTTGAAAATGCAAGACGAGTTCGGATTGAAAATTATGGTAGAGATGTATATATGCGAGGTCTCATTGAGTTTACGAACTACTGCAAAAATGACTGTTATTATTGTGGAATTAGAAAAAGCAACTGTAATGCAGAAAGATATCGTTTGACAAAAGAACAGATACTTGATTGCTGCGCACAAGGCTATGAGCTTGGATTTCGTACTTTTGTTCTACAGGGCGGTGAAGACGGATTTTATACTGACAAAAAAATTGTTGATATTGTCAGTTCCATTAAGGGAAAATATTCTGATTGTGCAGTAACCCTATCCATAGGTGAAAAGAGTTTTGAAAGCTATAAAGCATATTTTGATGCAGGCACTGACCGATATCTGCTTCGTCACGAAACTGCAAATGCGGAGCATTACGGGAAACTACATCCTAATTCCCTATCACTCCATAACCGTAAGCAGTGTTTGTTTAATTTAAAGGAAATAGGTTATCAGGTTGGATGCGGATTTATGGTGGGCTCACCTTTTCAGACAACAGAATGCATTGTAGAAGATTTGCTTTTTATTAAAGAGCTAAGCCCCCACATGATAGGAATTGGACCGTTTATTGCTCACAAAGATACGCCATTTGCAGTTGAACCATCCGGAACATTGGATCTGACCTTGTTTTTGCTTGGAATCATTCGTTTAATGCTGCCAAAGGTGCTGCTGCCTGCAACAACAGCACTTGGAACAATAGATCCATGTGGCCGGGAAAAAGGTATTCTTGCGGGAGCAAATGTTGTTATGCCCAATCTGTCGCCAACCAATGTCAGAAAGAAATATATGTTATATGATAATAAAATCTGTACAGGGGATGAAGCGGCTGAATGCCTTATGTGTATGCAGCAGCGCATTGAAAGCATCGGATATAAATTAGTTGTTTCAAGAGGTGACTACAAATTTGTGTAGGCATATACAAGTACTGTATTAAATTACATTATTTATGTTGATTTGTATTGACTTACATTAACTTATATTAACTTATATTAACTAACAATAACTTATGTTAACATATGGTAACCAATGTCAGCCAACATTAGTTATCATTAGATAAAATAAAATTAACTAATGAGGAAGATTTATCTGACTCAAAAGAAAGGAAAATTACTATGTATAACCCAAAATCTTTAGAGGCAGAAGAGTTTATCTGCCACGAGGAAGTGCTGGAAACTCTGGAGTATGCAGCAAAAAATAAAAACAATGTTGAATTGATTGACAGTATTATTGAAAAAGCGAAGCTCCGCAAGGGACTTTCCCACAAAGAGGCAGCAGTGCTGCTTGACTGCGAAATTGAAGAAAAGGTCAAGAAAATTTATGATCTTGCAGAACAAATTAAAAAGGATATTTACGGTAACCGCATTGTTATGTTTGCGCCCCTTTATTTATCCAATTACTGTGTAAACGGCTGTGTATACTGCCCCTATCATTTGAAAAACAAACATATTGTGAGAAAGAAGCTTTCACAGGAGGACATTGTCCGAGAGGTTACCGCATTGCAGGATATGGGTCATAAGCGTCTTGCAATTGAATCCGGTGAAGATCCTGTAATGAATCCTATTGAGTATATTCTTGAATGTATCAATACCATTTACAGTATAAAACATAAAAATGGTGCTATTCGTCGTGTTAATGTGAACATTGCAGCTACGACAGTTGAAAATTACAGAAAGCTCAAGGAAGCAGGAATCGGCACATATATTTTATTTCAGGAAACATATCATAAGGAAAGCTATGAAAAACTACATCCAACAGGACCGAAACATAACTATGCATACCATACTGAAGCAATGGACAGAGCCATGCAAGGTGGAATAGATGATGTAGGTCTGGGCGTGTTATTCGGACTAGAGCTTTACCGTTATGAATTTGCCGCTCTCCTAATGCACGCAGAACATCTGGAAGCAGTACATGGAGTAGGACCTCATACAATAAGCGTTCCCAGAATTAAACGGGCTGATGATATTGACCCGGATGTTTTTGATAATGGTATAAGTGATGATGTTTTTGCCAAAATTTGCGCTTGTATTCGCATAGCAGTGCCATATACAGGTATGATTATTTCTACACGAGAAAGCAAAACCGTAAGAGAGAAGGTTATCCGTCTCGGCGTTTCACAGATAAGCGGTGCATCCAGAACCAGCGTTGGCGGATATTGTGAACCGGAACCTGAGGATGAAAAATCCGAGCAATTTGATGTTAGTGATACTAGAACCCTTGATGAGATTGTAAGATGGCTGATGGAAAGCAAATATATTCCCAGCTTTTGTACCGCATGCTACCGTGAAGGCAGAACAGGTGACAGATTCATGAGCCTTGCCAAAAACGGACAGATTCAGAATTGCTGCCATCCCAATGCACTTATGACTTTGAAGGAGTATCTGGAAGATTATGCTTCTGAAGAAACTAGAGCTATTGGTGAAGCTTTGATTAAAGCTGAAATAAACAATATTCCAAGTAATAAAGTCAAGGATATTGTTCGTGCCAATCTAAAAAATATAGAAAACGGTCAGCGGGATTTCAGGTTTTAGGAAACATAGCTGGAAGCTTCTCTATATTTAATGAAGCAGATGTATGAAACGTGGGGACAGTTATTCTGTTTTGTCTTTTAAATGAAACAGAAGGACTGTCCCCACGTTTATATTGTAAAAAAATGCTTGCATTAATAAATATAGTATTATATAGTATTATCAAATGGAATTTCTTTACGTAAAATGTTGGTAATTGTATAACCATGGTTTTTGTGAAAATTTGGTGAATATTTTTACAAAAAGTTTATTATTAGGGTGGGAGGAGGGTCGAATGAGCCGGAATGCATCTAATCACTAAAATTATTTATTAAGCCTTATGACTAATCAAGTGTTGTATTATTGGACTACATAATCTATCTTTTCCACTTTTAAAAAACTTAATAACGAAAGGGGAGATCAAGTCCTTATGTGGAGACTTGCCAAGAAATGTTTGACTTTTGTTCTTTGTATCTGCGTTATAGCAACCAATGTATTAATTCCCGGACCTATTGTTAATGCAGAAAATGGAGCGATATCCGTAAACAATTCAGAAAAAGCTGATGAAAACTACAATTCTGAAGAAGCTGGTGAAAGCTTTAGTATAACAGGTGAAGAACCCGTTGAAAAGGTAGCAGCGCCAGCCGCCTCGCCGGCATCAGGCAACGCTACTGCAGGTGAGGTTGAATTATCTTGCTCAACTGAAGGTGCAGTGATTTGGTATACATTGGACAGAAGTGAGCCGAATCCCGGCGACAATGCAACAATTCAGTATAGCGATACAAGCAAACCTTCAATTAATGGTTGCACCGTAATAAAAGCAGTTGCTGTCAAAGAAGGAATGCAAAGCAGTGATACGGTTACTTTTGTGTACAATGCAATACCTGTAAAAGTATTGGAACCTGACGGTGCTACTCCGGTACAGAATGCCAGAGTGGAATTATACGACGCAAACATGTGGTGTCAAATCAGTGAGATATCAGACGCCAACGGATTTGCGTATATTTATATTGATGCAATGTACATAATTGATGGTGAATATACAATAAAAGCATGTCCGATTGATATCTCAAAATATGCTATAAGTACTGCTCAAAGTATTACCATCGAAAACGGCACCTATAAAGGCGGTACTATTGAATCAAGATTAAATGAATCAATACTTACCGGCACTGTTAAAATACCTGGTGAGGAAAATGTGTTGGTAACTTGCGGATGGATAGATATCGAAAAATACTATGATCAAGGTGGCTGGCAATATCTATTTGGATTTCCGCTCCAACCGGATGGTACATATAATCTTCCACTGCTTGAGGACGGCAGATATAGAATCAGAGCAAATCCTGAGCAGAATACTACAGATTATGATGACTACTTAAGTTCAAATTGGCAGGATATAACCATATTGGAAGGAGTGGTAACCGAACCTTTGTCAGCACCTGTTAATCTTGCGTTGAATACTGTGCAGGTTAAGGGTACTGTTACATACCCCGACGGAACAGGAGTACCGGCATTTTGTTATGATATTCGTATCTTTGATACGAATTCCGGAGTTGAATATTTTGAATACATAGGTCATATTACAAATAATACATACAGGATATCAGGATTGCCGCATGGTAATTATTCAGTAAAAGCAATAGCCCGCAATACGCCATATACAGATTCCGTTAAGGAAAATTTTGAAATAAATGCTGAAAATTCTTTTCATACTATAGGCTTACAACTGACAAATCCTCAATTAATTATCACTATTAAAGAGCCGGACGGTAATAACATTGTTTCTGGTGGAAATGTTGAAGTACTTGATACAACACCGGAGCACAAATGGATTTGCAGTGTTCCTGTAGCTCAAGATGGAACCGTTAAGATCGGCGGACTTAATACCGGAACATATTATATAAAAGCAAACCCGCCGCACAATTCAGGATATAGTCCTTCAGCTCTCACCGGAATTGAAATATCGTCTACTTCTCCAGGTGCTCCGGAGGAAATTACCATTAAATTAACAGGGAAGCAGCTAAAACTTAAGTGGATCTCATCTTATGAATGGGATGGCAAAGAGCTTAGATTAAGACTTGATAACATCAGTCTTCTGAATGGCACCAACGGCAATCCTGACTATAGCAACGTCTCTGTTGACATAACTTCAGAAGGCAATACTTTATATACTTTATTCAACCCATACCAGGGTGGCAGATGGGATGAAGAAGCAGATCTTGTTTTCGATGCACAGTCTATTGCAAAAAAGCTTCCCTGTGGACGATACACAATTATTGCAAAAAACAATAATGAGCCGATAGCTTATGAAAATAATAAGCTTGATGTATTTCAAAGAATTATTGCAATGCCTTTTGTTACAACCCTTGATGAATATAAAGCAAATGGGATAACACTAACAATCGACACCGAAACAGTTGATAACAGCAAACAGCCTCCTGCATGGGGTACTGATCAAGTAAAGGTGAAAGTTACAGCAGAAGGGTACGAACATACTTATCCTGTAACTGAGTTTTTCTCAGACCTTATTTTCCCAAATACAGATGGTACTATTACAGTTGGTATTCCAGCCATGTCTTATGCAGCAGAAGGAAGACGTGCTGTTGAAGTTTTCAAGGGTGAGGTTGTGATTGCTAGAACAGGCTTCAATGTTGGTGATAGTAAGATTATGTATGCCAACTCCCATGAGTATTGGAATGAAGTTGCGATAGGTGGCGAATATCTTGAAAACTATTTAAATAGCAACCCGAAAGCTGAAGTTTGGTTAAATGGAGAGAAAATTGCTTCCAGCATTTCTTACCGATTTATGGGCGAATTACTATTCAGATTTCCAACATCCTTTGAACCGGGGGCAAACTACAGAATAAAAGTGTTTGTTAATGATGATGAGAAAACCGAAGCCGAGGGATTTCCTTTTTCTGTAGCTCCGCGTCTTGACCTCGATAATCCGATTGTCAGTATAGCAGAGGGTAACTGCACACTAATAATAAAGGAAAGCAGTTATGCAGAATATGGCTGGCAATCGGATGATGCAATAACAGTCCATGTACATGGACCTGAATTCTATAAGCGTTTTGAAACCACTGGTGGGAATCTTACAGTTAACAATGATACCGTAGTCTTTACATTAAAAGATGGATTCGGAAATAATTTATCTTTAATTACAGGTGAATATAATGTAGATGTAGATAAAGATGGTGCCAAAATCGGTTACGGGGAGTTTATAGTTGTACAGAATGACGGCGATGCTATAAAAGGAAGTGTTAATAACCCTGACGGTTCAGCAGCCGATGGCGGATATGCAGATATACATAAGGTAGATCAAGGTTGGGGTACGCGTATAATATTGGGTCATGATGGTAAATTTTATATAAGAAAAGAGCGCCTTAAAGGAACCGGAGATTATGAATTTATCGCCATACCTTCATCATCTTCACAGTACGCAAGCAGCAGTAGAGTAGTGACACTTGATGAAAATGGAGACATAAAAGATAAAGATGGAAGCATACTAAATACAGTTGATATAACTCTTAATAAGGCACAGGTTTCAGGCACAGTTTATGTTTATTCCGGCGGTGATAAAGCCAATGGAGGAAGAGTTGATATACATGAGGTTTATGATAATAATAATTGGAAGTGGATTACGGGAGAAGATATTGCTTCTGATGGTACATATAAAATCGGTGGTTTGAAACCAAATACAAAATATCAGATTGTTGCAATTCCTCCGAGGGAAATTGATTATTTGCATTCGGATACAGTAGAAATAATTACTGATGATTCTGCATCTTTTCCAACTCCTGTTGATCTTTCATTCACAAAACCTCAAATTCGGGGAATTGCAAGGGATGATGGCAATGAGCTTTTGAATAGTGGTCAATATTATATTAATGCTAGATCTCTTTATTACCATGGTTCTTATAAGACAAAAACAGGAGATAACGGCATTTTCATGATTGGTGGTCTTGCCCCCGGTGAGTATATGATCTCTATCGAACCAGAGAGTAATTCCATATATGTTAGATCTGAAGAAATTAAAGTAGTAATTGATCAGAATGGAATTGCATCACCTTCGTCAATTGAATTAAAACTTGCCCAGCCGAAATTGACAGGAAGTGTAATAGATAAAGATGGTAATACTCTATCATCTGATGGCTATGTTGAAGTGTATAAAGGCACATGGAAAAACATGCAGTTTATTAGCTCTGTTAGAGTTGATATAAATGGCACATTCAGAATTGGAGGCATACCTGACGGAGATTACTATATAAGGGCAATAGTTAATTATGGTTCTGAAAAATTCAGCAGCAACTCTTCGTCGGTATTTACACCAATAAAACTAGGAACTACAGAAACTGTTAATCTCCAGCTCACCGACAGATCAGTACCTCGAATCCGGTGGATTATGGATACAGGTGTAGGGTCCGGATTTGTGAATTTGCATATGTACAACCTTGCAGGCAAAACTAAAGATGCTTTTGCAGCAGAGATTCTTGATGCAGAAGGTTCTTCATTAACCCCTTCAATACAAATACCTGCAGAGAATATTAACATTACATGGGTTGATGAATTCTCCGATGAAGCTGGTCTTGAAATATATTCTGAAAGTATAAAAAATCTAAAAGCCGGAAAATACAAACTAAAGTTATCATATAATGGAGTAGAGATATCCTCCGATAGTCCTTTGCAAAATGAGTTCATTGTATTATATTATATGGATGTTTCTCCAAAAGGAGCACTTCCATCAACAGCACCCGGAATGCTGCTCAAGCTTTTTGTAAATGACGGAAAGGGCGGAAAAGTTTCGGGAATATGGAAGGAAGGAGATACATTATCGGCAAAACTTATAACAAGTAACGGAGTAGAATATCATAATACTATTCCATGTACAATAAATACCGATGATACAATTTCAATAAACCTACCGACAGATATAACACTGCCAGATGGCTGGAATTATATTGAAATATACAATAAAATAAATACTGAAAGCATACTGCTCGGTAAAGCCGACTTCGTTGTAGGAACTCCTGCCATACGGCGAGTACAGGACGCAAATGAGGGCGACAATAATGTAAATGTTGAAGGTGATTACCTGGCAGTTTATGAAAAACAAGGTGTATCAGGAGAAATACTTGACTTAACCGGAAAGGTTCTTTGGACCAGTGCCTATGTAAACTTTGCATGGGAAAGGCTTGAATTCAGATTTGATGATCTTCAGCTGCCTGCCGGAAATTTCAAATTTAGAATTAAAGATGGTACAACTGTTATTGGGGAAAATTCATTTAATGTAGTACCTCAATTGATTTGTACTCCACGTGTTGTTCCGGACCAATCTGCAGCCACCCTTACTGTGAAAAACAGTTCTTCGTTGAGTGAGTTCAAGTGGAGCAGTAATGACAGTATTACGGATTTTAGGGTTTACATCGGCAATTCAGGACCATGGTTTGATATTGATTCAGGCAATGGACTTTCATTTGCTGATGACGGTAGTGGTAACCTAATAATAAATATTTCAGCGGAAAATATGCAGAAGCTTTCATTTGGAGAAGGAAAGGCCCAGATTGATGTATACAAAAATCATGGGGAGGCGGACTTCAGAAAAATCGGGTTTGCAAGGTTTGTCCTAGGGTATGATATAATTTCCGGAACAGTCAAAAACCTGGAAAATGAACCTATGCCCGGAGTAAGGGTTAATATTGAAAATATCAGTGAATATGACCGGAGAGGCTTTTCTGTATTTACCGACGGCGAAGGAAAGTTCAATATATCCAAATCGGATATGCCATGGCCTGGAGATGAAATTCCGACAGGAGATTATTCTTTTGTTGTAATGGCACCAAAAGGCTCATCTTACGGTTCTGCAATAACAAAAGTTAATATTGATCCTGCTGTCACAAATAATGTAATATTGGCTCTGCCACCGGCACAGATTACAGGAACTGTAAAAGCCGGTTCGGAAAATGCTACAGGTTCCAGGGTAGAGGTGTTGAAACCTATTGATGATAGGAAATGGGAATACTTATATTACATAGATGTAAACAGCGATGGCACTTTTAGTTTCGGCGGACTTGATGCAGGTACCTATTTTATAGTGGCACATGCACCGGAGGGGCTGCTCTTTTTGCATTCACCTGCTGAAGAAGTGGTTATTGGTGATACTGTACAAGATATTACAGTTAACCTGAGTCCTGTTCAGGTTGTTGGAGCAGCTTGGGATGCCAAAGGTAATTTGCTTGAAGGTTATGAATATTACTTAAGGGTAAGATCCCTTGAACCGGAAAAAGGTGAAAATGATAATGGCAAATGGAGGACCGAGTATGGGAAGTATTACCTGGGCGGACTGAAACCTGGTTCCTATGCAATAAATATGCAACCGAATAGGGATTCATTATATACACAATCTCTTGAGGAAATATTTACGGTTAACCCTGACGGGACAGTGTCACGTGAAGTTATTGATCTAAAATTCACAAATCCTAAAGTAATAGGGGCTGTTAGATATATAAAAGATCAGGAAATGCTGCCTTTAACTGAAGGTTATGTAGATATATTTAAAGGTACCTGGCAAAATATGCATTATATCACAACAGTTGAGCTGGATGAGAACGGCAAATTCAGAATTGGAGGAATCCCCGGCGGCAAGTATTATATACGAGCTGCTATATGGGACGAATCTCCGTTACGTCAGGATTATTCACAATCATTTATGAAGGAAATTATAATAAGTGATGATATTCCTGAAACACCGGAAGAAATAGAAGAACCATTGATGTTAATGGATAAAACCCCGCGCATAAGGGTGGTCTATGATGCAATGACAGGTGATGACAACCTTAGATTGCGCATGGTTAATGCGAGTAAGCTCGTTAATACAAGTGGTGTGGTTAGCGGTCTGACGGCAGAAATTATGGATCAGTATGGAAATCCTCTTGCTAATCCTATCGAAATATCAAATCCAGGCAACTTCAGTATAGATAATCGTACTTGGGATTTTAACAAAGATGAAGCCGATATTTTGATCAGACTAAGTGGAAATCTTAATCTAAAACCCGGCAATTACAATCTTAAGCTTATATATAATGAAGGAACAGGTTATAAGCAGGTTGTAAATGAAACACCTTTTATAAACGGCTTTAATGGTTTCAGAATTTTATATTGGCTCCATGTAAACCCATATGGAGTTTTACCGGGGACAGCATCATTAGGCAAGATTATTGAAATAAGCGCAGATGGTGACAGCAGCCAATATCCATGGAATACAGGCGATAGTGATAAACTTATAATTAAGCTGACTACAGAAGATGAAACAGAGTATACATTACCCTGTTCCATTGATGCAAACAATATCATTAAAGCAGAATTAACTTCACCTCCAATACCTTCGGAAGGTCTTGCAAAAGGCAGATATAGAATTACTGTTTATAAGGATGAGGTGTTGCTGGGGGTTTCAGAGCTGCACGCAAGTGAACCTTATATTAATGGCATATTTGATTCATGTGAAGAAAATGACTTCATAACACTTTACGGCATTAACTTGATTACGTATGAAGAGAATGACATAGTAGGGAAGGTATACCGGATATCCGACGCAACACCAGTTGTCACCAGTTCAAAAGTAGATTTCAACTGGGGCCATCTTAATATATCCTTAAATAATACAAGGCTTATTCCCGGGGATTACAGGCTTGAGCTTTATGTTGACGGAGCCGAGATTGCGCTTCCGGAAGATGGTATATTCACAGTGGCAAACCTGTTGCGTGCAACACCAAGCTATTTACTTACAGGAAATACCTCCGGCAAAACAGTTACATTGGATGCTGCAGAGGGTATAACTCCATGGGAAATCGGTGATAAGCTTTTCATAAGTATTTCATGCGATAACTATGGAAATGAAGAGTATGGGCCTATTTCCGTTACTGCCGAATCAGTATCGTCTATAACATTCACAATGCCCGATATAGTAAATGAAGGTCATTGTTCTATATTTGTATATAATGAAAATGACCCTGATCATATAAAATATATTGGATATGCACACTTTGAGATACTGGAGCAAACACAGCTTACCGGTACAATAAAAGACTTTGCAGAAAATCCGGTACCTTATTCTTCAGTCTTGGTATTTAGAACTGATGAAAAAACCGGCGAACATTGGGTAATGAGATTTGATGCCGATGGCGAAGGCAACTATGCAGTATATGGGATTGAACCTGGTGAATATACAGTTTTTGCCATACCCCCAGCAGGGAAAGTCTTATTTGAATCTGACAGCTTGGAACTCGTAATTAACGATGATATGACAGGTACTATTCCCAGTCCATGTGATTTTATCCTTCCTGAAGCCAGAGTAATATCAGGTACAATAAGCATTCCTGAGAGTGTTACTGAAAATAGATACATTCATGTGCATGCATTTACTGATAAAGGTACCCCCGATGAAGCTGATGATATTGGTACAGGCTCTGAAGTACTAATCCCTGCAGGTGAAACAAGCGTACTTTACGCAATCAACGTACCTGTTGGGTATAGCTATAGAGTACAATACTTCGCTGATCCGGGCTATGGATATGAAAATGGCGGTTTTTACTCTGAAAACGGAACAGTATTTGATTATTATCAGGCAACGCTTTTGGATTTGACAACATCCGGGAAATCAGGCATTGACCTGTATGTAAGCAAAGCTTTAGCACCTTCCATTGTAAAGGCGGAAGCCATTGAGGATGGAACAGCTATAAAACTTTACTTCAGCAAGCCCCTTGATATGATGACATTACCTTCAGCTCCGGCAGGCTTTACTATTAAAGTCAGCAGTGATGTATATGAAATCAGTAGTGTAACAGCAAATGAAAAAGAAAATGAACTTACACTGGAGCTTGATAATTACAAGATATTCAAGGATTATACAAATATAACTCTGACATATGGTAAGGAAGCCGGTGTAAAATCTTATGACGGAATGCTGCTTGAAAGTATAACCACTGATGAACCGGTTTCAATTTCAAACTTAAGTAATAGAGTATTAAGTATAGTAACAGGCTTTGCTAACGGGGCTTTATTAAATAAGGACGCAAGGATAAGTGTTTCGACTTCAGAGGAAGCTAAAATAATACTGAAAGAAAACGAATCAATACTTGTATCAGGTGAGACATCAGTAACAGGAACGATCTCTTCTGAGGGTTCTCATGCAATAACAATTTCTGTTGATGGCAGAAAGAACGATATAACTATAACCTTCACTATTGATAAAACTCCTCCTGATATAGCAATATTAAACTGCGATAATACAGTAGTTATAAATAATCATGACGGAGTAACTCCTACTATAGAATTCAGCAGTGATTGTGTTGCTGCCTCAAAGGTTGTAACTCTCAACGGGCAGGCATATGACGGCAGCACAATCAAAAGGGCAGGGGAATATATACTCAAAGCATCCGCAAGGGATGAAGCAGGAAATGTAAGAACAGTAAGTAAAGAATTTAAAATTATCTGGGACACAGGTGCTCCTGTCATTGTTGTAAGTGGTGTTGAAAACGGGAAAATATACCAAGACACGTCAATTGGAATATCATTGGCTCGTGATGCTGGTATACCACAGGAATACAGCAATGAAGCAAACTATTACTACAAAGGCAGCCTGAAGTTACCGGATGGCAAGGTTCAAACCTTTGATAATAATTCCATTCCTTCTGTTACAGACAAAGGTGCATACAGGCTGGAAATCCTTGCAGTAAATCCCAGTTACACGGATATTACCAGCAAAAAGATTATAGAATTTACAATTGATAAAGACATTCCGAAAACGGAAATAGGCAATTTAATTCATAACCATATTTACAACACTGAAGTTACACCTCTAATCAGCTTTACAGATGATGTAGCTTCACAACAGACCCTTATTGCTAATGCAACTGTTACTCTGACCAAAGGTGATTTACCGGTTAAAAATTATCACATTGGCGATACAATTACGGCAGATGGTGTCTACACACTTACTGCTGAAACCAAAGATGCTTTTGGTCATGAATCGGAAGTTAAATCCGTTACCTTTACAATTGACAGAACAAAGCCGGTAATAACCACTTTCGGTGTCTTGAACGGATATACTTACAAGGATCAAGATGTAACTGTTACAATCAAGACAAATGAAGGTACACTTACGGTGATTTGTAATGGGAATACAATTATGCCGGATGGAAACGGGCAATTGCCAACATTTAAAGGTGAAGAGGATAAATTAACAGTATATAAGCTTTATGCTGAGGCTAAAGATGAGGCAGGAAATATTTCTGGACAAGAATTATCCTTCACCATAGACAGGCTTGCTGTTAACATTAAAGTAAACGGTATCTCCGATGGAATGCTGATAAATTATAGTCCGGATATTACTTTCACAACCTTTGAAGGTATGAACGAAAAGACCGGAACAGCAGCTGAAATTGATGGTATTGCATTTGCAGGCGGAAGCTATACTAAAGAAGGAAGCCATACAATGGTATTAAGTTATACAAGCGGTGGCAATACCTATACTAAGAGCATAAACTTCATAATAGATAAAACTGTACCGGCGATAAGCTATAACAATATTCTAAAAAATAATGATGCAGCAACATCCGTCATTTATACCAAAACAGGAGATTCCATCAAGGTAAGAGCTAATATCAGCGATACAAATGGTATAAGTGAAGCATATTTCAGTATAGGAACAGCTGCAGCAGCAATTCCTATGAAATATGTTGAAGGTTCAGGCTATTATGAAGGTGAATTCTTCGTTGGTAGTGGTAATTATACGGAAATGGATATAATTATTACTGCAAAAGACAAGGCCGGTAATTCCGCTTCGCCAAAACATTCAAATGTTAAAGTTATAATTGATAATACAAAGCCAGTTGTGAGTATTAAAACAGATCCAGCAATTGCTGACGGCAGGAACGGAATATTCAAGTCAGAAAACATGAAAATTACGTTAACTGCAGGAACAACTGAAACAATATACTATAATTTCAATAACAATCCGGGCAGTGCAGCAGGCACCATACAACTATCACCTGCACAAGGCACCAATATATTGGTATACAAAGCACAGGACCCGGCAGAAAATATGTCTGATGAGAAGATATACATATTTGAATATGATAGTATCAGACCATCGGATGTTATCCTGTCAGATTTAACTCCGGAAACTAGCCTGGTAAATACGGAAACTGTTGGGATAACCGGTTCTGTTGACAATGAAGGTGGCAAAGCAGGTTCAAAGGTTCTGCTTAAAAAGGCAAATACAGGAGAGGTAGTGGCTTCTGCAAACATCAAAGCTGATAATACCTTTGTTATGGATGGCATTAGGCTTGTTGAAGGATTAAACAGCTTTACACTCACAGCAATGGACCTTGCGGGAAATGAAAGCAGCACGCCCACTGCCATTTCAAGGACATTGGATAGTACTGCCCCAATCATAAAGGTTGATAAGGTGGATGATATACATTACACTATTTCAGCTAATGAGGATGTTACATTAATAGTAGTAAAATTCAATGGAATTGTTATTGACAAGGCTAAAATCATAGTAGACCCGGCAAATGCAAGGAAATATACTGTTGAAACACCTGATCCGGTAGAGGGTACCAATACTCTGAATGCAAGTGCTGCCGATACTGCCGGAAACATTGGACATGGTTCATATACAAGTACCTATATACCTGCAAACACATCACAGACTGATGTGCAGCTGAATGATAATTCAACAATGGATATACCGGGTACGGCTTTTACAACTTCTGTACAGATGCTTGTAAAAACAGTTGATGTTGATGACAATATAAGCTACAAACCCTTGGGAGCAGCAATGAACTTCGAGTTTGTAGATGAAGAGAGCAGACCTGTTGCACCTGAAGCACCTCTGGTAATAAGAAATTATATAGGTGCCGGACTTAAAGGCGTTGCACTGATGCATGTTAATGCAGACGGAACGGTTGATAGAACTATTACAGCAACGGTTACCACAAGCAATGTGTTTGATATGTATGATAATGATACAATAGACAGTCTAGGTACATTCGATGATAATGATATAAACAAGGGAACTGTTATTTATATCAAAGATACAGGATATGTAGTGTTTAAAACAAAAACTTTCTCCGGCTATGCAGTAGTGCAGGACGTTACCGCCCCTGAAATTGTCCTGTCAACTTCTGATTTTGAAATTAACGCAGCAGATAAATCAGAAGGCAAAATGAGAATTGCCGGAACCCTGAAAAAAGGAGGCACAGGAGCTGATTCTGCAGAGGATGATACCACAGCATATATCATGGAGGTTACTATCGATAGTGTTGTAATGGATATAGGAGGACTTACTGAAGAACAAAAGGGTTACAACTTCAATATTCCACTGGATTTGGCAGATGGAACACATGAGGTTGAAATCAGAGCATCTGATGCTTCAGGTAATGCATCCACTTTGACAAGGACATACCAGGTGGATGTAACACCACCGGTATTGACTGCTGAAGCGGCAACAGACAAAACAAACAGGGATAGTGTAGATATTTATATAAGCACTGATGAAACTTCCGAAATCTGCATTAACGGGGAATATGCAGGACATTTCTATGGCAACAATATCATACCGTTTACATTGAAAGATGGCTCGGAAAACGAAATCAGTGTAACTGCTAAAGATGCATTTGGGAATTCATCGGAAGCTGAAACTATTAAGGTAACAAGGGACTCGACTGCGCCTTCTATAACAATTTCCGGTGTAGTCAATAATGCAATTTACAGCACCGACCGTGAAATTGTCGTTTCAGTCACTGATACTCATGATTGCGAGGCAGTTATCACTATGGATGGGGAAGCTTATATACCCGGAATATATACGGTAGAAGGAAAGCATACCTTAAGAGTTGATGCCGCAGATTCTTTCGGAAACACCTCCAGCAGTGTGATAACTTTCACTATTGATAAGAGTGTGCCGTTTATTAAAATATCAGGTGCTGAAAATGGTGGTGTATATAATTCAAACAAAGTAATTGAAATTAGTGTTGAAAATGCTGATGAGATAACAGTTGAAATATCTACCGACGGGCAGGCTGCACAAAGCATTCCAATGGAGTTGGCGGGTGGAAGCATTCCATTAGGAGCATACGGAGAGAAGCATGATTATAAAATAACTGTAACAGCTAAAAGGACTACTGCTGAGAGAACGCTTATTTCAGTTGATATTATTACTTTGACAATTGACAGAAAAGAACCGCCTGCTGTTACACCAGACGATGATACAGGTGATACAGGTGATACAGGTGGAGGTACAATACCGGTTACTCCTGTAACTCCGGTAACGCCTAAACCTGATATTCCTGAAAATCCAGAGACTGATACCCCTGAAACTCCTGAACAGGTTGTTCCTGCGGTTTCTGAACCGGTTAACGGTATTATTACTGTAGAACCTGTTTTAACAGGAAACACAGCAAATTCTGCTGTTACAATGGAGGTAATTGATACTGCATTCAAACAGTTGAAAGCAAATGCTGTGGGTGTTAAAACTATTGGTATAGAGGTAAAAGAACTTTCAGACGCCAAAACATATACCCAGGAGATACCTGCAAGCATAATGCAAGCCGGAAGTGCAAAACGGAACATTGCAATATCTATGCCGTATGCAACAGTGACTATACCGGGCAACATGTTTACTGCTGCCGATATTGGCAATAAAAAAACAATTGAAATATCTGTATCAACAGTAGATATTGATGAGCTTGCCGGGGAAACGGGTAAGAATATTGATAAGGATATCATTAATGCTATAGGAAACAAGCCTGTAATCAGTTTGAGTGCTTCAATTGATGGGAAGAATGTTGCATGGAATAATCCTGATGCGCCTGTAGAGATATCTATCCCTTACACACCTTCTTCTGAAGAGCTTATTAATAACGAACATATTGTAGTATGGTATATTGACGGGAATGGTAAAGTAGTTGCAGTACCCAGCGGAAGATATGATGTACAAACCGGCAGGGTAACATTTACAACTACCCACTTCAGCAAATATGCTGTAAGTTATGTAAAGAAGACTTTCAGTGACATATCTGACTATAGCTGGGCTAAAAAGCAAATAGAAGTTCTTGCTTCAAAAGGTGTTATAAATGGCAAGCCGGGAGGCGTCTTTGATCCCGGAAGCAATATAACCAGGGCGGACTTCATCCTGCTTCTAGTCAAGGCATTGGGATTTACAGCAAAGGCAGACACCAACTTTGCAGATGTTAAGGCTTCCGACTACTATTATGAGGCGGTAGGCATAGCAAAGAAACTTGGTATAACTCAAGGTACCGGTAATAATTTGTTCAAGCCTAATGAGTTTATTACAAGACAGGATATGATGGTACTTGTAAATAGGGCTCTTCTGTTGCAGGACAAGCTCTCTGCGCCAGGCAATGTGTCCGATCTGTCAAAATTTGGTGATGTTGGTAAGATTGCGGCATACGCAAAAGAAAGCATAGCTAATCTTGTAAATGAAGGAATTATACTGGGAAGCAATAGTAATATTAACCCTCTTGGGAATGCATTAAGAGCTGAAATTGCAGTAGTTATTTACAGGATTTACTACAAGTAGTGAAACTTAGTGCTAATACTGTGTTAGCGTTAGTTAACACAGTGAAAAATAGAGCCATAGCAAACTTAGTTTTGCTGTGGCTCTATTTGCTCAAAGGTAATTTGTTTAAGGGTATAAGGAAACAAATTCTTCTGCTGATACATACAAGGGTGCATTTTTTTCAAATATAGAAAATGCACCCTCTATACAAAAAACATATTTATTAGTATTATCTGGTATGTTATAATTTATATATGGTATAGAATAAAAAAAATAGCAGTATAATTAATTATTTTTCTTATGCAAATATATGCAAATATAAAATAAAAGCAAAAATATACTGATTTATACATGGATGAAAAGTATGTAAAAAATGCCAACTTGGACTTGATAGTAATGATAAAATTACTGAAATTATATAGGCATCCAAAATAAATTAATAACAAGCATATTAAATAGTTTTGATATAAGCGATTGATTAATATTGCTTGATATGAATAGGAGTTATTCTATGTATAAAAAAAAGATACTTATCATTGATGATACTGAGCTAATAGTGAAAATAATAAAAGATATCCTTGAGACTGCAGATTATAATGTTATTTCGGCAAGCAGCGGAGAAGAAGGTTTAATCAAGGTAGAACAGGAAAAGCCTGACCTTGTTATACTGGATGTCGTTCTTCCCGGAATGGATGGCTTTCAAGTTTGCAGAATGCTGAGAAATGATGACAGGAACAACCTTATGCCTATTATTATTCTTACGTCGCAATGTGATGAAGATGATAAGCTTACAGGACTTGAACTTGGTGCCGATGACTATATTATTAAGCCTTTTAATCCAAGAGAACTCTTAAGCAGAGTAAGAAATACACTTGTAAGAATTGATAGAAATAGATATGTTAATCCTCTTACAGGACTTCATGGAAATATTGAAATACAGACAGAAATGAATCAAAAAATCGCCAGTAATGAAATTTTCTCTTTAATTTATGCGGATATAGATAATTTTAAAGCTTATAATGATGTATATGGTTTTGCTAACGGAGATATAGCTATTAAACTTACAGCTGATATTTTAAACTATAATATGCGGTTATTTGGTACACCTGGTAATTTTTTAGGACACATTGGGGGAGATGATTTCATTATTATAACAATGCCGCAATGTGTTGATGACATATGCAAAGGTATTATTCACGATTTTGATATTAAGATCTTGAATCTATATAATGAAGAAGACCGAAAAAACGGTTATATAATAACTACTAACAGACGGGGAGAACCTAGGGAATTTCCAATAATGACTATTTCTATGGCTGTTGTTTCAAATGAATATAGGGACTTCAAAACTTACTACCATATAGCTGAAGTGGCTGCAGAAATAAAAAAGGTTGTAAAATCCATGAATGGCAGTTGCTACTCTAAGGATAGGCGAAGATGTTAATGTGAATAGATTTAATGGAAACACATATGATTCATAGCACATGTGACGAGGAATATAAAAACAGGTGCTGCAGGGGTCTGGGGTTTGCCGATTTACCACTTGTGTTAGTATTTACCAATTTACGATTTGCGGACAGGTTTGACAAACTATATCAACGGGTGTATAATATGCATAATATGGCACATTGCCATATAAAACTGCATAAAAAAAACATGGTAAAAAAGCTGAATCCCCTTTTAGAAAAGGGGTACGGAGGAACCATACCATGGGGGGTTAATCCACTAATGTGATTCACAATTATTTAATGTTGCTGGCAGAATAATTTATATTGCTGCCGGTGATGTAGCTAATGTGATTGAGGAAGGTGGTAGGGTGTCCTATTCCCGAACCCGTCAGCTAACTCCGGAAGCTTAAATAGGAGGACAGCATGCACAAAGTGTACAGACTAGAGAAATTTATTAACGCAAAAATACCGTTGAGTGTTTTTGCAATGGTTCTGCTTTTTGCCCTTTTCTCACCCATTATATACGCTGAATCAGCTAAAGAGGGAATAGTAAACACAGAATGTCTGAATGTAAGACAATCCCCATGCACTTCAGCAGCAATCGCAGCCCAGCTGTTAAAGGATACTAAGATTGAAATCGATGAATTCCAGGAAGGCTGGTATAAGATTACATATGGAAATATAAAAGGGTGGGTACATGCAGATTATGTTACTACGGAACAGACAATGACGGTAACTGAAAATGCAGGTTCAAACGGTTCATCAATTAACGGAGCTTCTAATGGTGAACCTCAGAAAACGGGAGTAATTACAGCAAACGTACTCAATGTAAGGGAATCTGCGGGAACATCATCGAAAGTTGCAGCACAACTGGAAAAAGGTATGGACGTTAATGTTATTGAAACAAATAACAGCAATAATTCGGAAACCTGGCACAAAGTAAGCTATGGCAAGATTACAGGTTGGATTTCTGGCGAGTACATATCTTTCAAGTATGAACCCATAGATGCTGGAGTTGTAGATGTTGACGTTGCCAACGTAAGAACTGCACCGGATATTTCTTCAAAAATTGCCACGCAGATGACAAAAGGACAGAAACTGGATATCTATGCCTGGTCCGGGGAATGGTATAAGATTAAACTGCAGGATGAAAACTTTGCATGGATATTTAATGAACTTGTATCTACAAGAAATTCTTTTGCTTCACGGGAAAGTACTGGAGCAAGAGGACAATCCAGTGTTGTAGATAGGTCTCTGGACAAGAGACAGCAAATTGTAAGCTTGGCCAAGAAATATTTAGGAGTTAAATATGTTTGGGGAGGGACAAGCCCAAAAGGCTTTGACTGCTCAGGTCTTGTCCAATATGTGTACAAGCAGATAGGTATTACTCTTAACCGTGTAGCAGCTGATCAGGCAACACAGGGGACCAAAGTAAGCAGAGCTGAACTGAAACCCGGTGATCTTGTATTCTTCAATACAAGCTCAGGCAGCAGCATAGACCATGTAGGCATTTACATCGGAGGAGGCAATTTTCTGCATGCAGCTAATGGAAGAGGTAAGGTATTAATCGATCCCCTTGACCACAGTTATTATAAAAACAGAATGATAACTGCAAGAAGGATAATAAAATAGGGCTTTAATAACTGGCAGTTTTAGTTATGTTTTCTGTAGACATTTTTTCAAATAGGACATTTGTAATTCGTAAACCTATAGAATACTAAGTGTAGACTGCAAATATTAAACAAAGGATAGAAAGCAGACTTATTATTAAATATTAATTTTAGCAATTACGCTGAAAGTAACAGCTTTTTGCAATATAGCATCCCAAACCGGGATGCTTTTTCATTTGTGCTTCATTTGTGCTTTATTTGCACTTATGAAATATTATATATGCGTTTCCTAAATATCATATGGGTATTATAAAAATTTATATGGAAATTATTATAAAAATAGTATATAATATCAAATGTTATTACAGATTTTTGGTGGAACACAAGCTCGTTATTTTAATAGAGATATAGTTCACCTATACGCATGTGCATATTTTTGTGCATGTGCATATTTTTGAACAGGAATGGAGCTTAAATATGAAAAGGCCCCTGGTTTTATTTGCTATAGCCCTAGCTATAGGAATATTGTTTGCAAAAATTACACAATCATATAAATTTATAGTAATTTCAGCATTGATCCTTCTAATGGTAATAATCATTATTGAAGTTAAGGTCGTAAAAAACCGTATGATTATATTGCCGCTGACAGGTATTTTGCTCTTTTATTCAATAGGAGGATTTGAGTTTTTATATAATGATAGAATAATAAGTGAAAAGTATCAGGAATATGCCGGAGAGCAGGTAACAATAAAAGGAGTAATCGACTCCGAGCCTGAATTCCAGGGGAAAAAAATAACATGTGTAGTCTATTGCAAAGAAATCATTAATAATGACAAAAACAAAACTAACCGGAATAATGCTGATAAATTTATTACTGGTAAAATATCCCTGACCATCCTGACCTCTAACTTACAAACTGCACCAGCTGCATCAGCTGTACAAACTGCACCAGCTACACCAGTTGCATCAGTTGCACAAACTACAGAGGCAATGCTCATTGATTACGGCAAAACAATAGAAATAACAGGTACACTAAATATTCCAGCAGGAAAAAGAAACCCTGGTGGCTTCAATTACCAAAGCTACCTTGCAGGCTCAGGCATATCTGCAACAATGTATGTAAAGGAGAACAGCATCAGGGTTGGGGAAGAGTCACATGCAAATATCTTTTTAAAGATTGGACACCTTATACGAAAAAGGTTTATAAATGTTATAAATAACAGCATGCCTCCAAAACAGGCAGGGCTTATGAACGGCATGCTTACCGGTTACCGTGGAGGAATCTCGGAAGACACAAAAGCAGTTTTCAGTGATTCGGGGTTAATGCACATAATAGCAGTTTCCGGCATGCATGTAGGATTTATTATGCTGCCTTTTATTTTTCTGTTTAAAAAGATGGGAGTAAAGAAAATAGTATCAAATCCTCTCATTATTTTAATCTTAATACTTTATGTATCTATAACAGGATTGCAGCCTTCAGTGCTTAGGGCTGTTATAATGGCTTCAACAGTGCTGCTAAGCCAAATTATATGGAAAGAGCCTGATACCCTTGCAAGTATATCCTTTGCAGCAATACTCCTGTTAATATGGAATCCGCACATACTATTCAATATAGGTTTTCAAATGTCTTTTATTGCTACATTATCAATAGTTCTGCTTAGAAAAAATGTATCAGAAATAATTAAGCCTGCTGCAAAATCTGCAGTCAAATACATAACAAGATCTACAAAAGCATTGTCTGCCCATTTTGTTGCTCATTCTGATAATCATTCTGATAATCATTCGGTTACGCGTTCTATTGCCGATTCTATGCCTGTTTATTCCCAATATTCCACTAACAAAAGCAAACCAGCCTCCAAAATTAAAGACAGGACTGAGAAATTAGCCAAAAAAGTGACGGATATACTTGGAACTACTCTTTCAGCCCAAGCAGGAATATTGCCTTTATCCATTTTGTATTTTAATAAAGTTTCTATTATATCGGTTGTATCAAACCTAATGGTAGCTCCTGTAACGGGGACTGTAATTGTACTGGGCTTATTCATGGCAATAATCGGACAGATAAGCCTATTTGCAGCGAAGATTGCAGGATATGCCAATAACATACTTCTAAGCTTTATAATTTTTATATCTGAATTTACTGCCCAAATACCTTTTGCAATTTTGAAAACCGGAATATCTTCCATAATGCTTATTCTCGTGTATTACATATTAGTATGGTTTTTTCTTTGGCTAAAACCCAGGCACAAAATTAAGGTAAAACCTATGTCATATGCATGGGCTGCAATATGTGTTATATTAGTCATAAGTACGATAAATCTAATTCCCGGGCAGCTTGAAGTTGTTTTTCTTGATGTAGGAGCAGGAGATTCAATATTTATAAGAACTCATGGAGGAAGAACAGTACTGATTGATGGTGGTGGTGAAAAAGGCAAGCTGGATAATGAACCTGATACTGGTGAAAAAATCGTTGTTCCTTTTCTGTTGGGTTACGGGGTGAAGAAATTGGATCTGGTAGTGGCATCCCATGGGCATGGAGACCATATTCAGGGCTTAATGCCTGTATTGAAAGAATTTAATGTAGGTAAGGTTATTCTACCTGACTATATTGAAGGTAATGAGTTTGATAAAATATTAACAATCTGTGGAGAAAGGAAAATAAATGTAACATATTGCAGCCAGGGTGATACTATTAAACTTGATAAAAAGACGTATTTTGAAGTATTAAATCCACCCCGTAATATTGTACCTGAAATTAAAATGTCTTTAAATAATAGTTCTTTAGTGTTAAAATTATACTATAAGAATGTAACTATGCTATTCACTGGGGATATTGAAAAAGAGATTGAGGAAATTCTTGCAGATAACCTGCTGGAATCAGGTGTCCATGTGTTTAAAGTTCCACACCATGGTTCGGAAACTTCTTCAATCGGAAAGTTTCTTGAACTTGTAAAGCCCCAAGTGGCGGTAATCAGTACAGGAAGAAATAATTATGGTCACCCGGCCCCCTCTGTTTTGAAAAGACTTGAGGAAACAGGCACTGGAATTTACAGGACGGATTTAAATGGAGCTGTTATAATTAGAACAAACGGGAGATTAATAAAAGTTAAAACAATGCTGAATGGTGAGCAAGGCTAAGGAGATATTCAAGAAGGTTAAGGTGGTGCTGGATAATGAGTATTGATATTTTAAAAACACAATTAAAAAATAATAATATAAAATCCCTATACCTTTTTTATGGGCCGGAGGAATTCCTTAAAAAGTTTTACATAAAAAGTATAGAAGATCAAATAGTTGACAAAAATATGGCTGCACTAAATAAGGTTACTCTGGCAGATAAAGTAGATGTACAAAAAATAATAGACAACTGTGATACCCTTCCTGTTTTTTCAGAAAGAAAACTGGTAATAGTGAAAAACTCAGGGCTGTTCAAGGGAGGTTCAGGGGGTTCGGAAGGGAAAAAAGGCGGCCGGAACGGGGACGCACTGCTTGATTATATTAAAAATATTCCGTCGTATACATGCCTCATTTTTTATGAAGATGAAATAGACGGGCGCCTTAAGGTATCTAAAGAAATAAAAAGTCAGGGACTTGTTGTGGAGTTTCCGTATCAAAAACCTGTTGATCTTGTAAAATGGGTTTATAAGGTTTCAAAAACATATAAAAAAGAAATAGATGCAGAAGCAGCTGCCTTATTGGTGGAAGGATGCGAATCAGGTATGACGGGAATACTCAATGAAATAGAAAAACTGGTGGCATATACAGGAGACAGGAACAATATTACTTTAGAGGATGTTAAAAAGGTATCCAGTGCTACAGTAAAAAGCATAATTTTTGATTTGACCAACGCTATTGTGGAAAAGGACATGGCAGCCTCATTAAAGCTCCTGGATGATATGATTGTCCTTAAAGAACCGGCTCCCAAAATAATTTTTATGATTGCACGCCAGTTTAGGCAAATGCTTCAGGTAAAAATTTTACTGGAAAGCGGCAACAGCCCAAAGGAGATATCTTCCAGGCTAAAACTGCAGCCATTTATTGTTGAGAAACTAAGAAAAATTTCTGCAAATTTTAATATAAAACGACTTAAAGAAAATATGGAAGAGATATTTGAATGCGATCTTGCAATAAAAACAGGGAAAATGAAGGACAGAACGGCAGTGGAACTGCTAATAGCAAAACTTACAATCTAATAGGAACATACTAATTCCAAACCTAACTCAAACTTGGTCTTAAACAGTAAAAAAACGTACTCAGGTACGTTTTTTATCATTTTATCGCCATTATTTACTTATCGCTGTATTATAAGCCTTTGTCAATTTTGATTTCTGTCTTGAAGCATTGTTCTTATGAATTACATTCTTTACTACAGCTTTATCAAGAAGTTTTACTGCTTCCTTTAGCATTTCAGCTGCATGAGGATCTTTATTATCAATAGCTGTTCTGCTCTTTTTAACAGTTGATCTAAGAGCTGATTTCCTCATTTTATTTGCCAATGCTTTTTTATCTGCAATTTTTATACGCTTTATAGCCTGTTTATTATTAGCCAAGTATTAACACCTCCAGTTGATTGGTCAACGCAGTAAATTTTATCATGAAAAATTAAAAATTGCAAGGGGTCATGGAAAACAAATTATAATATTTGCCTTAAAATTAGGCAAAATAATAAAACAAATATAATATTTTATATATTGGAAAGGATTGATAACTATGATTGATAAACCAGAAAGAAGAAGCGTTGTTACAGACCTGGCTATTGAAGCCCATGAACTTGTTAAAGAGCAGACTGTAAGAGGTGCCCAGCAAAAGGAAGATAATATACCCGGAGTTGATGTAACCAATGCTGGAACAGAAGATATAAAAATATCAAGGGTAAAGATAAGTTCTGTACAGGGGCAGAATGCGCTTGGAAAGCCCATGGGTACCTACATTACCCTTGATATACCAGGAATTAAGGAAAATGATATAGAGTTATATGAAAATGCCTGTAAAGCTTTAGCATCAGAACTTGCACAACTGCTGCGACTAAATGAAAAATCAACAACCCTTGTAGTAGGACTGGGAAACTGGAATGTAACCTCTGATTCACTTGGCCCGAAAGTTGTATCAAAGATGATGATAACCAGACACTTGCTTCAATATGTACCTGAACAGGTTGATCAGGGCGTGAGACCTGTATGCGGCATAGCTCCTGGTGTACTGGGTATCACAGGAATAGAGACAGGCGAAATAGTTAGAGGAATAGTAGACAGGCTCAGGCCGGATTGTATTATTGCAATTGATGCTCTTGCCTCTAGAAAGCTTGATAGAGTTAACACAACAATACAGATTGCAGATACCGGGATTTCTCCTGGTTCAGGGGTAGGAAATAAGAGGATGGATATCTCCCGTGAAACCCTTGGTGTCCCTGTTATTGCCATAGGTGTTCCTACAGTTGTTGATGCAGCTACAATAGCAAATGACACAATAGACAAGGTAATTGACAGTTTTATACAAAAAGCTGATGAAGGGACGGAATTCTATAATAAATTAAAAAACATGGACAGGGATGAAAAATATCAAATGATACAGGAAATTCTTGATCCTTATACAGGTAATTTAATTGTTACACCAAAGGAAATTGACGAGGTTGTTGAAAGAATAGCAAAAGTAATAGCCAACGGATTAAATATAGCACTGCATCAGGGAATTACTCTGGATGATGTAGACAGGTATTTACAGTAAGAAAGCTGCTGATTTTAGTGCTGTTTTTGTCGTGCCTGATACGACACTTTGAATATGGTATTTACACCTGCAATTTGAAAATTTGAAAAAAATTATGCTGAATTCTTGACAGAGTTAAAATGATTGATTTATAATTGTATATAAAATAAATATATGTCGGATGATTGGTGGGGGAGAGATATTCCAAATGGAATGCACCGAAGGAGTAGCACTCTCAGGTAAAGAGACCTCACTGGGACGAATCTCTGGAGAGACCATTATTGGCGCCGAAGGGGCAAGGCTTAAATGCTAATCTCTCAGGCAAAAGGACAGAGCAGGATAAATACACGCATCTTACTTTGTTATTCAGAGGTCATGTCCGCTATGGATCTGACCTTTATATTTTATGAAAAGAAGTTTACGGGAGGGTTGTATTGATGAAGGTTATAGTAACAGACAAAATGGCTGATGATGGAATTAGGTATCTGAGGGAGAACGGTTTTGAAGTTGATACACCATTTGGTATTTCCCCTGAAGAATTGCTGGAAGTAATAGAAAATTATGATGCCATTATAGTAAGAAGTGCAACAAAGGTAACAGAAAAAGTTATTGAAAGAGCAAAAAATCTTAAGGTTGTAGGCCGTGCAGGAAACGGAATAGACAATATAGATGTAAATGCCTGCACCAAAAGAGGTATTCTTGTAGTAAACACCCCGGAAGGCAATATTATGGCAGCAGCCGAACTAACAATAGGTATGATATTCGCACTGTTCAGGAATATCCCCCAGGCATACATGGCTGCAAAAAACAAGGATTTCAGAAGAAACAAATTTGTTGGTAACGAACTTGATGGAAAAGTTGCAGGAGTTATTGGCCTTGGAAGAATAGGTACTATTGTTGCAACAAAGCTTAAAGCTCTAAACATGAAAGTTATAGGCTATGATCCATTCGTTACAGATGAAAGATGCCAGAAGATGGGCATAAAGAAATGTGAAACTATGGAAGACTTACTAAAGGAAGCCGACCTTGTTACTGTGCACATCCCAAAAACTGATAAAAGTCAGGGCCTTATATCAGAAGAAGAATTGAAGCTCTGTAAAAAAGGCGTACGTATTATTAATGTTGCCAGAGGCGGGATTGTAAACGAAAAGGCTCTATATAACGCATTAAAGGAAGGTCATGTGGCAGGTGCCGCTATAGACGTATTTGAAAAGGAACCCAACTTCAACAAAAAACCGGAAGAACAGGATTACAGCAATCCTTTACTTGAACTTGACAATGTAATATACACACCTCATCTTGGCGCATCAAGTGAAGAGGCAAATCATAACGTAAGCAGCCAGGTAGCTGAACTTATAGCAGGTGCCTTAAGAGGCGAAATGGTAGCGGCGGTTAATATGCCTCCAATGAAGGTGGATAATCTGAATGGCCTGAAACCGTATGTAGAAATCGCTGAAATATTGGGTAAAATTTACTATCAGGCTGAGAAGCCCACAGTCAATAAAGTTGAAGTTATATATAGCGGAGATCTGGCAGAAAAAGATACCAGACTAATATCTCTTTCAGCACTGAAAGGCTTGCTGGAACATGCTGTAAAAGAAAACATCAATTATGTAAACGCAGGTTATATTGCAAAAACAATGGGCATAGAAATGGTTGAAAGCAAAAGCTCATATCTGGATAAATACACCAACCTTATTACATTGAAATTTACGACTAAAGACAGGGAACTTAGTGTATCCGGTACAGTGTTTACCAAAGATGAAATAAGGATAGTGGATTTCTTCGGTTACAAGCTGGATTTTGAGCCTACTCCATACGTAATAGCCATACAGAATATTGATAAACCCGGTATTATCGGTCAGATAGGTACCATACTGGGCGCTAATGATATCAACATTGCAGCCATGCAGTGGAGCAGAAACAGAAAAGGCGAGAAGGCTGTAGCCTTTGTAAGTGTAGACTGTGAAGTATGCGAAAGCATATTAAACCAGTTGAGACAAATTAATGGAGTATTAAAAGCAACAATGCTGAAGTTTTAAGATATTTTAAATAGCAGCAATAAGCAGCAATAAGGGACATTTCTCAAGTTGAAAACGATAATTGAGGGTTGTCCCTTATTACATAATGGCTTTGCACATAAAAGTTTATTTTTTGGTTAACTTTTGAGAATAATAGTATAAAAGGACGATGTTTCTATGATCGGTTTTCTAGTATTTATAATTGGATTAGTGTTCGGAAGCTTTATGAATGTATGCATATACCGCATACCTGCACATGAATCTGTGGTTACAGGTCCATCTCATTGTCCTGCATGCGGGAAACAAATAAAATGGTATGACCTGGTACCGGTATTAAGTTTTCTTATACTTAGAGGCAGGTGCAGGTTTTGCAAAACATCAATATCACCACGATATCCGGCAGTCGAATTGCTTAATGGAACAATTTGGATGCTGCTCTATTGTTTTTTTGGTTTGACACCTATATTCATTATTCTATGCATAGTATTTTCATGTGTTATGGTTTATGGCTTTATAAAGTATGATGGGTCAAAAAGTGCGAGATAATGTAATTATTTTCATATAAAGATGCTATTCATTTAATTCTCACATTGCGCACAAAACTGAATTTAAACTGGAAAATGCAAAAATATTGTCAAAAAATTAAAAAATACCTGTTTATTTTTTATAATAAATGGTATAATCAAATCATGAAACTTATTATGTGATGTACTTATATAATGCATTACATAGAAAATAGGGGAAAATATAAAAAAATATATTGGGGGTAAAATTATGATTAAAAAAATGTTAAAATCAATGGGGAAAAACAAAAAAGGTTTTACACTGGTGGAACTGATGGTAGTAGTTGTAATTATTGGGATACTGACTGCTATTGCGGTGCCGGTGTATAATAATGTGACGAAAAGTGCCACAGATAATGCTAACGCGGCTAATATACGAATTCTTGAAGGCGCGATTTCTATGTATTTAACGAACAATCCTAGTGATAATGTTACATTTGAAGATATTATAATGGATAATACTGGCACTCTTTCTGTGCCATCGGGCAAGACTTTAAATGGGGGTAAAAAATTAGTACCAGAATATGTTACTTCTATGCCCAAACAACCATCAAGTACATTAGGGTATGTAAAGACAAATGGAGCAGGAAAACGTGTGGAATTAGAGGTATCAGCTGCACCAGAGGGTTAAAAACAACCTTCTATGAAGTGTTAAGAAATAAATTTTATAACTTATGTGCAGAATTAACTGTTTCATAGCATGTAAAGGGACAGCATATGAAATCATCCAAAAGAAATTTTTTACTAAGAAATAATATTATAAAAAAATGCTAGGTTTGCTATTTTTGAGTTTATGGTAGTTTTTATTATATTAAGTGTATTAGTAGCTTTAGCATTAAGGATTTATAGTACGATTGAAACTGACTTAGTCAAAAAAATACTAGAAAATAATAAACTCCTATTACTAAACGCCTTACAAATCTACTTAATTGAAGTTGGCATACCGGAAGGTGGCAAAGCCCCTCCCGGGGGCTGGAAACAAGCCATAATGCCATATCTTCAGGAATGGCCTTCACACCCTCTTGGTATACTTGGCGACTATGTAATATCAGGAACTTACCCTGATTACAAAGTAGAATTTGTTCCTGAATAAATTATGGAAAAAGTACTTTATTTTGTACATATAATTTTGTAAGCGAAATAGCCTTAGATAAAATCTGAGGCTTTATCTGTTTGCGGGGCATGTTGCCCAGCCGATGGTTTGAAAGAAAACCTGTCGCCCAGTTAGCGGGAAGACAAGCTGTAAGCAAGGGCGTCTCTAGTGATGGAGGGGTCTGAAGGAAGCTGATGGCGGTTGATTGGAGCGGAGCGCAAGCGATCCAGTGTTGGCATAATTGAGCGGATAACCCTGCAGAGAGTGGGAAAGTCCAAAGGCTAATTTAGCTCATAATGTTAGGATGGTCGTTTCAACAACAGGCGAAGCAACTTAACCTCGGAAGTGCTGTACTCGAAGCTGTTAAATCCATCTTCAAGCGAAAGCAAGAGGTGGAGGAGGGTGCAGTATGCAGATGACGTCGTAGTAGTGAATAAACCTAAGCCTGAGAAAGCTGGTAACAGACTGGAGGATATAAACTTAGGTGACATGGGACATGGTTTCCATGACCATAGCTACTCAAAAGGTGGCTATGGGTGCGAAGGACGGAAGGAATTCAAAGTGAATTCAACAACTGAAACAAGGGACTCCGAAGGTGCTTGAACGAAGGCTGAAATGCTGGAAGAAACGAAGGAACGGCATAAAAGAACTTGCTGTGAATTACGATGGCACGAACATGAAGTACTTGGCGGAAGGAAGATAGATTGCCTTGAGCTAGAAACGTCAACGGAAACTAAGGAAGAACATGTAGGAAGAACAAGTTACAGGGAAGGGATACCACAGGACCGGAGGTGGAACATGAAGAAATGGTACAGCCTGATTGATAAGATATATCAACCTGAAAATTTAACAAAAGCCTTCAAACGGGTAAAACGAAACCAAGGAGCCCCAGGAATAGATGGTGAGACGGTTGAAGATTTTAACGTTAAGCTTGAGGAGAATATTGAGTTCCTTCATGGGAAACTGAAAACCAACACATATGAACCAAGCCCGGTAAAGAGAGTAGAGATAGAGAAACCGGATGGAGGCAAAAGATTGCTAGGCATACCCACGGTCAGTGCAAATTGCACAAAAGTTCAATACCCTTTTGGGAAATGCCACGATTACACACCCATTTCATCCATTATGTGGCCAGGGATATGAATTACTGAAAATAAAGGAGGTGAATGGAACACGTTTGTACTCACTACGAACGGATTCCGGTGTCATGTGTGTTCCTGAATCCTGGACAGATCGGAAAGTTCAGCCAGAAAACGTTCAAAACTCGCGTAAAATTCCCTTTGATGCATTAACTTTAAGAGAATTGGCGCAGCTTATTCAAGCTATTGAAGGTTTACCAATAACAGAGAAAAAAAGTGTTGACAAAGTTAATAAAGAGAGATAAAATCTTAACATGAATAACAATGATAAGATAACACTAAGGAAAGTACCTACACGAGAATTAAAGGAGCGTAAAGCACAGATTTTAAGCTCGTTGCCACCAATGGATGACATTATACGGGGTTCTCTCATCACACGTTCCATAAAATGTGGCAAGCCCAATTGTCGATGTGCTACCGGTGATGGGCATAAGAGTTTTTATCTGTCTTCCTACTACCATGGTAATACCTATATGGATTATGTTCCAAAATCGTGGGAAGCTTGGATAAGTAAAGGTATAAAAAATTATGGGGTCATACAGGATCTCCTCTCAGAATTAACGGAAATCAACCTGGAACTGTTCAGACGCAGAGGAAAGAAATAATCCTTTGTATACCCTAAATGAAAGGGTGGCTATGATGTCCAGTTCAACATTAATTGCTTTGGTAGGAAATGATGTCCACAAGGCAGACGAACTTGTTACAGTTTTTGCGGGGTTGGTTCTTTCTTTCCTTCAAGCAATGCATAAGGAGGGAGAGAGTAATGGAAACATCATCGAAAGTTCGGACGGAACATCTGAATCGAATGGCAATAGTGTACATTCGACAGTCGACTCTGACTCAGGTACGATTCAACAGGGAGAGCACGGAGCGCCAGTATGCGCTTCAGGAGAAGGCATTAAGTCTAGGGTGGTCACAGGAGCAGATACAGGTGATAGACGAAGATCTAGGGATCTCGGGATCAGGTCGTTCTCAGCGCCAGGGATTCCAGCAACTTGTTGCAAAGGTTTCCCTTGGAGAAGTTGGAGGAATTTTTGGTCTGGAAGTTTCACGTCTGGCACGCTCTTCGGCGGATCTATCAAGGCTTCTGGAACTTTGCGGCCTATTTGGCACAATCGTAGTGGATGAAGACGGTATCTATGACCTGAGCGATTTTAATGATCGCCTCATATTAGGGTTCAAGGGTACAATGAGTGAAGCAGAACTTCATTTTCTTAGAACTCGTATGCTTGGAGGAAAAAAGAACAAGGCAAAAAAGGGAGAATTACGTTTTCCTTTACCCGTAGGGTATGTATACGATGCTGATGGTCAAACAGTTATGGATCCGGACGAAGAAGTTCAAATAGCCGTACATAATGTTTTTAAAGCTTTCAAATCCAGCGGCAGCGCTTATGGTGTAGTCCAGTATTTTGTGCAAAACAACCTTCAGTTTCCCAAAAGGGCATATGGAGGGGCATGGGCAGGAAAGCTTGTTTGGGGGAGGCTTACACATAGCCGGGTACTTGGAATATTATACAATCCAGCTTATGCAGGTGCATATGTATACGGGAGGTATCGTGATCAAAAACAGGTTAATCCTCAAGGATTGTTTATTCACCATACAGTCCGCTTGCCCAAAGAGAAGTGGGAAGTTTTTATTCCAGACCACCATACATGCTATATTACATGGGAAATGTATGAGGAAAACCATAAGCAATTACAAAACAACCGTACCAATATTGAGAAAAGTGGTCCAGCCCGGGAAGGTATTGCATTGCTGCAAGGGCTAATACTATGTGGAAAATGCGGGCGGCGTATGACAGTTCGATACACTGGTAATGGCGGTATTGCTCCTGTATATGAATGCAAGGGAAGATGGGAGCATGGTGTAAAAGCCACATGTACTACAGTTTCTGCTCCAATTATTGATAAAGCAGTATCAAATAGACTTATGCAGGTTATGCAGCCGGCAGAACTGGAGCTTGCCATTGAGGTTATGGATAAATTATTGGAAGAGGCATATGATGCAGACAAAGGATGGAAGCTGTCACTAGAGCGTGCAAAGTATGAGGTAGATCGTGCTGAACGCCAGTACCAACTGGTAGAACCTGAAAACCGTTTAGTTGTGCGAAGCCTGGAGTCCCGATGGAACGAAAAACTGGCAGAGTTAACACGAATTGAAGAGGAATATGCAAAACACCGCTCCCGGCAAAGTTGGCGACCTACAGAGCAAGATAAAAATATGATCCTTTCTTTAGCAAAAGAGCTGCCTCGTATCTGGAATGCACAAACCACTACAGCTAAAGAAAAGAAACGAATTCTACGTGTCCTTATAGAAGATATTACAGTGTTTGCAGAGCCAAGACAACCTAATGTCCGACTAGGGCTTAGATGGAGGAATCACTGCAGTGAGGAAATTTATACAACGAAACCTCTGCCAAAAGGAAC